>ENA-OQDA01000226-OQDA01000226.1-human-gut-metagenome-genome-assembly--contig:-NODE-226-length-24953-cov-5.454201_pt1 | contig 24953 bp, 28 predicted proteins | sample MGYA00242771_ERZ504603 | MGnify/ENA primary metagenome ERZ504603 (study PRJEB26092, sample SAMD00036328) | human gut metagenome | host: Homo sapiens | study: EMG produced TPA metagenomics assembly of...
GGGCGGGCGTCGTGTAGCCGGGGTCATCCAGCAGCACGCGCATCATCTCAACAAAACTGTTTTCCGCATAGCCGATCCTCCAGATGCGGTCATCCTCACTTTTGGCCTGAATGGTCAGATTCCCGGAGGAATCCGCGACCATCTTGTTATTGGTGTCCTTCTGCAGGGCACTGTACCAGACGCGCATGGTACCATCTCCGGCGGAACTGCCTGGCTCATAGTAAAAACTGGAGCGATAGATCTGGAAATCATCCCAACTGCCGTCTGGCCCGGGGGACAGCAGGGGCTTGGTGCCCACCTGCTCCCAGTTGACTCCATCCTTTGATGTGGTCAGGTGCAGGACAGAGCCATCCGGATTTCGGCCGGCAAAGCACTGGGAAATACAAACAAACTCCTTCAAATCTGGAACATACTGGACATCCTGATGCCAGGGGGCCAACTGCTGCCCATTCTCGTCAAGCCCCAGGAAGCCGTTGACGCGGACTGGCTCACCCCAGGTGATCCCGTCGTCCGAATAACGCATTTCCACGAAGTTCGCCTGACCATTCTGATACCCCACGTCGCCGGTATTGTTGGCCCACAGGATGAACACATCCCGGAAGTCATCGTAGACAATAGTGGGAGAGAGCATATCGTAGCGGTCTGGAGAAGCAATGGCGGTAATGAAGTCATCCTCTCCATCCGCAACCTGACGCTCCGCGTCGGAGGTGGGCTTCGACCATACGCGGGTCATCTCATCATAAGTCACGGGGACGCCCCAATGTACGCCGTCATAGGAAATCCGCAGCCGGACTTCGGCCCCAACGCCTCCGCCCTGGTCATCCGCCCAGTTCCAATAGGCCATCATGGCATCGTATTCCGCGTTATAGACCATATCAGCGTCGCAGTTGTGGTAGCGGGTGCTGGGCGGCTGCGGCTCAATGGGATTGGAAAGCCCCTCCGGTTCTACCCAATGCACTCCGTCGCTGGAGGCAACGATGGACGGGTTTTCGTAGATGGAGATCCGCATCACGTTGGGCGTATAAACGGCCCAATAGCGATAGCCGTTCCACGGTTCTTCCAGGACAACTACGTCCGGGTGAGTCACCTGATCATCGGCATGCGCACTGTCGCTGTAATAGGCGGGAAAATCCTGATATCCGGGGGCCTTGTTCAATGCGGACTCGCTGGAGTCTGCCGCAAGCGCCGCGGTTGGAAATAACTGGGCCGTCACGAGTAGGCCCGTTAGAAGCGAAACAGCTTTCCTTCGATTTCTCATATCCCTTCTATTCCTCCTTTGTAGTCCGTCCTTATCCTGTTAACGACGCCTGCTCCGGCAGTTTCATATTTGGAGCTATCCTCTCCCCTCTGTTTTCAAATCGTTTCTCTCAGACAAGGCAAACGATCCTTGTAAGAAAAATTTACAGGGATATGTAGGCGTCCAGGCCCTTGGGCTGGTCGGGGTTTCCGCCTAGGGCAATTGCTTTCAGCAGAGCTGTCATTTGCGCGACATAGATGAACAGAATGCCCCATGCGGCGAACTCGCCGACTTCCGGAATCTGAATATGGGCTGCCGCGTCGTACCTATTTTCTGTGCAGTGGGAAATCGTGACCACAGGGCCGCCGCGCTGAATCACATCTTTCATCATAGCGCTTTGGAGCTTTTCTTCACCGGGCCGCAGCAACGCGAGAGTCAGAGTCCGTTTTCCACTGACCACGATAGGCCCGTGACGGTAATCCAGCAGATGGAAATAGCGGCCTGTCAGCATGGAGATCTCGGTAAAGGCGAGGGCGCCCTCCTCCGCGATGCCGCAAATGGGGCCGTCCGCCAGCACCACCACATTGTCCCAATCAAGGTTTGCGATCTCGGCCAGCACCGGCCGGTACTTCAGCTGAAACGAGGAGCTCTCCCGCATGGCTGCCAGGACACTCTCTCGGAGGCGGTCATCCCTTGCGTATTCCGCCGCCAGAAGCAGTGTGGAGGCATACAGGTTCGTGACAGTTCGGGTCTGGCAGACACTGTCATCGTGGCACCAGTCCAGCGTCAGGTTCAGGTCGCACAGGGGCATCAGATCATTCCCATCCTCCGTTGTGATGGACACCGCTGGACATCCGTGAGCCTCTTTGATGTGCTTCAGGGCCCATACCATTTCAGAGGTCTTTCCGGACCGTGAAAGCAGGAGCACGATGCTGCCCTTCACCGTCTCATACCAGAACAGAGGGTCCACAATGTAGTCGCCGGCGGCGATCGCATTTGCGCTGGTTCCCGGGAGCGACGCAAACAGAGATGCTGTGCTCTTCGCCAGCATATAGCTGGAGCCGCAGCCCAAAAATGGTAAACTTCTTTTGCTGGTTTTCCTGGAAGAACTGCTCCAGACTTTTTTTTGTTCTTCTCAAAGTATTGGCAGGTGTAGTTCAGGGACAGCGGGGTATCCAGAATCTCAGCTTCGGTCAAAAACATAACATCATTCTCCTTCGGACATTTAACTGGGTGATAAAGGGAACCGTTCCATGGCCAACATGAGCGCGCCCTCGGTCGCGGAGTATTTGGGTTCACAAAGTATGCAGTTCAGCTCTTCGGCCTTTTTACGGAGAGGGGCCAGGATGAATTCTCCGGCATGGAAGATACCGCCGGAGTAGGAAACGCTGATGGGCTCGGCGGAGAAACGAAGTTTTGCCTTGAGCGTGCGAATCATGAGCGCCAACTCAAGCGCAGCCGTTTCATACAGCGCGGCAGCGGCTGTGTCGCCAGCCCGGGCGGCCTGTAGGACGTACCGCTGGAACCCCGCGACTTTTTCCCGATAGGGGGCAAATTCCCGGACAATCCGATCAATAAACTGGTAGTCCTCCGTCAGGCCAAACTCCCCGTGGACTAGCTCATAGAGCGGACCCCTCGGCAACCGGCCATCGGCCTCTTTGGAAAACAGACTCATTCCCTGCCGACCAATCCAGTAGCAGGAGCCCTCATCCCCAAAAAACTCCACCCACCCCCCACAGCGGGCAAATTCTTTGTCACACCCGCGTCCAAATGCGATAGAACCTGTGCCGGAAACAATATGGATTCCCTCCCCACAGGCGAGGGATCCAGCCCAGCCAACTTCACCGTCATTCACAACATACACTGGGACTGGAGTCAGAGCATCCGTCAGCAGGCGAACGATCTCCCGGTCATTTGCTGGGTTTTCGCCATAACAGGGCATACCCACGCAACACCCGGCACAATCCTGTGGGCTTACCCCGCCCCGGAGAGGGCCTCCCGTACCACCTTCGTGATCAGGGCAACGGATTCCGGAATACCGATGGACTGATAGGAACAGGTCGGGTAGGTCATGGTTTGGATCGGAACACTGTCAGCGGTGGAGATCGCGACGGCGGTTTTTGTGCCTCCGCCGTCTACCCCGACATACCATTGCTTCATATTGGATCCTCCATGTGGTACTTTTAACTGTAATAACGCGTGCGGATCGGCTGCTTCTGTATATACTGTATAGTTTTTTGCTAATTTTGTCTATGGTTTTGGGTAAAATAGGCCAACTACCCTCAGTTGTATGCATTTTGAATCGATACAACTGACCTGAGTTGTATCTCTTTTTTTAACAGGGAAATATTTCCTTGTAAATTCACTCCCCATATGATAAAATAATTGGCAAAATAGTAATAGTCTCTAAAAATACTTGTAAGGATCTATGGGTTGATTGGCTATCTGAAGTGACGTGAAGCAGCGGCAAGCGGGGGGTGCGGTATGGCTCAAAGGCCGGTCTATATAGACGTTTACACGGAGATGCTTCGTGATATACAGACGGGGCTCTATCCGGAAAATTCACTGTTCCCCCCCGAAGAAAAGTTGTGCCGGAAGTATAACGCAAGCCGTAGCACTCTCCGGCGTGCACTCAACATGCTGAAAGAAACCGGTGTACTTTACTCGGTCCAGGGTAATGGAACCTATATTAAGCCGTTCGTATTCACCCAGCCCTATCTGATTTCTACTCGTTTACTGATACGCTTAAAGCAGCAATATTCTAATTCAGAATTCTGTCATTCACTATGATCTGGTCAAAGCCGATAAGTCTTTGGCGATTGAAACCGGGTATCAGGAGGGAACAGTGTTCCATAAACTGCTCCGGCTCCGCTCGGCCAGGACGTATCCTCTGATGCTGGAAACCACCTTTCTTCCCCAAAGCCGTTTCTTGACGCTGGACACGGAGGCGCTCTCCTGCGGCTCTCTATATGAGTTTTTGCGAGAACAGTATAACTTCCATGCAGATCGGGCCACGGAAAAATTCCGGCCTGTTATGCCGCGCTCAGAAGAAAGAACGCTGTTGCATATCTCATCCAATGTTCCGTGTACTCTTTTGGAGCGATACAGCTATGAGGGCAATGTCCTGATTGAATATACAAAATCCATTGTCCGCGGCGATAAATATGCGTTTCGGATTGAGTTGGCAAACAACTCGGTGATTCCTCTCCCGGAACAAAGGGAGCGCTGAGTACATATTGCATTCCAGTTATCTTTATCCTCACAGTTTTTTGATATTTGTGGTGAGATGGAAAACCAGCCATATGAGTCTGTAGAGGGGAGGACGTGCTGTCCTCCGCATCCAGCCACCGGCGGCAAGGGCCGGGGCCGACCATAGTTCCGCCTATGCTCGGCCGGTATAAAATAAAGCTGCGCCCCATGCCATTCCATTTTCGGACGGCATGGGGCGTGTTTTTTTGTGCGGGAATCACTTTTTGTCGGATAACTTTTAAATTAGATCCAGGAGGTTGGTTTTTCTGCTGGCTTATGCGGCGCAGTCAGAGCACAGTCTTTTTTCCTTGTCTGCCCATTTCCATACTCAAAATGTTCTTTACCGTCTACAATCCAGACCTTGTATGTGTAAGCCATCCTTTGTTACCTCATAGTCTCATCAGACTCGTCCTACTTATAATCATACATTAGTCTTGATAGGGTTACAAGACTTTGTCATGATATGCGCACGGACTAATATTATAGAGGTATATGAGCAGAAGTGCCACACCCTGCTTTATGCGAACATTACTTAAGAAATGGGCGGAGGCATGGATCATGCCCCCGCCCGGATGCTATTCGCTGTAATAGTTGGGCCGCGCAATCGACACAAACCCACTCTTTTCGGTAATGACCACATTATCCTGGCTGAACGCGCAGTGGACAATGAGTAGCTCTCCGTTCTCGTCCCTGCCGCCCACGATACCCACATGCTCGTCGCCTGGGTAGAAGACCAGATCCCCAGGAAGGGCCTCGTCCCAGGAGATTTCCGTACAGTAATTGTGCTGCATGGTGGCCCCACCCCCGTGGCCTATGATGTACTCCCCGCCTGTCACATTGTAGAATACCCAATCGACAAATCCACTGCAATCCATCCCGTAGGGCCGGTAGGTTCCGGTGGTGGAGCTGCCCGCCGCCGTGACCTTCTGAATGGTTCCCCATCGCTCATCCCAGCCAAAAACCAGGGATTTGCCGCCCCAAAAGTAGTTCACCTTGCCCACCAGGGAGCAGGCGGTCTCCACCACAGCCCGCCGCTCTGGGGACAGCTCCTCCGGGAGCGCGGCCAGCAGGGGCCTGCGTCCGGGTCGGAGATCGTCAAGTCGCCCGCCAGTGCGGCCAGGAGATCCCGGTTTTCCAGAAGCTCGTCCAGCGCCTCATTTTGGTCATCAGTGAATTGATAGAACACCCGCATATCGTCCGGCGTCCTGGGGGTGATGGTGATGTGCAGGATGGACTCCGTCCATCCTCCGTCCTCTCTGGTTCCTGTGTGTTCTATGGTCTCTACTTGGGTGGTGATCTTTGTCATATCCCAGAACACCGTCCGCAGGCGGTCCACCCGCTCCGGGTCCAGTACCGCCACATCCACGCCATCCGCCGCTCCGGCTGTCCGGGCGGCAAACACGGCCAATACTTCCGGCCAGCCGGGAGGCTGGCCATGCACCTCCACGCCGTCGTATACCCCGCCGGACTGTAGCTCCTCCAGCCGGTCTGCCAGCTCACGGTTGAGCTGGGCCACGGCTGCAGATGGAGAGACGGCGTCCGGGGCGTTCCCGCCGTCCGCGAAAAAAGATGCCGAAGGGCGAGACGATCAAGATTCCGACCAGGCACACCACGACTACGAGCGCAAGAACGACCCCGCCGCCCGCCGCGAGGGCGGAGAGCAACGCCTGAGCGGCGGCAATGACGGCCTTGGCCGCTGCCACGGCGGATCTGGCTGCTGCTTTGGCAGTTACAGCCGCTGTCTGGGCCGTGGCGCGGACAGCCTGGGCGGTGTGCCGGGTGAGGTCTGCGGCGGCCCGCATGGTTCCGGGGGCGGCTCTTGCCGTCCGCTCCGCCGTTTTAGCCGCCTGACCCGCCGTCTTGATGGTCCGCCTGGAGGTGTGCTCCGCGGTCTTTACCGCGCCGCGCGGAGGGCGTGGATCTCCCTTTGATACGGACAGGCCCTTTCCTGGAACGGTATGTCCTTGAGATATCCGACGCGCAGGCGCTCCTGATGTGTAGGATGGGCCCGGTGAAGCGTAGCTGCTCCTCCCAGCTTTCCCGCCAGCATTCTGGGTCGAAGCAGGACCGCCGCCGCTCCGGGGCACGGATACGGATTCTGGCCGGTGTCGCTGCGGTGCCCGATCCCTGGCCGCGATCCGGCCCTGTTCCCGCACAGCCACCTGCCCAGCTTGGGAGGGCGGTTCAGTGGGAGGGGCGGATTCCCCTTGGAGATAGGTTCCCTTCGTTTTGACGGCAGGCTTGGAGGCCGTCTGTGCGGGCTGTCCTTGCGCCGGAGTGGCCGAAGAGGGCCTGACTGCCTCCCGTGTCTTGATTCGTGGCCGCTGTTCGGCAGAGAGGTGCGCTGGGGTGTCCTCTGCCGGGGCAGGCGGCTCATTTGGGGCAACGTCGACGGAGGACCCGCCGCGCTTCTTTTTACCTTTTCCAAGCAGCCGTTCCACACGGTGCTCCGCCTGGCGCACTCCACTGGCCGCGGCATCCTCAATCTGGTCGCCGCCATAGCGGTCTGCCTGGCCGCCCTGGGCGGTATCCCGGAGCGGCCCCCTCAGCCGCTCGACGCCGTCCTCCAGCCCGCGCCGGGCCAGCTCCTTGGGCGCCGCCTGTATCTTCTCCTTGAGCTGCTTCTGTACCGTGGGTTTTTCTTTTATCGTTTGAATGGAGTATCACCTCCCGCGAAGAGGGGGCAGGGCCAAGGAGGGCCCCGCCCCTTCTGCATTATACCGCCGCATCTGCTTCGGAGGGCTTCGTACTCATGAGCCGGTAGAGGTTATTCTTGGGGAAATGGTCCATAAAGGGCACGATGGCGCTGCCGCACTTGATGAGCCCCCGGCCAAAGTCCACATTGGTGATGTAGGAAAGCTGGTTGTCCGAGATATTGAGCAGGCGGGCCAGCTCTGCCCGGTCTGTGCTCGCCTGGTTGAGCATGACCAGGAATTCGCTGTTGGCCAGCATGGTGCGGGCCGTATGGGACTGGAGCAGGTCGTCCACATTCTGGGTCAGGCCGGTGCAGCAGGCCCCGTACTTCCGTACCCGCTTCCAGAGGGTGAAGAGGAAGTTGGCGCTGTACTCATGCTGGAACAGCAAATAGATCTCATCAATATAGACCCAGGTGCTCCTGCCCAGCCTGCGGTTGCGGATGATGCGGTTGAACACGCTGTCCAGCACCACCAGCATCCCCACGGGGAGGAGCTGCTTGCCCAGATCCCGGATGTCATAGCAGAGGATGCGGGAATTGGTGTCCACATTGGTGGGCTTGGCGAAGGTGTTCAGGCTGCCCTCGGTGAACAGCTCAATGGCCAGGGCCACGTCGCGGGCCTCCGGCTCCGGCTGTCGGAGCAGCTCCGCGTGGAAGTCCCGCAGGGTGGGGACGCTGCCCTGGTACCCGCCCCGGATGTAGCCGTGGTAGCACTGGGCCGTGCAGCGGTCGATAATGGACTTCTCCTTGGCGGAGAGCTGGCGGCTGCCCATGAGCTGCTCACACAGAGAGAGCAGGAACTCGGACTTGAGCACCACCGGGTTCTCCCCGTCGCCATAGCCCTGCTCCATGTCCATGGCGTTGATGTGGTTGGGCGAGGTGGCGGAGATATTGACCACCTCGCCGCCCAGCCCTTCAATGATGGGCCGGTACTCCGATTCCGGGTCGATACAAATAATATCGTCGTCGGTGGACAAGGCCAGCGCCGCCAGCTCCCGCTTGGCGGTGAAGGACTTGCCGGAGCCGGAGACGCCCAGGACGAACCCGTTGCCGTTGAGCAGCTCCTTCCGGTTGGCCAGGATGAGGTTCCGGCTGATGACATTCTGACCGTAGTACACGCCGCCCTGGTGGCGGATCTCCTGGGCCTTGAAGGGCATGAGCACGGCCAGGGCCTCGGTGGTGAGGGTGCGCAGGGCGCTGATCCGCCGCAGGCCCAGGGGCAGGGCGGTGACGAGGCCGTCCGCCTGCTGCCAGCTCAGAGGGGCGAGCTGGCACAGATGCTTCCGGGCGATGGACTGGAGGGCCTCCGTGTCGCTGTCCAGCTCCTTCTTACTGTCCGCCAGATGCACCAGAGTCACCACCGCGAACAGCATCCGCTGGTCGCGGGTGGTCAGGTCGTCCAGCATCTCGCGGGTCTCCTTCCGCTGCTGCTCCAGGTCATAGGGGACAATGGCGGAGAAGTTGTTGTTGCTGTTCTGCCGGCGCTGCCAGTTGGTCACATTGGTCTCCACCCCCAGCAGGCGGTTCTGCAGCTCCCGCACGGCCTCGTCGGTGGGCACGGGGATGATGTCGATGGACAGCATCAAATTTCGGTTTAGGCCGGTCAGCTCGTTGATCATGGAGTCCTTGATGTAGCTGGCATACTCCTTGAGGAACAGCACCCGGCCATACTTGTTCCCCATGACGAAGTGGTCCTTCTTGAATTCCAGGCTGTCCGGGCAGATGGTGTCCTTGAAGGAGTGGCCGCAGCGCATACACTCCCGCAGATCCAGGTGGTACTCCGTCTCCTCCCCGGCGCGGTAGAAGTCGTGGAGCACCCGCAGGCGCTCCACTGCGTCCAGTTCCTCGCTGTGGGAGTCCAGATGGTTCAGCCGGGAGGTCACATCGTGTACCACCCGGTCAAAGAATGTGCGGGCCTCCTCCACGCTCTTGCGGTGGACGGACAGGGTGATATACCGCTCCTGGGCCACGCTGTTGGAGGAGTCGGTGACCTTGTCCATGAGCATGGCGTTGTACTCGGCCCGGTAGCCGTCCAGCGCGTCATCCTGCCGGGGCAACAGGATCTCCCGTTCAAAGTCCTCCCGGTTGACCCGCTTGTTGTTGATGGTGATCTTGGTGGTGGACCCGGCATCCAGCGCGTTGAGCAGCTCGGAGTAGTCCAGGAACATGGCCGTCTTGTCCTCTTTGGATGCGATGGCGTAGTTGATGTCGCTGAACCGCAGGGTCTTGGAGAATTTGCTTCCGAATTGAAAAATCCCATCCGGCCAGAGGCGGCGGATGGGGATGGCGTCCTGTACGGATTTCGGTACCTCAAATGTCTCTTTATCCTGCTTTAACGTGGTCAGCAGGGTTTTAATCAAGCTTGACAGCCTCCTTCAGCGTTGAATTATCCAGGGCTTTGGCATACAGGTGGTCCGATTTGAACACGAGCCGTTTCGGATAGAGCAGCTCGGAGCGGATCACGGCCAGGATAAACTGTTCAAAGGTCATGCTGTTATACTGAAAAAAGCCGCCCAGGGCAAAGGGAAAGGCGGCCAGGATACACACCCAGCCCACCTCGCTGCCCAGCACTGGGCGTAGGCCGAAGTAGATCCCCACGGCCACGGCGACAGCCAGCAGGGCGAAAATAAACTGCCGCAGGGTGAGGCCAAAAAATAAGCTCTCCTGATAGTCCCGTACTTCCTTGTTGATGCGTACCTCCAGTGAACTCACCTCCGGTTTTAAGAATTGGCAGACAGACGGTTGCAAAAGCTGTCTGTCTATGCTAATATGCCACAAACAAAAAGGGAGGTTGTGGCGATGGTGGTTTTGATGCTTGGGGCGGGGCTGTGCCTCCTGCTCTTACTGCTGAGTCTGGCGGTCCGGCTCCGGCTGGGAATCCCGCTTGTGTATGTGCTGCTGATGCTCACCGTGTTCCACGGCTGGTATCAGGCCCACACGGCGCTGGCGGACGGCATCCTTCTCCTCCTGGTCGGCGCAGCCGCCCTCTCTTGGGTGGTGACGCTGGTGCGGAAGGCGGCTGAAGTTCTGGGGGATGCACTGGCTGAGCACGCCGCAGCGAAGCGGCTTGTCCAGCGTGTACGGCAGGCCAGGGCGGCGGGGACATCCATAGTGGATACGGAGGAACTGTAATGTTTACAGGCCCATCAGCTCCCGGATGAGCCGGTCGCTCATCTTGATGGCCCCCACCAGCACCAGCATATTGAAAATCAGTTCGCCAACATAGTTCCACACAATGGTGGCTGGAGCGAGAGAGCTGTCCGCTATGGCGGGCGGGGTCGAGGCGAAGGCGGAGAAAATCACACAGGCCAATACAATCACACAGCCCTCCAGGCAGATGGCGGTGTAGCTTTTCAAAAAGGCCACGCCGATGCTGCTGGAGGGCTGTCCTGCAAAGCTGGCCAGCGGTACAGGTGCGATAGCCGTCGCAATATAGAGTTTGAAAAAACGGCTGTAGACGGTCAGAATCATGACCAGGGCCAGCACCCAGATAAACAGGGAGCCCAGCAGAGTGATGGCCCACAGGGGGATGCTCTCGATCAACCCCACGCTCTCAATGATGGCCACCATCTCGTCCGGCAGTGTGGTGGCGCTTAGATCCGCCAGGCCAGACGAGTCCATGATGGTGGAGACCATGCCCTGGGCAACACGGAACAGGGCGGTCATGAGCTCCATCCCATACATTACCGCGGCTTGGGCCAGAATAAAACGGACAAAGCATTTGAAGGCCATTTCCGGCTTCTTCAGCTCGGTAAAGCTGCCGCAGGTCTTGACCACGCCCATCACAAAAAACAGCACCAGGAGGGCGTAGCCGATGGCCTGGAGTGCGCCGTTGATATTGACGATCACATTCCAGACCCCGCCGCCCTTGAACTCCTCCGGTGTGGTGCTGATGAGCTGCCAGATCTCCGTGAGCTTGCCGTTCCAGGTCTCCAGAGCGGAATTTAAGTTGTCGACGATCCAGTTTCCACTGCCGATTTTGATCACCTCGATTCACTCTAAATTTCATTTGATATTTGCTCATAATTTTGCTATACTATTCCTATAAGGAGGTGGCTGTCATGCCGACCATTCGTCCGATTTCCGACCTGCGCAACAATGCCAACGAGATATCTGATTTTTGCCGCCAGACCCATGAGCCGGTCTATATCACCCGCAACGGCAGCGGCGACATGGTAGTCCTCAGTATGGAGGAGTATGAGCGGCAGCAGGCGCTCATCGACCTTTACGGAAAGCTGGCCGTGGCGGAGCAGGAGATATCCGCCGGCGCGGAGGGGGAAGATTTCCTTGCAGTGGCCCGTCAGCTGAGGGAGCGCGTCCATGGAAAAGTATGAGGTAAAAATCTTTTCCACCGCAAAGCAGGATCTTCTGGAGATCATCGACTATCTGAACACGCTCTCCCCAGAGACCGCTCTGCGGTACTATGACAAGCTGACGGAGGAGATCGGCGGCCTGTCTCATATGCCGGAACGGTGTCCGCGCCCCCGTGATCTGGCCCTGGCCGCCAAAGGATACCGCTATCTCATCGTGGAGAATTATCTGGTCTTTTATACCATCTCAGGACAAACGGTGCAGATCCAGCGCATCCTCTATGGGCGGCGGAACTATCAAAACATTTTGTGAAGATGAGTGGCCGGGAACGCATTTGCGTTCCCGGCCGCTTGTTATCCCCCGGTGATGAGAGTGAGGATCTCCTTCGTAAAAGTTATTACAATGCCGCCCGCGATGGTGAGGATACCGTTGGAGCGCTGGGAGGGGTCGTGGGACTGGAGGGAGAGGCCCACCTGGAGGATGCCGTAACCCAGCAGGATGAGGCCCACGGCCCGGATGAGGGAAAAGATGAAGTCGGACAGGCTGGTGACCACGGACAGAGGGTCATCCGCCGCAAAGGCGGGGACGACGGCGAAGGGCAGGGTCAGGACGAGGCAGGCAAACAGGGCGTAAAGCCGCTTTGCCCGCCACTGGAGGTTGCGGTTGAGATCATGTTTCATGCAGCATTCTCCTCACTTTCATTGAGTTCTTCAGCGGAAAATGCCTGAAAAAGAGGAGTTCCTGTAAACGCTGGCGCTTGTTTCCCTTTATGAATATAGGGCGGCCCGCCGCCGTCCACGGTGTGGCGGATGGCCGGATGCTGGGTGAGCTCGTACTTCAGATCCATGACCGGCCTGGCGCCGCGGATGAACAGGATGGCATACCGGTTGTCCAGGCCGCGCACTTCATCCGGGGTGAGCAGCTCCCGGCCGCTCATCTGGAAATTGGTGGAGTAGGAACCGGAGCGGCCTTTCGTCTGGCCGTGGGTCCTCGTGTCAATGGTGGCCTTGCCCAGCGCCTCGGAGATGTACTTGTGGGTGCTGGCCTCGTTGCCGCCCAGGTAGAGGATGGTGTCCGAGTTGCCAGGAATGGTCTCCCAGCTGTCCTTGTACAGCTCCTTGATCTGAGCCATGTTCTGGATGATGGTGCTGGCGGAAATGTTGCGGGAGCGCATGGTGGCCAGCTCACGGGTAAAGCCGGGCAGGGGCATCGCGGCGAACTCGTCCAGCACAAAGTGGACATGGCGGGACAGGGCCCCATGGTGGATCTGGTCCGCGCTGTAGTAGAGGGCCTGGAACGCCTGGGCGTAGAGCAGGGATACCAGAAAATTAAAGCTGGTATCGTTATCCGGGATAACGGCATACAGGGCGCATTTCTTCTCGCCCAGGGTGTAGAGATCCATGTCGTCGTGGTCGGTGATGGCCTTGATCTGGGGCAGGTTGAAGGGGGCCAGCCGGACGGCGGTGGACACGAGGATGGACTTGGAGGTCTTGCCCGCGGCCATCTTAAAGACCTTGTATTGCCGCACCGCTACGCTGTCCGGTCGATCCTGTTCTATGGCCTGGAAGAGCAGGTCCAGGGGCGAGATGTACTCTTCGTCCTCCTCCTTCACCTCGGCGTATTCCAGTACCCGCATGACCATGGAGAAATTCTGTTCATACTCCGGGGCCTCCTGGAACAGCATGAGGATGATGGCCTGGAGGAGCGCCGTCTCGGCCTTGGTCCAGAATGGGTCGGACTCATGACTGCCTTTCGGGGTGGTGGCCTGGATGAGATTGTTCACCAGCTTGAGAGCGTCCTTCTCGTCCCGCAGATAGCGGAAGGGGTTGTAGCCGTCGCTCTGCTCCAGGTTGACCAGATTGAGCACCCGGATCTCGTACCCGTTCTGCTTCAGCCAGCCGCCAGTGGCGGTGAGCACCTCCTGCTTCGGGTCAGTGACCACATAGTTGGTATTGGCCTCCAGGATGTTGGGTTTCACGTAGCTCCGGGTCTTGGCCGCGCCGCTGCCGCCGATAACCAGCACATTCAGGGATCGGCGGTGCTTGTGGGTATCCAGCCCCAGGCGGACATTGCGGGTCAGGATCTTGTTCTCCTTCTGGGCGAACATGGCGTTGACCTGCCGGGGCGAGGCCCAGGCGGCGGAGCCGTGCTCCGCCCCCTCACGCCTGCGGCCGTGCTCCGCGCCCCACAGGGCGAGGGCCATGATATAGACGCCGGTGCAACTCAGGATGGAGAGGAGACTCTTGTCCGTCCACCGCACCTCCAGGGGATTCTGGAGCGCGGCGGTCAGGCTGGCGATCAGGGCCGGCAGTCCGCCAGCCGGGCCCTGGCTGCTTTCCAGTGATTGGGCGATGAGCAGCGCCGCCCATACCACGGGGATGTAAAAGAGCAGGCAGACAAGAAGCCTGTTTGCTTGGGATGGCTGTTTCAGTGGCGTTCACCTCCGGGAAAACGCAAAAAATCCGGGGTGCGCCGTTCATAGGCCGGCGCACCCCGGAGGAGTGGAATGCCTGTTTTAAACACGCCATTATCTCGTCTTGGGCCTGGATTTTGTTTTCTCTTTGGCCGGGACGGAGCTCCGCTCCAACTGCGCCCGGTAAGCCCTGAGCCGTCCCTCCACTGAGGGGCGTTCAGTCATAGTTCCTTGGCCTTGGGGGGTAGAGGAGCTGGTTCTTGTATCGCGCGAGCCGCGTCCCGACCGAGACTCTTTTTTTGGCGGATCTGCCTGATGTGGGGCCGTCTGGCCGCTCTGGCGGCCCTGTGTGGGCGTCTGCGGGTCCTGCCGTGCCGTGGGGGTCTTGGGGTGCCTCTGGCGCTCCTGCGGGCCCTTTTCGGGGCTGGTACGCTCCTTCGTCCGCTCCCTCTCTGGGGTGGGTGCTTCCGGCTGCCGGTCCGGTTCCTGGTACAGCATACGCTGGAAGATCTGGTTGGCCCGATCCAGTTCGGTCACCGGCAGGATCACGTCGATCAGCTTCCCCCAGCCATCCCGATCCCTGACGGTGGCGAACAACAGCTTCTGCTTTCTCGCCCGGTGCTGAAATTCCTTGTACTGCTCCGGGGTCATGGAGAACTGCCGGAGATCCCGTGTCTCCCGCAGCATCTTCCCCAGGTTGACTTTCCCGGAGAGCTTCTTATGGTTCCGGGCAAGGGCCAGGGTAAGGGCCAGCAGGTTCTTCAGGGCCGAGCCGGACAGCCGAATGACCACCTCCGTCCCGGACAGCAGCATACGCACCATTTGGTCGGCCGCCTCACCGCCTCCTATGTTCATTGGTTCTCACCTCGCTTTCACGCGCTTCTGCTTTGTCGATTTCCTGCTCCATCCGGGGCAGGCTGTTTTGGGTCTTCCGGCACAGGGCCAACTTCCTCCGCTCCGCCCGGATCTGCCGGTTGAGCTCTGCCAGCCGATCATAGAGCTCCGCCTTTTCCTGAATCAGCCCTTCTCTGGGGACGCCGCACTGCTCCAGGGCGGCCACAGCGTCCATGTACTGGGCAAACTCCGTCTCCATGCCGGACAGTCCGGCCTCATAGAGCTCTTTGACAGGGGCCAGGGCCTCCGCATCCGCCAAAGCGGTGTAAAGCGCCCGGCGCCGCTTCCTCCGCACATTGAGGACGGTGCGCTGCTTCATCAGGTTGGCCAGCGTCTCCTCTGTGCGGGCGGTGAAGGCCGCCATGTCCGTCCGGGTCGTGATGCCGTTGTCCCGGAGGAAGGCAAACTGTTCCCGGTACTGCTCAAAGCGCATGACCTCCTGCCAGAGCTGGGGCGTCATGCGGGGTGGGTACTGCCGCTTGCCGATCTTCCCCAGTAGATAGAGATAGTGGACATACAGGGCCAAAAAGCCGGTGTACCTGGGGTACTTCTGGTAGGGGCGGTACTGCGGCCGGAGCTGGACGGCAGGCCGCCGTCCAGCCTCAATGGCAGCCAGATTTCCTTGGATGGCGGCCCGGATGCCGTCCTCGGTGAACAGTGGATTTTTCCTGCCGGGGATCATGAAGCGCTCCTGTCCCCGCAGACGGAAGCCCAAGCGGTTCCCGTGGCTGATTTCGTAGCCCATGTGCTCCATGAGCAGGAAGAAGTGGCCCAGGTCGTTGGCGTCCGCTATGGCGGTGCGCAGATCCTCCTCCAGCATGGAGCGGAAGGTGGGCTGGCCCCTGGACCGGCGCAGCCACTCAATGTAGCTGACCGCCTGGGTGGGCTTCCCCTGGAGGAGAACGGACAGGCCGCGCTCCCGGCACAGGCGATCTGATATGACCCGGATCTGCCGGTAGTAGCTCTGGGCATTGCTGTGGTACTTTTCGCCGGTATCTGCGTTGACCGAGTTAAAGAGGATGTGGGCGTGGATGTGCTCTTTGTCTACATGGATGCCGATGACCGTCTGGTAGCCGGGCAGGTGCTCCTCCGCAAACTCCCGCGCGATCTCCAGCGCCAACTCCGGGGTGACCTCTCCGGGCTGAAAGGACTGAATGAGGTGGTAATACTGTACGCCGCCCTCCTTGCCCACGGCCCGCTTGGTCTCCAGCATCTGCCGGCACTCATGGCCAGGGTCACAGTTGAGACGGGCTGTAAGGATCTGCTCCTGGGTCTTATCCCCGTTGAGCACATAGCGGATGCCCACGTCCAGGCGGCCCTTCCGGGCCAGGATCTTGGTGATGGCCATTACTTTTTTGCTACCTCATACATGAGCTCATAGACCTGTTCCAGCAGGTACAGCCCCCGCCTGGCGTCCTCCGCCTTGGCAATTCCGGCGTTGACGCTGCGGGCAATCTGGTTGATGTTGACGCCGATTTTATGCACCTCGGTGCGCAGGGCCTTGATCTCCTGTGAGGGGAGCGCCTTGACCTCCTTCCCCAAAATAAGGCGGCGGAGATAGGCTGTCTTGGAGAGACCGCAGGTGCGGGCACTGTGCTCCAGCCGTTCCTTTTCTTCCGCGGACAATCTCAGGCATATCTCGTAGCTCTTTGGCATCGTCACTCCTTCTCCGGCCTGTGGCCGCTGATTTTCCGCCCGAAGGCGGCATGGGGGACAGGGGTTCAACCCCTGCAAGCGCGCAAAAGATATCTTTGCGCTATGCTTGCGGCCTCACCGCCAGAGGCGGCGAGGCTCCCAGCCCCGCCAGGGCGGGGCTGCTCCTTCAGCGGTATGATTGATTGAAATTCCGAGGGACGGACCGCTTTTCCACAAAAAAGGGCGGGAGGCGTGATTCCCATCCGGTCGCAGCTTGGCTGTTTCCCGTCCGTTCCTGCCCTATTTCCTGACGCAGACAAAAGGCCCAGGGTGCGCTGTTGCACACCCTGGGCCCAAATCTTACGATAAATTGTGGCGATTCGGGTGCTACAGGTAACACCCAGCTCCAGCCATTTTAACGCTCAGTATCTCTGGACGGTTTCTTTGTATGGCCTGGAAGCATACTCCGCTCACGCTCTTGAAGCCTCTGCAGCGAGTAGTCGATGATCCGTTCCTTTCGGAGCGCCAGAATCTCTTTGTAGAACCTCCTCTGGAGTCCTGAAAGGCAGGGCGTCTCATCAATCAGACGGCAGATTTGCTCCATATCCAACCTTGGTCCGATTCGCTTCAACGCCGCGTTGCAGCCCTCGTATTCCAGAGAGGACAGAAAATCAAAATACCGGATTTTTTTGTCCTGCTGCTTGATTCCAGACAGGGGGATCTCATATACCCGGAAGTCCATTTCCCGTGGATCACTGAGTACGGCCTGCATTTTCCCCTCGTCCAACTGCGGATACAGGCAGCTGCCGCAGTCGAATACCGGAGCCAAGGCTACCATATCATGCACAGTATCATAGAGGACGCCCCAGTTTCCATTGTGTCGATCCCAATTGCCGATCAGGGCGTCTACAATGAACATATCCCAAAACCGTTCTTCCAGCTCCTTGGGATCTATGGCCGGCTGCTCATGGATGGAGAACAGAATATCGTCCAGCTCTGTCCCGTATCCGTTCCGCTCCGAATCAATCACCTGGTTTTTCATTGAGGCAAAGTCCTGCAGGACAACACCCGGGGATGTAAAATCCTTACACGCCACTACAATCTTTTCTTTTCCGTGATAGGTATAGGTCCCCGGCAGAGTTTCCTGTACTGGAATGCCCGCCAGGGCAAAGATGTGGCAGCCCAAATACTCGGAGAGACAGCTATTGGCATAGCTCATGTCCCTGTTCCTGGACGGATGCGGCGGAAACTTCAGCATATACTGCTCATCTTGATATATGACAGAGCGCTTGCTGCCATTGGCGCCGCCATAGGTCTTGTTCCGTCTTGGAAGATTCGTAAAGTCTATCATATCAGATTACTCCGCGCTGAATGCGCAAATAGGTTTCCCGCAGGTACCACGCCTGCTCGGAGCTGATTTCTCCCTCCACTTCCGCGGAGTTGATGTCGGCCTGGAGCTCACAATAATACGCGTCGAAGTGGAGGTCGTTGGCGCCGTTGTCCTCCGCCTCCCAGGCCCGCTTCATCGTATCCAGAGACCTCTGCAAATAAGGGGGAAGGCCGCATTCCAGATAGGCGCGATCTACGGGAAGCCCGGTTTCCTTATCATATCGCTGTTCCATTGTCCTGCCTCCTCGTGCGGTTCTCTTTCCATGATACCCGATAGTTTATAGAATGTAAACAGGATTTTAAAGTCGGCCTTGTACAGTTGGCCGCGGCATCCAGCCGATGCCGCGGCCGCTGCGGTTAGTCATTCGTTGGCAATGGTTCATCCGGTTCAGAAAGGGCCATCTTGACCTCGGCGCAGTTGTGCTCACAGCAATAGACCGCCGCTTTCCAAGGGTCTTTGTAGCGCGCCGCTACCTGCTCCATACCAAGGAAGCCGTAAACGATGACTTCCCATGTGATGAGCTGTCCGTTAATCGCCCGTTGGACTCCCATACAGTTCCCTCCGTTTCAATCCGTATTATACTGGGCTGCTTCCACAGCTACACAATACCACATACCGGGCGGGAAAGCGATTCCTATTCCCGAACAGGCCGGACTATCCCCAAACAGCCCTTTCCACCCGCAGTCTGGAGCACGGCCTCGGAGTGGCCGGGCCGGACAGCCCTCACCGAGTTTGGCCCTCTGTTTTTTGAGGCTGCTTGGCAGGCGCCCTGGCCCGTTTCTGAGCGAGATAGTAGGCTGTGAGACAGGATTGGCGTTCTATTATCGGGTAGGAGTATCTTTGGGCGGTCATGATGCCCGCCTCTGTAAATGGGGGCTGGAAAACCGCACCATGACGGTTCAGGTGCTCCTGTGAGAGCTGGGATTTTCCCTTTCAGGATGATCATCTGTTCATAGGGCTCTCCACTGCGGAGCATCGTCACCATATTCCCCACACACAGGGGCTGGCCGTGAATATCCTTCACATCGGACAGGTCGCCCCAAAAGCCCGCTACATAGCGGCTGCATTTGCCGTCATCAGAAAAAAGGTATTCAATACCGCGGTTTCCAGACGGTTCCGCCATCCACCGCATTCCAGGGAAGAAGCAGGCCCCTGTGTGTCAGGATATAGTTGGCCCGGATCGCATAGAGCTTCCCGCCCAGCCAATTCACAATATCAGGGAATGCGTAGGGATTTCCGGCAAATACCGCCCGCATTTTGCGCGTACACAGCCACTCAACAAAGTCCCATACGTTTACTGCTTGATGCATGGCATACCCATAGATGTTCACTTGCCGCTGCTGGTCGTCCGATCCCTCGATGAATACGACGAGGTCATGGTCAAACCGGATCATTTGGATCAATTTCTGTTCTTCCATTTTTACACTCCTTCTCCAGTTGTGGCGCCTACAGTATATCCGGACGCCTTCGAGAAGGCCATACCCATTCCCCACACAGTGGCCGGAATAGACGAACAGCCCTTCCGGGCGGGAGCTGCTATGCCGCCCAGCCCTGGCCCAGCGGGCATACCCACCGCTGATCTCCTCCCCATCCCGCATGAGTGGGATGGGCTTCCCGGTCAGAATATGCCGGCCCGCCTCCAGCTTTTTCTCAAACATCTCTGTTTGCCTTGTTTACTTTTGTGCCTATATAAGTTATTATATGAGCACGAAAGGAGGGCGTTCTATGCCTGCATTCGATGTTCTGGATGCTCTGGTTCGCGGCGGAAACGGTGTGCTGCGGACTGCGGATGCCGTTGCTGCAGGGATCACCAAGCCTGTGCTTGGAAATTATGTGCGGGAACGAGACTTGGAGCGTGTAGGCCACGGGCTCTATCTTGCCCCGGATGCCTGGAAGGATGGGATGTACCTGCTCCACCTGCGCTGTCCGCAGGCCGTGTTTTCCCATGATACCGCTCTTTTCCTCCACGACCTGACCGACCGGGAGCCGCTTGCCTATACGGTGACTGTAAAAAGCGGATACAATCCGCACCGCTTAAAGGATGACGGCGTGAAGGTGTACCGCATCAAGGCGGAGCTGCACGGCCTGGGCCTGTCGCAAACAAACACACCATTTGGAAATCCGGTGGCGGTTTATGACCTGGAGCGCACCGTCTGCGATGTGGTACGCAGCCGGAGCGGCATGGATGTCCAGGTTCTCCGGGATGCGCTGAGGCGGTACGCCGGCCGGAGAGACAGGGATCTGCGCCGCCTGATGCACTATGCCGGAGCGTTCCATGTAGAGAACATCCTGAGACAGTATTTGGAGGTCCTGTTATGATTAAAACATCCAGGCAGTTAAAAGACCTGATCCACAATCTTGCCCGAAAAAATGCGGCAGACGCACAGCTTCTCATGCGGAATTACATGATGGAGCGCTTTCTGGAGCGCGTCTCGCTCTCACAGTTCAGGGAGAATTTTATCTTGAAGGGCGGGATGCTGGTCGCGGCCATGGTGGGGCTGGATACACGCTCCACCATGGACATTGACGCGACGGTCCGGGGCGCCGCCGTAGATGTCGACCATATCAGCGATATGATCTCCGAGATCATATCCGTCCCGGTCAAGGATGGCGTTTTCTTTTCCTTAAAAAGCGTCTCCGAGATTATGGACGAGGCGGAGTACCCCGGTGTGCGGGTGTCCATGGAGACGATGTTCGATGGGGTGCGCACTCCATTTAAGATTGATATTTCTACTGGCGACGCAATCACGCCGAGAGAAGTTCTCTACCGTTTTCATCTGATGTTCGAGGAGCGGGCCATCGAGATACTGGCCTATAGCCTGGAGACCGTGTTGGCCGAGAAGCTGGAAACGGTCATTTCCCGCGCCACAACCAACACCCGTATGCGGGATTTTTATGATCTCCACATTTTATGTCAGCTCTATGGCGGCACCCTGACGGCGCAGGTTCTGACAGACGCGCTCTGCGCGACGGCCAGGAGGCGTGGGACGCTCCGACTGCTGTCTGAGGCGGAGGATGTTCTGCGGGAGCTTGCGGACGATCCCCACATGAGGAAGCTCTGGGATACTTACCGTGCGAGGTACAGCTACGCCTCTGAGCTGACATGGGATATTGTCCTCTCCTCCGTTCGGCAGCTTTGCATCGCTGCCGGGCTTGCGGTGGAGCTGCCGGAGGTCACTCTGACCGCTCCATCCAGGACAGCGGCCTCAGCAGTTCTGCGTAGGAGGGAAAAAGAGCGTTGACGGCCATGTTCACGCCGCCTGGCGCAGCTCCTGCTCAATCCGCTCCCTGGCCCGTCTGGCATACTCGCCGGTGACCTCGATGCCGGTGGCGGTGTAGCCCTCCAGCACGGCGGCCAGGATTGTGGTGCCGCTGCCGGCGAAGGGGTCCAGGATATGGCCGCCCGGCTCGGTGATCTTCACCACGTCCCGCATGAGCGGGAGGGGCTTCTCGGTCAGGTGGATGCGGTTCTGGGGATTGCCGTACTTGAACACACCGGGCAGGCAGGGGACGGGGCGGTTGATGGGCATATCCCCGTTGGAACCCCAGACGATGTACTCCGCCTGCTGGCGGAAGCGGCCCTTCTGGGGGCGGCTGTTGCCCTTGTCCCACACAGCGGTGCCCCGCCAGATCCAGCCCGCCCACTGGAGGGCGTCGGTGGCCGCGGGGAGCTGCCGCCAGTCGATGAACATACACACCGGCGCGCCGGGCTTGCAGATCTTTCTGGCATCCCCAAGCCACTCCGCCGCCCAGCGGGTCCAGGACCGCTGGTCCTTGGCGTCCCCGTCGAAGGGCGGGGGCGCGTGATCCCCCATGCTGGAATACTTCTTGGCCGTGGACTTGTTCTTCTCTGCCTGGGTACGGCCTCCAGAGGCGTAAGGCGGGTCGGTGATGACCGCATCGAAGGTGCCGGGGGCAAAGCCGCCCAGCAGCTTCAGCGCGTCGCCGTGGAGAATCTCCCACTTATCGTTCATGGGCATCCCTGCCTTTCTTTTGAACAGATTTTTGAGGTTTTGGCGCGGTGGAGAGCTCCGTCTCCAGATACTCGCTGATGATACACAATGCTTCATTATAGCTGCCGGAGCTGGTGACCCGCTGAAACATCTCATCGGCCTGTTTGCTCTGCCCGGCCTGTTTCAGCAGCCGGGAGGCCCGGCCCAGGATGCCGAAGATATTTCCGTCGTGGCCCGCCAGCGCCATTTTGGGTTTTGCCGGCCGCTGCTCCTGGATAAAACCGCCCAGCCGGTTGGGAACATAGTCGCTGAGCCAGGTTCCGCCAAACTGTTCGCGCGTCTGGAGCCGCCACATGGCCAGCTTTCCCACATCCATCAAAACACCCTCAAAGGGAAACAGCAGGTTGGTCAGGCCATCGTACTGGAAGCTCCTCACAGCTTCGGCTTTCCATGCGCTGCCGGCCTGTAGGATACCAGCCTGGGCAAACAGCTCATTGATACCATCCACCCACTCCTGGAGGTCCCCGCCGCAGCCCTGGAGGATGAGGCCCTCCTGATCGTTCATCTGACGCAGTTCGTCGATGGTGACTATCTTGATTTCTGCCATTTTACCTCCTATCTGATCTGGCCGCGCCTGGGACGGTCCTTTTTCTTTTTAAGCCCTGGCTGGTCGGCCTTGACCGGGATGTTAAGTTCCTCCGCCCTGCGGATCTCCGCCAGCATCCCCGGTGTACGCACAGTACCGTACACATTGACCTGCTGGCAGTGCTCCACCAGCCGCAGGCCCATCTCCCGCGCCGCCTGGTCCTGGGCGGGGTCATCCGGGTCTGCAAAGGGCGGGAACATGAGGTGGGGACAGATCGGGATATCCCCGGCCTGGAACACCTCCTGCGCTTTCTCCTTTGCGAAGGCGATGTTCTTTTCCAGTTCGCCTCGGAGCGGTGCGCAGATGTAGACCAGCCTGGGGCCATGGTTCTTCGTCAGGACTTGAATACGGAAGGTCTCCACATAGTCGCTGGCTATTTGCCTGAGCTGCTGGTAGTCCTCCTGGGAGGGATGGTAGGCATACCAATCGATTCGGTCGCCATCCACCCAAATATGTGGAGCAACACCATCCCGCAGGTAGGGGTTGTTAGGGATCTTCTTTTTCCCCCAGATATCTTTGAACCGAAGGATCAGCTTGTCTACCACGCCTTGATTGTTGTCCAACAGCGTCAGACGGAGCGCCGCATAGCTTCGCCGGGGTCTGCTCATACCCTGCGGCACAGGTGCGGCCTGCCCCTGCTGGGTGTTGCCGTCCGCCGCGTCCGGCGTCATTTGATGTGCAATTCCTTCTCCACGTCGTTCAGGTTGATGGTCAGTATCCGGCTCACGCCCTGCTCCTGCATGGTGACGCCGTAGAGCACGTCGGCCTCCTCCATAGTGCCGCGGCGGTGGGTGATGACGATGAACTGGGTCTTGTCCGCCATCTGGCGCATGTAGCGGGCGAAGCGCACCACGTTGGCGTCGTCCAGGGCAGCCTCGATCTCGTCCATGACACAGAAGGGGGTAGGCCGCACCTTCAGAATGGCGAAGTAAAGGGCGATGGCCACGAAGGCCTTCTCGCCGCCGGAGAGGAGGGAGAGCACCTTGAGGGCCTTGCCGGGGGGCTGCACCCGGATTTCAATGCCGCAGTTGAGGATGTCCTCCGGCTCCTCGAGCTCCAGGGTGGCCTTGCCGCCGCCGAACAGCTCAGTAAAGGTCTGCTGGAACGCCTCGTTGATGACGGAAAACTGCCGGGCGAAGATGGTTTTCATCTCCTCGGTGATGTCGGCGATGATGCCCTCCAACTCCTTCTTGGACTTGAGCACGTCGTCCCGCTGGTCGGTCAGGTAGGTGTACCGCTCGTTGATCCGCTGGAACTCCTCAATGGCATCCAGGTTGATATTGCCCAGGCCGGAGATCGCCTTTTTCAGCTCGCCCACCCGGCGCTGGGCCTTGGGGACGCTCTCCAGCTCCACCCGCTGGCGCGGGCGGCCTCATGGGACAGCTCATAGGTCTCCCACAGCTTGTCCAGCAGGGTTTTCTCCTCCAGGGCAGCGGCGGCCTTCCTCTGTTCTAAGACGGAGACCTCCCGCTCTAAGTTTAACAGTTCGCTGTTTTTGTCCCGCGCCTGCTTGTCGGCCTGGTTGCGCCGGGCCTCCAGGGACAGCTTCTCCTCATTGATGCGGGCGATGGCCTCCTGCCGCTCCCGGTTCTCCTGGCGGATGGCCTGGAGCCGCCGTTCCTTCTCCAGGATCTCCTCCTCCAGGGCGGCGTTCTTCTCCTCAAACGCGGTGAGCATCCGCTCCCGCTCGGCCCGGTCGCCGGTGAGATCCCGCCGCAGGGCCTCCAGCTCGGTGAGACTCTGCCCGGCGGCCTGCTGCTCCGCCTCCAGGCCGGCCCGGCGCATGTTCAGCTCCGCGATGGCCTCCCGGATACCGGCGGTGCGCGCCTGGAGCTCGCTCTGGCCCCGGGCCTTGCCCTCGGCCTCGGCCCGCAGGGCGGCGGCAGAGCCCTCCAGGGCCTCAATGCGCGCCCGGGCGGCGGCGGTATCCGCCTCGGTCTGGGCGGAGCGGGCCTGAATCTGCTCCAGCTCCCGGCGCTGCTCGTCCCGGCGGCGGGAGGCGTCGGCGAGCTGGGCGTCGAAATGGGCCAGCCGCTCCTCCAGCTTGAGGATGGCGTCCTCGTGCTGGCGCTGCTGGGCCTGGGCGGTCTCCACCTCGTATGCGGCGGCGGTGGCCTCCCGCCTGGCCTCCTCCATGGCCTGGGCGGCGGCGGCGCGCTGCTCCTCCACACCGGCGCGCTGCCGGTTCAGCCGCTCCAGCTCGTTGGCCCGGCTGAGGATGCCCGCGCTGCGGGACACCGAGCCGCCGGTCATGGAGCCGCCGGGTTGAGCACCTGGCCGTCCAGGGTGACGATTTTGAAGCGGTGGCCGTATTTGCGGGCCATAGCGATGGCCGCGTCCATATCCTCGGCCACCACGGTGCGCCCCAGCAGATTGGAAAAAAATCCTCTGGTAGCGGGGGTCGAACTGCACCAGCTCGTCCCCACGCCAGCCAAGCCGACCGCTCCCCCCGTACCGCCCTGCTCCCGGAAGTCGGAGGGGCGGATGGTGGTCAGGGCAGGAAGGTGCTCCGGCCGCCGTCCCGGCGCTG
>ENA-OQDA01000229-OQDA01000229.1-human-gut-metagenome-genome-assembly--contig:-NODE-229-length-24763-cov-4.744845_pt1 | contig 24763 bp, 25 predicted proteins | sample MGYA00242771_ERZ504603 | MGnify/ENA primary metagenome ERZ504603 (study PRJEB26092, sample SAMD00036328) | human gut metagenome | host: Homo sapiens | study: EMG produced TPA metagenomics assembly of...
CTGCCAGACAGTCAAAAAGAGAATTCTTCATCAAAAAGAGCCGGGCCACGAGGGTCCGGCTCTCTACGTTTTGCAGTTATCCGAAAGAAGTTACTGCTTGACGCTGCACTTCTTGCCGTCCTTACCCACGCGCTCAAAACGGACGGTACCGTCCACCAGAGCAAACAGGGTGTCATCGCTGCCCTTGCCAACGTTCTCACCCGGCATGATGTGGGTGCCACGCTGACGAACCAGGATGTTGCCGGCCAGAACGAACTGACCGTCTGCACGCTTGGTGCCCAGACGCTGTGCTGCGGAATCGCGGCCGTTCTTGGTGCTGCCTACGCCCTTTTTATGTGCCATTGTAATTTACCTCCTTAGCCGTTGATCGCAGTGATCTCAACCTTGGTGAAGGGCTGACGATGGCCCATACGGCGAGCACTGTGCTTCTTTGCGCGATAGGTGATGATGTTCAGCTTCTTGCCCTTGCCATTCTTGATGACCTTGGCAGTAACGGTAGCACCCTCAACAACGGGAGCGCCACCTTCACAGAACCCTCCTCCGCCAACTAGCGAGAACCTGATCAAACTTCACTTCGGAGTCGGCCTCAACGTCCAGCTTTTCGATGTAGACGATGTCGCCCTGCTCCACGCGGTACTGCTTACCGCCGGTAACAATGATTGCGTACATTTTGTTCATTCCTTTTCGTTGTACTCGCTGGTCGTAAAGGCAGGCCCTTACACTGGGCCATTTCAGGCGCCCACACCATGCGGCTAGAATATTATAGCAAAAAAACGATGGAAATGCAAGAGGAATTTTCCTCTTTCCGAAGGATTTTTTATTTTTCCGTCTTCCCGCTTTCCGCGATGGTGCGTTTTACTTCGGCATTATACGCTTCAGTGCGCTCCACGAAGAGCTTGCGCGGGCTGGAAGCCAGTAGTTCAGTATCTGTATCCGTCATCAGACCGATAACAGTTTTTTCTTTGCTCAGCTTATTGACTGCAGCTTTGTTGTCCGCCGTCATTGCCAGCTTTACCATCAGGGGCTTGTCCTTGAACTTGTGGGTGAAGTAAATTTCCGCAGCCACACCGACTACCACAGCGATACCTGCCACCAGCTGGGATGCCCGCAGACCAATGGAGGGCACCAGCATCAGACTGTCGGTGCGCAGGGCTTCGATCCAGAAGCGGCCCGCGCCGTACCAGATCATATACCGCAGGGCAATGTCACCGTTGAACTTGCGCTTTTTAATGTAACGGAACAGCAGGAGAAAGCCCACGAAGCACCAGATGCTTTCGTACAGGAAGGTGGGATGCACCGGCAGATTCGGGTCAATGGTCACGCCGCTCTGGGCCGTGACTGTGCTGCCCATCAGGTAAGCGCGGGTCGTTTCGCTGAACATGCCCCACGGCAGGGTGGTGTTGCAACCAAAGGCCTCCTGATTGAAGAAGTTGCCCCAGCGGCCGCAGCCCTGTCCCAGCAGAAAACCCATAGCGGTCAGGTCGAACATGGGCAGCACCGGCACGCCCCGCCGTTTGCAGGCCAAGCCGCCGAACAGAAAACCGCCGATGATGCCACCGTAGATGGCAAGGCCGCCATCCCGAATGGCGATCATCTCCCAGATGCTTTCGTATTTAAAGGGTGCCATGGCCACATAGTAAGCGCGGGCGCTGGCAATGCCCAGCACGATGCCAATCAAGATCACGTCCACCATGCTGTCCGGGTCCACGCCGAACTCGATGCTGTGGCGGAACGCAAATACCAGCGCCAGACAGATGCCAAAGGCAATGCACACGCCATACCAGTAAATATTGAACCCGCCAATGGAAAGGGCCACGCGGTTGATCTCAAAGCTCAGGCCCAGCCCCGGGAACTGCACCAGATTTGTCATTCTGCTTCCTCCTCGTTCTCGGCCAGCGGCGCAGTGCCATCTGGCAAAATATCCATCACAGCCATGCGGTCGGTGCTGAGGATGTGCTGCAGCGCAGCGTCCGCATCCTCGGCAGTCAGCCCTGCCAGCATGGTGATCTGCTGCGCCACCGTCTGGCCGGAGAGGGCAAAGTCTGCCATTTGGCTGGCCGAGTCCTCCACATTTTCCAGATTTTCGATCAGCTGGCCGTACTTTTCGTTCTTGCACAGGGTAAAGATCTCCCGGTCCACACCCGCGGCACGGATGCGGGCGATCTCGTCCAGAAGCATCTGCTTCACGGCATCGGGGGCATCGCTCTCGCCGGTGAACAGGATGCAGCAGCAGCCGTCCACCCGCAGCACTTCCCCGCCAAAGCCGGGGTTCACAAGGCCCCCGTCGTACAGGCGGCGGTACAGCGGCGACATGCCGCCTGTGATGCAGCTCAGGATCAGATCATACAGCGCTTCAGTGCGCAGATCGTTCGGGGGCAACGGCTTCTCCTTGAAGCCCACGCCGAAGCAGGGCTTGGACACCGGCATTTTCAGGGTCTTATGGGCTGCCGCCAGCGTCATGGGTTCCGGCTTCCACAGCCGCTGCACCCTTTCGGTGCTGTGCGGTCTCATCAGGCCGTGGCGCTCACAGGCAGCTAAGATCTGCTCCATGGTAGTGTTGCCGGCAGCCGCCAGCACCATATTGCCCGGTGCATAGAAGGCTTTGCAGCTGTCGTAAAGCATCTCCGGCGTGATCTCAGCAATGCTCTCCACCGTGCCCGCGATATCGCTGCGGATGGGGTGGCTGTGGTACAAGCACTCGAACAGGCCGGTGATGAGCCGCCAGTCCGGGCTGTCATCGTACATTTTGATCTCCTGCCCGATGATGCCCTGCTCCTTGGCGATGGTCTGCTCGGTAAAGTACGGATGAGTCACCATGCCCAGCAGCACATCCAAGCTTTCGTCCAGCTGCTGGGTCGCAGTGAATAGGTAGCAGGTGCGGTCAAAGCTGGTAAATGCGTTGGCATTGGCACCGGTCTTGGCATACTTTGCAAAGGCATCGCCGTCCTGATCTTCAAACATCTTGTGCTCGAGGAAGTGTGCCACGCCTGCGGGCAGATGCACCTCTTTGCCGTCCAGCCGGAAATCCCGGTCAATGGAGCCAAAGCGAGTAGCAAAAATGACATGAGTGCTGGAATAGCCCGGCATGGGCCGCACGATAACGGTCAGTCCGGAGGGCAGGGTCTGCCACTGGTCAGCCACGGTCTTTTCCAGCAGGGTCTGGTTATTCTGCGGCATGAGCGGCCACCTCCTTTGTGAGCAGATAGCTGACCGAGAGGGTCAGTTTGCGCAGGATGGCGCGCACGTCGTCCTTGGTCACGGCCTGCAGAGCGGCGCGGGCTTCGGCGGGTGTCTGCACCTTGGCCGGGTCGCCGCCGCGCAGCACTTCAATGTAATACCATGTCTCGATGCCGCCCAAGGTATCCTCTACCCCCTGCATCCCGCTCAGCAGACCCCGACGGCAGTCCTCAAATTCATCGTCGGTGATAGGGCCATCGCACAGGTCGGCCAGTTCCTTCAAGATGGCCTGCTCTGCCCGGGCTGCGTCGGCGTGCTCCACGCCGCTGTTCACAGCCATGCTTCCGGTAAAGCTCTGGAACGAGGACGAGCAGTAGTAGCACAGATGGTCACGCTCGCGCACATTCAGGAACAGGCGGCTGGTCACACTGCCGCCGTACAGCGCCATGGCAAGGCGCACAGCAGCCAGCTGTTCGGTGCGCATGGGTTCGCCCAGCGTGAACAGCATACAGAGCTTCGCCTGCACCATATCATAGGTTTCGGTTTTGTGCACCGGCTCCCGGCGGGGCATGGCTATGTTTTCCGCCAGCGGCAGCGGTGCACGGTCAATTGCCGCAAGCTCTGCCAGCAGTGCATCCTTTACCGCAGCGGTCTGCTCTGCCGTGCAGCCCAGCACAAGCAGTTCAATGTTGGCGGTGCGCAGCATCTCGTAATAGGCTGCGGTAAGCTGTTCCGGTGTCAGGCCTTCCACCTCTTCCAGATAGCCCTCCTGCCGCACACCCGCCGGGCTGTCGCCAAAGAATTCCCGGTTGGCCTGATGCAGGCAGTAAAGGCGCTTATCGTTGATCTCATCTTCCAGCGCCTTTTTCAGCATCTGCTTTTCAATGCCCACGGCTTCCGGATCAAAAGTGCCGCCCACAAAATACGGGTGAAAGGCCGCACCCAGTGCAATGGATGCATATTCCCTTGTAAGGGTCTCCCCTTCCAGCGCAAACTGATCCTTGATGCCGGTAACACTAACACACAGGTTGTGGCTGCAGCCCATGGGCCGGGCATCCACTGTGAGGTCTGCACCGTAGAGCTTGGCCAGCTTTTTGGTCAGGCGGGTCATATCCGGGCAGTCGGCATAGCCGCGCTCCAGCACCAGCGGCAGCAGCGCATGTGCTGTGGCCGTTTCCCGCTTTGCCGGAAAGGCAAAGTGGACGCTGATGCGGCAGCGGTTGAATTTTTCCGCCGGGTCACAGGAAAGATGCACACCCGGCGCAATGAGAGTACGTTCCAATTTGTTCCTCCGCCCTGCTTTCACAGGGAGCTTTTATTTTTATGATGCCTTCTGCAAGGCAAGAAATTCTTCCAGACTCAGGCCGCTGGCACGGATGGCAAGGGCATTTTCAACGCCCACATACCGCCAGTGCCACGGCTCAAACACCACGCCGGTAGCAGCCTGCCTGTCCTGCGGATAGCGCAGGATAAAGCCGTATTCGGCGGCGTAGGCGGTGAGCCACTCATAGGCGCGGGTCGTATCAAAGCCGGTATCACGGGTCGGGTAGTCCGTACTGAGGATATCCGCCGCATAGCCGGTGCCGTGATCATTGCATTCCGCAGGCGGCTGGATATCTGCCGCAAGGCTGGCGGCTTCTTCCTCGGTTTTGCCCTTTTCCAGATACTGCTGCTTCTGCGTCTCATAGGCCGCGCTGCGGGCATCTGCGTCCTGATAGCCTACCGTCAGCACCAGTGCAACGCCGTCCTCGGCCGCAGCCGCAGCCATTTTCTGGTAGGCTGCAGCTGCTTCGGCTTCCAGTTGGATACCGCTGGCTTCATCGGCATCGGCAAGGGCCGGAGAGGGTTCCTCGGCAAAAGGCAGATTGGTGTTCACCAGCACAAAACGCTCATCGTCAGCATCAAAGCTGTAGCCGGTGCCATCGTAGCTGGCCGCATCAAAGCTCTGCGGCCCTGCAAGTATGGCGTTCACCTTTGGCAGCAGCCAGAGGATGCCTTTGGTCATAAGCGCCACAATGGCGGCGCAGACGAGAATGAGAACGGCCCAGTTGCGGGCCAGACGCAGCCGCTTGCGGCGCTTCCACTGAGCGCGGGTCAGGCGGGGCTTTGCAGCATTTCTATCAGTCGGTTCCATGGTGCGTTGCAGCTCCTTTTGCAGAATTTGCAGCGCACTGCGCCGCACAGATACAGTGTATATTATACACCCCTTTGCATTTTGTGTAAACGCCGGAAGTGTAAAATAAGTATGACCGAAAAAACTCCTTCCGTCTGCTCGCACGCTCGCATCTACCTTCCTCAATGAGGGAGGCTCTGGCGAAACAGAAAAGTTTCCCGCTCTGCCAAAGGCCCCCTCTCAGAGGGGGCTGTCGCCGCAGGCGACTGGAGGAGTTTTCCACGCAAAAATGCCGCACCACCTAAAAAGCGATGCGGCATTCCTATATTTTTATTTAATCAAACAGCATATCGTGGATCGCAGAAACAGCCTTGTCGGCATCGTCGCGGTTGATGATGCAGGAGATCTTGATCTCGCTGGTGGAGATCATCTTGATGTTGATGTTGTTGTTGGACAGTGCCTCAAACATCTTGGAAGCAACGCCGCTGTGGCTCTGCATACCGGCACCCACAATGGAGACCTTGGCGCAGGTGGTGTCCACGCTCACATCGTTGAAGTGTGCGCTCTCCTTCAGCACGCGCATGGCCAGATCGGCTTCGCCCTCAGAGCAGGTAAAGCTGATATCCTTCTTGCCGTCACGGCCGGTGGACTGCAGGATGATGTCCACGTTGATGTTCTTCTGGGCCAGCAGACCGAAGATCTTGAAGCTCATGCCCGGCTCATCGGGAACGTTCAGAATCGTGATAACAGCAACATCAGTGTCTTTTGCGACACCCTTGATCAGCATACCTTCCATGTCTTTTGTAACCTCCTTGACCACCGTACCGGGCACGGGATTCAGGCTGGAGAGCACCTCCAGCTCCACATTATACTTTTTGGCCAGCTCCACGCTGCGGTTGTTCAGCACCTGTGCACCCAGAGATGCCAGCTCCAGCATCTCGTCAAAGGTGATCTCATCCAGCTTGCGGGTGTTGCGCACCTTGCGCGGGTCGGCCGTGTAAACGCCTTCCACATCGGTAAAGATCTGGCAGCGGTCTGCGTGCAGGGCTGCTGCAATGGCAACAGCGCTGGTGTCGGAGCCGCCGCGGCCCAGAGTGGTGATGTCATCCATCTTGTTCAGGCCCTGGAAGCCCGCCACAACAACCACACGGTTGCGCTCCAGCTCAGAAGAGATGCGCTCTGTCTCCAAGCGGGTGATGCGCGCCTTGGTATAGGCGCGGTCGGTGCGGAAGCCAGCCTGCCAGCCGGTCAGGCTGATGGCATGGCAGCCCAGCTCATTCAGTGCCATGGCCAGCAGCGAAATGCTGATCTGCTCGCCGCTAGCCAGCAGCATATCCATTTCACGGGCCGAAGGGTTGTGGGTGATCTCCCCAGCCTTGGCGATCAGGTCATCGGTGGTATCGCCCTGAGCGGACACCACCACAACTACGTCATTGCCCGCGTTGTGGGTGTTTGCCACAATGCGTGCCACGTTGAAGATACGGTCACGGTCCTTCACCGAAGAACCGCCGAACTTCTGTACGATCAACGCCATATCTTGTCACTCTCCTCTTTTTGTCCCTTTGTCAAAAGGGGGTACACCGGGCGGAAGCGGTCAGCAGCGCCTTGCACTTCCCTTACCCATTTATCATTCCACCGTTGCGCCGGTGTTATCGGCATCCAAACGCAGCAATGTAAATGCTTCACATCCGTCCAGACCTTCCAGCAGCTCCAGACCCTTTTCCAGCTTGGAATAGAACTTTTCGGCCTCCGCCTTTTCCGCTACGGCCATCACGGTGCTGCCCGCACCGGAAACGTAAACAGCCTTTGCACCGCACAGGCGTGCCATATCGAACACTTCCTTAGAGCCGGGCATCAGCGGCATACGGTAGGGCTGGTGCAGCTTATCCTCGGTGGCAATGGCCAGCAGGTCATGTCTGCCCTCGCAGAAGGCGGCGGGCACCAGCGCAGCGCGCGAAAGGTTATATACCGCGTCCTTGTGGGAGACTTCTTTGGGCAGGGCCGCACGAGCGGCTTCCGTCAGCAGCTTGTAGTCCGGCACGATGGCGGCGAAGCACAGCGTTTCATCCACATTGCGCTTGACCGAGTACACCTTGCCATCCTCGAACACGCTGCTGGTCAGGCCGCCCAGAAGAGCCGGGGCCACGTTATCCGGGTGGCCCTCGATGGAGGTAGCCAGCGTGAGCAGCTCCTGCGTGTTGAGCACATCGCCCAGCATCCGGTTTGCACCCAGCAGTCCCGCAATGATGCAGGCCGAGGAAGAACCAAGGCCGCGCGCCATGGGGATGGGATTCGTCTGGGTGATCTTGAGGGGCGGGATCTGCTTGCCCACCTTCTCAAACAGCCCCTTTGCCGAACGGTACACGAGGTTCGATTCACCGCGCGGGATGCGGGTACCGTCCGCAGACGAGATATCCAGCACTTCGCTCTCTTCAAAGGTGACCGTATTATACAGCGTCACCGCCAGACCCAGCGCATCAAAGCCGGAGCCGATGTTTGCACTGGTGGCCGGGACAGAAACCTTGATCTTCATAGCCGCCGCACCTTTCCTTATTCCGTTATCAGTTTTCTTCCGGCAGACGCTTGAGCACCAGCTTCACGCTGCCGCCCACGGCTTCCACCTTGCGGGCTGCTTCGGCCAGTGCCTTTTCGTCGGCGCGCTCCACAAAGTAAGCGCAGCCTTCGTAGCGTTCGTCCACCACCCTGCCATAGCCGTAGATGGCTTCCACCACCGCCGGAGCAATGCCTGCTACACGCACATAATATGCAGCAGGAGCCGGGTCGGTGAGCATTCCCTCCACCGGCTCAGCAGGCTGCCAGAACAGGCTGTCGTGCACCTTGGAGCCATGCTTCAGGGCATCCACAACGTCGGCCACCACGGCGCTGGCGGTGGGCAGCTTGCCTGCGCCCTTGCCGTAGAACACCACGTCGCCCAGCATATCGCCCTTGACCAGCACTGCATTGAACACATCGTCCACGCTGGCCAGCTGGTTTGCCTTGGGCACCAGACACGGCTCCACACCGGCAGCCACGCTGCCGTCCTTGCCGCGCTTCATCCATGCGATCAGCTTGATCACACAGCCCAGCTTTTCCGCCGCTTCCACATCTGCCGTGGTAATGGCACGGATGCCGCGGGTAGGAATGTTCTGGGGGTAGATCTGATGGCCGCACACCAGCGAGGACAGAATGGCGATCTTTCGGCAGGCATCACGGCCGTCCACATCGTCGCTGGGGTCCTCGTTTCGGCGTAGCCCAGCTCTTGCGCGATCTTCAGCGCATCGTCAAAGCCCAGATTTTCGCGCACCATCTTGGTGAGCATGAAGTTGGTGGTGCCATTCACGATGCCCTCCACCTCGGTGATGACGTTTGCCGCCAGACACTGGTGCATCGGGGTAATGATAGGCGTACCGCCGCCCACAGAAGCCTCGAACAGGAAGGCACAGCCGTGCTCTTTGGCAAGGCCCAGCAGCTCTGCGCCGTAGGTGGCCACCATCTCCTTGTTGGAAGTGCATACGCTGCGGCCGCTCTCAAGGCAGGCCTTTACATACGGATACGCAAAGCGGGTGCCGCCGATGGTCTCTACAACCACCTTGATCTCCGGGTCTTCCAGAATGGTATCGAAGTTCTTTATAAACAGGTGTGCATCCGGATGGTTTGAAAAATCCTTCGGGTCAAGGATGTACTTGACCTCCACCGGCTCACCTGCACGGCGGGAGACACCCGCAGCGTTGCGGCACAGTACCTCGTACACGCCGCTGCCCACCGTGCCAAAGCCCAGAATTGCAATTTTAGCCATTGTTGTTCTCCCTCGTTTTCTGAAGACTGCTTACTGCTTACAGATTGTACCCGCAGTGCACGCCTACCACCATACGCTGACGCGAAAGTTTTTCGGTCAGCTCTTCGGGGGTCATCTGCATGGTATCGGTGCGGATGGTGACTGCCACCAGTGCGGCACCGTTTTCCGGTGTGGACTGGTTGATGGTCACAATGCTTGCACCTGCGGCGCTGATGCCGGCCAGCAGGCTCTGCAGTGCACCGGTCTCGTCCCGCAGAGTAGCCATGACGGTGATCACCTCACGGCCATTCTCGGAGTCAAAAATGCAGTCCTTATACTTATAAAAAGCGCTGCGCGAAAGATCGACTGCGCGGGTGGCAGCGGAAATGCTGCGTGCCTCCCCGCTGGCCAGAAGTTCCTTGGCGCGCACCACCTTGAGAAAAACCTCAGGCAGCACCTGCGCATCTACCAGATAAAAGCGGCGTTCCAACTTGTTCACCTCACAAACACAAGTGTTCTTGCAGTGAATATAATAGCATCCGGCCCCCTGCAATGCAAGAGGTCGGATGCGTTTTTGTCAGATTATCCAGTTTTGCTGCGGCAAGCGCGGTATTTCCTTGCCGGATTCACCCCGCGCCGTGCCGATAGTACGCCTTTGTCCTTCATATGGCTACAGATCAGTCTGTATCCTGATTACCTGTATCCGCAGGAATGACAGCCTGCTCCGGTGCCGCAGTCTCCGCAGGTGCAGCCGCTGCAGGAGCTGCTGCATGGGAGTAGTTGCAGGTACCAGGCAGATCATCGGCGCGGTAGTAGCCCACGGCGGTGCTGGGGCAGGAGCCGCCTGCCAGCAGGCCGCTCTGGGTGCAGTAGCGGCGCTCCACCACACCGGCAGAGGTCGGGAATGCCTTATACGGCAGGTCTGCCTGCACCTGTTCCATCAGCGCCTTCCACGCCATAACACAGGTACGGGTCTTGGCCTGCTGCTTACCCAGCGTCTTGGTCATATCATAGGGTGCATCATAGCCCCACCACACGGCGGTAACATAGTACGGCGTGCCGCCCACGAACCACAGATCCTTTTCGTCGCTGGCGGTACCGGTCTTGCCAAAGGCTTCCATGCCGTTGGAGTTGGGGTAGCGGCCGCCGGCGGTGCCCACGCTGGAGTACAGTACGTTCTTCAGCAGGCGGTTCATCACATAAGCGGTATCCGGGGTCAGGGCCTGATAGCTGGTGGAGTTGTTCTCCAGATAGATATTGCCGTCACGGTCCAGCACGCGGGTATACAGGTGCGGGGTGGTGTACTGGCCATCGTAGAAGATCTGGAACGCAGCTGCCAGCGCCGTGGGCGTAACGCCATGGGTCTGACTGCCCATGACCATCTGCGCCAGACCCACATCGTTTACCGGGTCCAGCGTGTTCAGCTGCAGGGTGTTGTACACAAAATTGAAGATGTTGCTTGCGCCCACCAGATCACCCACACGCACCGCAATGGTGTTCAGCGAGCGGGCCAGACCGTTCCACAGCGGCACATCACTGTTGTCGCCGTAGTTGCCGCCATAGTTGCGGGGCCAGCTGCGCCATGCGTTGGGATAAGCGCGCAGCTGCTTGTCGGAAAGGCCCATCAGGCCGTTCTTGCGGCAGTAATCCTCATCGCGGATCACCATATCCTGCTTCTGATACAAGGGCGAGTTGTTGAGCATGGTGGACCAGTTCACCAGACCATACTCTACACCCAGTGCATATGCACCGATAGGCTTGATGGCAGAACCCGTCTGACGATTGACACTGTAGGCACGGTTCAGCGAGAGGCTCTTGTTCTTTTCGCCCAGACCACCCACAATGGCGATCACATTGCCGTCATAGTCCAGCGTGACCATGGCTGCCTGAGTACGCACATTGCGGTAATAGTAAACGGTACCGTCGTCGCCGGTGCGGGTCTTGGGCGTACCGTCCTCGTTCATCACCTGTACATCGTCGTCCGAGATGGAGGTCACCTCTTCCTCATGCCAGCCGGCCGGGAAGTAGGCATCGTCCGTGTTGAGCATCAGGTTTTCCATGGCGGACTGCACCTTGGTGTTCACAGTCGACTCAACGGTAAAGCCGCCGGTGTACAGCAGCTTCTGTGCCTCGGATTCCGAAATGTTTTCCTTGTCCATGATGTCCTGCACCAGCTCGGTGAACAGTGCATCGGTAAAGTAAGAGGTAACGGAAGAATTCTTCTTGGTATCCTCTTCCTCGGCCAGTACCAGCGGCTGGGCCGCTGCGTTGCGGTAGTCCTCTTCGCTGATCACGCCCTGCTGCCACATGTTGTACATGAGGAAGTTACGGCGGTTGATCAGGTTTTCGGGGTTGGTGTAGGGGTTATAGTTGGTGGGGTTTTTGGTGATGGACGCAATGGTCGCACACTCCCACAGGGTCAGCTGGCTGACATCCTTATTAAAGTATTCGTTGGCCGCAGTCTGCACGCCCTGAATGGTGCCGGTAAAGCTGATGGTGTTCAAGTACGCTTCCAGAATGGTCTCCTTGGAATAGCTGCGGCTCAGGCAGAGGGCGCGGTAGATCTCGCGCAGCTTGCGCAGTGCGCCTTCAATGCCGCTGGCGCTCTTGTCGTCGGTCAGGTTCTTGATCAGCTGCTGCTCCAGCGTGGATGCACCCTGCTTGGAGCTGTAGATGGGCAGCAGGTATTCGTTGACCATTGCGCCGATGGTGCGCTTGAAGTTGACGCCGGGCTCGTTGTAAAAGTCCTTATCCTCGGTGCAGATGAACGCATACTGCAGGTTCGTGGGGATCTGCTCCAGATCCGCCCACACGCGGTGGCTGTTGGAAGAGCGCAGCGTGGCATACTCCACCTGTGCACCGGTGTCCGGGTCGGTGGCCATCACCACACTGGACTGGCTCAGCTCAATGTTGTCCAGATCCAGCAGGTCGCCGTCGTTGGCGGTAGCCTGCACCACGTAATACACAGCACCCACTGCCACCAGACTGCCTGCCATGATGCCCAGACAAATCAGTGTAGCAATGGTTCGGCCAATGAAGCGCAGAATGGGATGTCTGCCCTTTTCACGGGGTTCCTTTGGTTCTTTGGGTTCCCGGCCGTGTTTGGGTCCCAGCTGGGACTCCCGGCGGCTGTTGCTCACATTTACCTTCCGCCCCGCCGGTGCCGGGGAATGTCCCTCACCGGCACGGTTGATCTTTCTCATATCGGAGATAGAAATCGCCTCCTAACATTCAGGCTGCTTTTTCAGCGCCATGCGCTGGTACTTTTCCATCAAAGCGCACAGAACTGCACGCAATACCATATTATAGCACGTGCACAGAACGCGGGCAAGAACCAATCTTCGGCCCTGATAGGTCTAATCATCTGTAGTATAACACAATCTGCCGGACAAAGTACAGCATTCCCGTGTGAAAATTGACTGTTCTCCCCTGTTTTGGGGCATACTTCAGCCGGAAAGGAGCGTGTTTCTCCATGCGCAAACTGTGCACCTGCCTGTTCTACGGGCTGTGCGTATTCACCATCGTGTTCAGCCTGTTCTGGATGGCCCTGCCCAAGCTCAGCCTTCCGGTGCCCGACCCCGGCAGCGAAGCACCGCCTTCCTCCGCAGCAGACCTTGCCGCACAGGCCATGCCGGAGCTTGCTGCCCAGAGCTACCGCCTGTGCGACAAAGGCGGGCGCGTGGCCGTTTACCGCTGCGGCACCAATGGCCAGCCGGATGTGCTTGTCACCGTCACCGGCATCTACACCAATCTTCTGCCGGAGAACGATGCCGTGCGCATCAAGCGCGGTGTGACCGTGTACAGCGAACGGGAACTGGACCTGCTGCTGGAAGATCTGGGCGATTGAGTGCAGAATGCTCAATTTTTATCTACTTTTGCTGATTATTTTTATTGACATCCCAATGTAAAAATTATATAATGATAATAGATGTAAAGTTTCTTAACCACCTGCAGCGATCATAAAAGGAAGTGCTTCCTCATGTCAGAACAGATCACCCTCCATTACCAGTGCCGTCTTTGCGGCAAGCAGCTGGACCGCGGTATCCACCTCGGCCCGCCCAGCCCCGGCACCTGCAGCAAAGCCGCCAAGGTGGACGGCTTTCACGGGCCGCACCGCTGGGTCATTGTCTCTTTGCCCAAAAGTGCTTGATTTTTAACGCAAAAAAGACCTCCGGGAAAAGCGTCCCGGAGGTCTTTCTTAGTTTCAGGCTTCCATTTCTTCCAGCGGAACAAGGTAGGCCTTGCGGCACTCCTCGTATTCCAGCATGTAGTCCTTGGTGGGGTTGTGGTGCATGATGCTCTTGAGGGTGTGGGAGTCGTAGTCCTCGCCGGCATCCATGCCGATCAGGCGGGCAGCAACGTTGGAGCAGTGATCCGAGATGCGCTCTGCATTGTTCAGCACATCCAGGAACACGACACCCGTATCAATGGAGCACACGCCGTCCTTCAGGCGCAGGATGTGCTGGTCGCGCAGGCGCTCCGCCATCACATCGATCACTTCCTCCAGCGGTTCCACCTGAGCCGCCAGACGCATATCGCTGTTTTCAAAGGCATCGTTGGTCAGGTTCAGGATGCGGTTCAGCGCATTCTCCAGCAGCTGCAGCTCCTTGGTGGCGCTTTCACTGAAGGACGCTTCCTTTTCCTGCAGTTCTTCTGCCTTTTCCATAATGTTCACCGCATAGTCGCCGATGCGCTCGAACTCGGTAACAAAATTCAGCAGTTCGGTCACAGTGTGGCTCTCATCGTCGCCCAGCTCCTGATCGGTCATCTTGATCAGATAGTTGGAGATTGCCACCTCCATGCGGTCGATCAGGTTTTCACGCACCCGGATGGCGCTGACGGTATCCTCGTCCATCTTCAGCAGCAGCGGTGCAGCCAGATTCACATTGCGGGCAGCACGGCGGGACATCTTGATCACAGCGCTCTTAGCCTGCTGCAGGGCCACAGCCGGGCTTTTGAACAGGCGCTCGTCCAGCACCGGCATGCTCAGCTCCTGTGCTTCCTCGGCGCTGTCCGGCACAGTGAGCAGTGCCAGCTTGGACAGCACACCGCTGCACGGCAGGAACAGCAGCATGGCGCACACGCTGGAAAGGGTGTGGATGTTTGCGATGGTGCTCTTGTTCATCACGTCGTTCCACATGGGGATTCCAACGGTAAACTGCACCGCATACACCAGCGCCAGCAGGATCACGCTGCCAATGATGTTGAAGTACAGGTGGATCAGTGCAGCGCGCTTGCCGTCCTTGGAGGAGCCGCCAATGGTGAGCAGCGGCGTAAAGGCCGTGCCGATGTGTGCGCCCAGAATAATGGGGATGGCAGAGCTGAAGGTGACCAGACCCGTGCTGGACAGTGCCTGCAGGATACCCACCGATGCCGAGGAGGACTGGATGATCACCGTGACCACCACGCCCACCAGAATGCCCAGAACGGGATTCGTCATGGTAACGAACAGATTCTGGAACACGGCGCTCTCGCGCAGAGGAGCCACACCGGTGTCCATCAGGCTCATGCCGGTAAACAGGATGCCGAAGCCCAGCATGATCTGGCCGATGTTCTTCCTTTTAGCGCTGCGCAGGAACACATAAAAAATGCAGCCGATAAACGCCACCACGGGCGCAAAGGTCTTGGGCTGGATCAGTGTCAGCCAGAGACTGTCACCGGAGATATCCGCCATGCGGATCAGCTGGCCGGTAACAGTGGTACCAATGTTTGCACCCATAATGACACCTACCGACTGCGTAAGGGTCATGATGCCGGAGTTTACCAGACCGACACAAATAACGACCGTGCCGGCCGAGGACTGGATGACACCCGTGATGAGGGTGCCAAAAATAACGCCCTTGAGCGTTGAGGAGGTCAGCTTTTGCAGCACGCCCTGCATTTTGCCGCCGGCCAGTTTTTCCAGACCAGCGCCCATAATGGACATGCCGTACAGAAACAGCGCAATTCCACCCAACAGAGAGGTAATGTGTGTGATATCCATAACGATACTCCTAAAAATGATCTTCCTTTTGATCCTTGTACATCTGCCCTGCCCGCACACCGGGCCTGCTTGATCCGGCAGATGCTGCGGCCTGCCGCTCTGCTGCGCAGAACGGCGCACAATGACCACGCTTGAATCTATTATATCATTTTTTATCCTGTCACAACAAGGTTTATTTTACAAGAAAATCACTTTTTCTACACATTTTTCCGTCTCTTAATGAATTCATGCTCTTTCCTTTTCAATTATTTTACATCAATTTTACATTTGCGCTGAAGTCCCTGCCTGTTTGCGGGCGCTTACTCTGCCAGTTCTTCCATTGCTTCCCGCACCGTATCGGCCGAAAACAGGAACACTCCGCTGCCGGTGTATACTTCCACATGGCTTCCAACATAACGCAGTTCAAAATCTTTCATCCGTGTTCCCTCCTGTATCTCGTTTTTTGCAGCTTTTCAGAACGTTTTTGTTCCATGGCTGTATTATCGCACACAGCAGGTACCATAAATCGGATTTTCAACACATTTTGCAGACAAAAAGCCGCCCGGCTTCAGATGCGGAACCGGGCGGCTGGCCACCTATTTATATCGTTCAATGCACAGCGGCATATTCCGGGATGCGCTGCTCATGGGCCTGCTGCTCTGTGCGGGCCTTCTCATAGCAGTAACGGATGATCGCCTGCCTGCGCACGATGCCAATGAAGATGCCGCGGTCATCCACAACCGGCACAAAGTTCTGGTTCATGGCCGCTTCGATCAGCTGATCCATGCTGGTGGTCACGGTGACAGCCTTGTAGTCGCGCTTGTGCGGGAAGGCCGAAATGGGGACATCCTCAGCCGCTTCCAGATCCAGACCATGGAACTTTTTCAGCCCCCCAGAGAATGTCGCCCTCGGTCAGGGTGCCCACATATTTTCCCTGCCGGTTGAGCACCGGAATGGACGCGTAGCGGTTATTCTCCCACTTTTCCAGCGTCTGCCGAAGGGTGAAATCGTCGTAAACATACATCAGATCCTGCTTGGGTGAAAGGAAAAACAGAATATTCATGACAACAGCTCCTAAACATTGTTCCACGCGCCGTGCGCAAAAAATAACGCAGTTCATCCGCACAAGCGGGACCCTGCGCCGCAGTCCCTATCCTTGTTTCTATTTTAGCACTTTTTCATAGTCGGATAAAGAGTTATCACCCACCTTTTATATTTTTTTAACAGATTGTTTGCTTTCTTTCGTCATACTTTCGGTTTTGATAAAAAGCAACCAGCGTCCGTTATGCTATCACCTTCCCGGTGCGAAGCCGCCCGAACCATGCCGTCAATGCAGAAACCTGCGCAAAAAGTTGATATACCAGCATTTTGCGCTGTACAAGCGCGCCCCAAAGTTGTATAATAATGTGGGTGTTTCTCGGCGCAGTATGTGTATCTGTCCGCCGCTGCGCCCCAGACCTTGAATGTGTTTTATGAAAATAACATAAAGGAGCAGAGCGACTATGATCACTTCCCGTTTCCCTCTGGGGGATGTCAGCTTTACGTCCGGGTATTTTGCTACTCTGGTAGGTGAAGCAGCCAAACAGTGTTACGGTGTTGCCGCAATGGCACCCCGTGATATGACCGATGCCGTCAGAAGCATGGTGCACGGTTCTGATTACCCGGAAAAGGGTGTCCGTGTCACGCAGGAGGATGGTCGTCTGGTGATCGAACTGCACATTGCAGTGAGCTATGGCCTGAACATTTCTACCGCCGCACGCAGCATCTCTCACCGCGTCAAGGACGAGGTGGAGCAGGCTACCGGCCTGAAGGTTGCCCGCGTTGTGGTTTCGGTAGACGATGTGATCGCCTGATTTTTGTTGGTTCATCCGAATGCGCCGGGCTTTTCCGGCAAGTACAAGGAGTAAAAAAGAATGATTTCTGGTAAGATTTTGCGTGACGCCATTATCTCTGGCGCCAACAACATCAACAATCAGCGCTCCCGCGTGGACGAGCTGAACGTTTTCCCTGTTCCTGATGGCGACACTGGCACCAACATGGGCATGACCGTGGGTGCTTCTGTGCGCGAGCTGGAAGCATTGGACGACAGCTGCACCGTGGGTGAGGCTTCCAAGACCGCTGCTTCCGCCATGCTGCGCGGTGCACGCGGCAACTCCGGTGTTATCACCAGCCTGCTGTTCCGCGGCTTCTCCAAGGCGCTGGAAGGTAAGAAGGAAGCCACCGCTGCCGACATTGTCGAGGCCCTGAAGAAGGGTGTCGAGGGTGCTTATAAGGCCGTTATGAAGCCCACCGAGGGCACCATCCTCACGGTTGCACGCATTGCCTCTGAGGAAGCTGCTGCCTGCGGTGCCGAGGATGTGCCCGCTCTGTGGGATGTGGTGATGACCGCCGGCCAGAAGGCTCTGGAGGACACCCCCAACCTGCTGCCTGTTCTGAAGAAGGCCGGTGTTGTGGATGCCGGTGGTCAGGGCATCATGGTCATCTTTGAGGGCATGGGCAAGGTGTTCCATGGCGAAGGCATCGTGGCAGGCGGCGAGGCTGCTCCCAACAAGGCAAAGCTCTCCACCGAGAACGCCGGCAAGGGCGTGTTCACCGACGACCTGATGAAGGTGGAGGACATCAAGAACGGCTACTGCACCCAGTTCCTAATCAACAAGTATGAGGGTGCAAGCGCCGCAAAGATGCGTGCCTTTGCAGAATCCAACGGCGACAGCGTGGTGTGCATCGAGGATGACGATGTGATCAACCTGCATGTGCACACCGCTGACCCCGGTAAGATCCTGAGCGAAGCCATCAAGTATGGCTACCTGACCAACTTCAAGATCGAGAACATGCACGAGCAGTTCCTGGCCCGCCAGAAGCAGGGCAAGAGCCTGGAAAAGCAGGCTTCTGCTGAGAAGGCCCCTTCTCAGTCCAGCGAGTTCGTCTACGCTGCTGTGGACCCCAGCCGTGACTATGGCTTTGTTGCCGTTGCCGCCGGTGAAGGCCTGAAGGCCGTGTTCACCGATCTGGCTGCAGACGCAGTGGTCTCCGGTGGTCAGACCATGAACCCTGCCACTGAGGATATCCTCGCCGCCATCCAGAGCGTGCCCGCAAAGACCGTGTTCGTGCTGCCCAACAACAAGAACATCATCATGGCTGCTGAGCAGGCCCAGAAGCTGGCCGACCGTCAGGTGGTCGTTCTGCCCACCCGCACCGTGCCCATGGGCATTACCGCCATGCTGAACTTTGATCCCTCTGTGAACGCCGAGACCAACACCATCAACATGATGGCTGCTGCCGACAAGGTGTCCACCGGTCTGATCACCTATGCTGCCCGCGACAGTGAGTACGACGGCAAGCGCATCAAGAAGGGTGAGATCATGGCTCTGGAGAACGGCAAGATCGTTTCCACCTCCAACGATATCACCAAAGCTACCTACCGTCTGGCACGCGGCATGTGCAAGAAGGATTCCAGCTTCGTCACCATCATCTCCGGCTGCGACGTGAGCGATGAGGATGCCGAGAAAGTGACCGAGATCGTAAAGGCAAAGTGCCCGAACCACGTTGAGGTCAGCCACATCCGCGGCGGCCAGCCCGTTTACTATTATATGATCAGCGTGGAGTAAACACTCCCCCGTTCTGCTGAATTTTTAAGCACCTGCGATTTTTGCCGCGGGTGCTTTTTTAAAGCAAAAATGCCTGCACAGCTAAAGCCGTGCAGGCACTTTTGCTTTCAGAATCCTCAGAAGAAGCTTACCTGACTGCTCTCCGGCAGGTCGCCCAGAGCGCCCACCTGACGCAAACGGTCCAGAATGCTGCTGCCGACACCGGAAGCCTGCTGCAACTCTTCCACCGAGATATATTCTTCGCCGTGGATGGTCACCTTTTCCAGTGCATCGGCGGCAGCACCGCCAAGACCTTTCAGCGAAGAGAAAGGCAGACGTACCTTGCCGTCCTCCACCACATACTTGGAGCCGCGGCTCTTGCCCAGCTCAATGGGCAAAAACTCGTAGCCGCGCACCAGCATCTCGTTGACGAGCTGCAGGCTGACCAGCACATCCTCGTCCTTGGCGTTCTTCTCTTCCTTCAGGCGGCGCTTGACTTCTTCCATGTGGGCGCGGGCCACTGCCGCACCGCCCACAGCGGCTTCGTAGTCGATGTCGTCGCCGCGTACGGTAAAGTATACCGCATAGAACTCCGGTGGACGGTAGATCTTGAACCACATCAGACGAATGGCCGACATCAGGTAGGCCACGGCATGGGCCTTGGGGAACATATACTTGATCTTGCGGCAGCTCTCGATGTACCAGTCCGGCACCTCGTGCTCCCGCATGGCTTCCTCCCAGCCATCCTTGAAACCGCCCTTGGCCACCTTGCCCTTACGCACGGCCTCCATGATATCAAAGGCCATCTTGGGTTCCAGACCCTTGCGCAGCAGGTACAGCATGATGCTGTCACGGCAACCAATGACCTCCGCAATGGTGCAGGTGCCGCTGCGGATCAGCTCGTCCGCGTTGCCGGTCCACACGTCCGTTCCGTGGGACAGGCCCGAGATCTGGATCAGCTCGGAGAAGTTCTTGGGCCGTGCCTCCACCAGCATACCGCGCACAAAGTTGGTGCCCATTTCCGGATGCCGAAGGTTCCGGTCTGGCTGTCGATCTGTTCCGGGGTCACGCCCAGCGCTTCGGGGCTGGTCAGCAGGCTGTACACCTTGGGGTCGTTCATGGGGATACTGTCGATTGGGATACCGGTGTACTCCTCAAAATACTTGTAGAAGGTGGGCATATCGTGGCCCAGTTCGTCCAGCTTGAGCAGGGTATCGTGCAGGTACTTGAACTCGAAGTGTGTGGTCAGCAGGCCGCCTGCCACATCGTCCGCCGGGTGCTGGATGGGACAGAAATCGTAGATCTCGTAGGTGTCCGGCACAACGACCATGCCGCCGGGGTGCTGACCCGTGGTGCGCTTGACGCCGGTGCAGCCCAGAGTCAGGCGGTTCTCCTCCGCATGGTTCACCGTGCGGCCGCGCTCATCCAGATATTTTTTGACATAGCCGTAGGCGGTCTTGTCCTGAATACCGGACACGGTGCCCGCCTTGAACACGTTGGCTTTGCCGAACAGCTCCTCGGTATAGCGGTGCACATTGGACTGATATTCGCCGGAAAAGTTCAGGTCGATATCCGGCTCTTTATCGCCGTAGAAGCCGAGAAAGGTCTCGAAGGGAATATCGTGGCCGTCCACCAGCATCCGGGTGCCGCAGTTGGGGCAGTTTTTATCCGGCAGGTCAAAGCCGTCGTCCACGCTGCCGTCGGTGATGAACTCGCTGTGCTTGCACTTGGGGCAGCGATAGTGGGGCGGCAGGCTGTTCACCTCCGAGATGCCGGAGAAGTGGGCCACGGCCGATGAGCCGACCGAACCACGGCTGCCCACCTGATAGCCGCCCGCGTTGGAATAGGCCACCAGTTTGACCGCAATGACGTACAGCACGGCGTAGCCATGGCCGCAGATGGAGTCCAGCTCCTTCTGCAGCCGCTTTTCCACAATTTCGGGCAGCGGGTCACCGTAATCACGCTTGGCGTGTTCCCACGTAGCATCGCGCAATTGCTGCTCTGCACCCTCGATGCTGGGCGGGTAGGTGCCGCGCGGGATGGCACGAACATTGTTGTCGATCATCGCCGCGATCTTGCGGGGGTTCTTCACCACTACCTCGTAGGCTTTTTCCTTGGGCAGATAGTAGAACTGCGCCAGCATATCCTGCGTGGTGCGGAAGAACAGTGGCGGCTGGTTGTCGGCATCTTTAAAGCCGTTGCCCGCCTGCAACACAGCGCGGTACGCCGCATCCTCCGGCTCGGTAAAGTGCACGTCGCCAGTGGCAATGACCGGCTTGTGCAGATCTTCGCCCAGCTTGATGACCGTGCGGTTGAAGTTTTTGATGTCCTCTTCGCTGTCCACCTTGCCGTCCCGCACCATGTAGGCGTTGTTGCCCAGCGGCTGGATCTCAAGAATATCGTAGTAGGACGCGATCTTTTTCAGTTCTTCATAGCTGGTGCCATCCACGATGGCCCGGTACAGCTCGCCGGCTTCGCAGGCGGAAGTGAGCAGCAGCGGCCGGTCAGTTATTGCTAGCAAGCGTCGGGCACCCGGGGCTTTTTGAAAAAGTAGTTCACATGGGCTTCGCTGACGATCTTGTACAGATTTTCAGGCCCATCTGGTTCTTGACCAGAATGATGAGGTGGTAATACTTCTTTTTCAGCACCTCGCGGTTGCCGCCAAGGCCGGTGTTGATCTCACTGACCTTTGCTACCTGCTTTCTTTCAGGTCGTTCAGCATGACCCCGAAGATGCGGCCCAGCGCGGCAGAATCCTCACAGGCACGGTGGGCCTCGTAGGCAGGCAGCTCCAGATGCTTGTTGATGGTGCCCTGCTTGTAGTTGTGCAGGCCGGGGTACATGGCCTGCGCCATGGTCAGGGTGTCGATATAGGTCGGCTCCAGCTTGATGCCGCTGCGCTTGGCGGCGGCGCGCAGGAAACGCATATCAAAGGCGTGGACGTTGTGGCCCACAAGGATGCGGTCACCCGCAAATTTGAGGAAGGCTTCCAGTGCTTCCTTTTCGCCGGGAGCATCCGCCACCATTTCGTTGGTGATGCCGGTCAGCTCGGTGATCTTGGGGGTGATGGGCTTGCCGGGCTTGACAAAGGTATCAAATTCCTCCACCACTTCGCCGTTTTTCACGATGACGGCACCGATCTCGGTCATATACTCCACGCCGGGGTCAAGGCCGGTGGTCTCGGTATCAAACACGCAGAACTCCCCATCCAGCGGCTGATCCTTCACACCGTATACACAGGGGATCATGTCGTCCACAAAGTAGGCTTCACAGCCGTAGATCAGCTTGAAGTCCGGGTCTGATTTATGGATATCGTCCGCTGCCAGCATGGCTTCCGGGTAACCCTGACACACACCGTGGTCAGTGATGGCAACGGCCGGATGTCCCATGCGGTGGGCCAGCTTGACGATGCCGCCGGGGTCACAGAAGCCGTCCATGCTGGAAAGCTTGGTGTGCAGATGCAGCTCCACCCGCTTGACCGGTGCGGTATCCTCCCGCTTTTTGCGCTCCACGATGAGCACATCGTAGGGGTAGACGATATAATCGTGTTCGTACTTGTCGTAGGAGCAGTCGCCGCGCACGATGAGGGTGGTGCCTTTGCCAAGGCTCTCCCACTTGGAGCAGTCCTCACCTTCCTGCGCGCGGATCTTCAGGTTGATGGAGCCCTGATAATCGGTGATGGATACGGTATAAATTTTGCGGAAGTTGCCCTTGACCTCCGAGAAGAACACATCGCCCCAGATCGTGCACTTGCCGCCCTCGCCGCCAAGGTCTTTCAGCGGGGTGAGGTTCTTGGGGGTGAACATCTTGCCGTGGAAAATGGTGACGGGCTTATCGGTCAGGTCCAGACCATCCACCTTGATGGACGGTGCTGTGTTCTTTTTCTCAAACTTGACCACCGGTGGCGCGATCTTGCGCTCCAGCTTTTCTTCCATCTGGTGCTGCTCGGCTTCGCTTACAGCGCTTTGCAGCGTTACCTGCGGCGTTACCCCGGTGTGGGCCGCAATGCGCTCTGCCAGCAGCTTTTCAAAGTGCATCTCCTGCAAAAACTTGGTGCCATGGCATACGCCGATGGTGATCTTCTGTCCGATGATGTTGATCTTGCACCGGTCCAGAAAGCCGTTGATGGGCACGCCGTCCCGCTTCATCTCTTCCATCAGATCGCGCAGGGCCGTTTCGTCCAGCATGGCATAGCCAAACAGGTTCTGGATGCGCAGCTCAAAGCCCTCATAATCCGGCTGCAGGGATGCCAGCAGCCGGGCACAGAGATTTTTGTCCAGCGGCGCACCGCTGCGCAGGGTAAAGATGACCTGCCGCTCCTGCCGCAGCATCTGCGCATGCTCCACAATGACCTGCCCGAAGCAGGCCGCAAATGCCGGGTCCACCATGAACTGCGGCCACAGGTTGGATACGAGTGGTGTCACAAATGGTACTCCTTTTTATACAGCACAAACTGCCGCACCCGTTTTTGCAGGTGTGGCAGCTGTGAAAAAAGCCAAATTACAGTTTATAGATCTCATCCATGAACTGATCCAGGATGTTGTCTCCGGTCAGCTTTTTGATGGGCTTGCCGTGGATAAACAGCACCGCCTCGCCCTTGCCGCCGGCAATGCCGATGTCTGCTTCGCGGGCTTCACCGGGGCCGTTGACCACGCAGCCCATCACGGCCACCTTGATGGATTTTTTGCAGCCCTGCAGCCGCTTTTCCACCTCATTGGCGATCTCGGTGCAGGGATACTGGGTACGGCCGCAGGTGGGGCAGGTGATGACCTCCGGGCCTGCTACCGGGAAGCCCACGGCGCGCAGGATGTTGTAGCCCGCTTCCACTTCCTTTTCCGGCTCTGCGGCCAGCGAGACGCGGATGGTATCGCCAATGCCTTCCAGCAGCATTCCGCCGATGCCCATGCCGCTTTTCAGCAGACCCATCTGGTAGGTACCCGCCTCGGTAACACCCACATGGAGCGGGTAATCCGTGACAGCGCTGAGCTGGCGGTAGGCCTCCATCATGCGGGGCACATTGGAGTTCTTGATGGAAATGACGATGTTGTTGAAATCGAATTTTTCCAGCAGGCGCACATGGTACAGTGCACTCTCCACCATGGCCTCCGGCGTGGGTGCACCGTATTTTGCAAGGATGTGCTTTTCCAGACTGCCGCCGTTCACACCGATGCGGATGGGGATGTTCTTCTGCTGGCAGGCATCCACCACCGCCTTCACCCGGTCGTCGTCGCCGATGTTGCCGGGGTTGATGCGGATCTTGTCCACACCCACATCTGCGCAGGCCAGAGCCGCCTTGTAGTCAAAATGGATGTCTGCCACAATGGGGATGTTCACCGCATTCTTGACGGCTTCGATGCACTTTGCATCCGCCGGGCTGGGGCAGGTCACGCGCAGGATCTGACAGCCAGCAGCTTCGCACCGCTTTGCCTGCGCCACATTGCCCTCAATATCCTCCACCGGCACGTTGAGCATCGTCTGCACCGCAACAGGATTCTTGCCGCCGATGGTCACATTGCCGATTTTCACTTCCCGTTTTAACTGCCGCATAAAGCTTCCCTTTCTGTTTTTTGCTTACATTACACCGGTCACAAGCCGGATGATATCATTATAGGTTGCAAAGAGCATCAGGCCAAACAGCAGTGCAAAAGGCCGCAATGGTCAGTGTACCCTGCAGCTTTTCCGGCACTGCATGGCCGGTAACGCCCTCAATGATCAAAAATACCAACCTTGCCGCCATCCAGTGCCGGGAAGGGCAGCAGATTGAACACGCCCAGATTGATGGTGATGAGGGCCAGCAGCTCCAGCAGATCCTGCCAGCCGTAGCTTGCCGCCTGACCGATCGCTGTCACGATACCCACCGGGCCGGACAGATTGTTGATGCTCTCACGTCCGCGCACAAGGTCTGCCAGCGAGATAAACGCGATGCGTCCGTAGTACAGGGTACTGTTCCATGCTTCTTTTAACACATTGAGCGGTGTTTTTTTGATGCCGTACACCGTAAAAGCCAAGGGTCATATGGTCTGGCCGTCCTCGTCCTGCCAGGTGTCGAACTGCACGTCCGGCAGTTCCACCTTCTGGCCGTCCCGCTTCACGGTGAACCGGGCGCGATAGGCGTTCTGGTGCGCACCAGCTCATAAAGGATGTCGTTGG
>ENA-OQDA01000230-OQDA01000230.1-human-gut-metagenome-genome-assembly--contig:-NODE-230-length-24582-cov-2.170885_pt1 | contig 24582 bp, 29 predicted proteins | sample MGYA00242771_ERZ504603 | MGnify/ENA primary metagenome ERZ504603 (study PRJEB26092, sample SAMD00036328) | human gut metagenome | host: Homo sapiens | study: EMG produced TPA metagenomics assembly of...
CGAGCTCAGCACGCCGGATGATTACACCATTCTCGGGGTAGTGATTTCGCAGGAGGTGATTGCGCGTCACGCCAGTTTCCTGCACCACCCGGAGCGAGTGCTGCATATGCTACGCAACCAGTCAGCGCTGGCGGTCCGCGAGCCGCATAAGGCCGCGCTGTGGGGGTTTGTCCAACAGGCGCTGGCCACCTTTAGCGAGCATCCGGATACCCTTCATCAGCCGGCCGTGCGTAAGGTCCTGCGGGATAATCTGTTGCTGGCGATGGGCACGATGCTGGAAGAAGCGCAGCCGATGGTAAGTGCAGAGAGCGTCAGCCACCAGAGCTACCGCCGCCTGCTGGCGCAGGCGCGCGAATATGTGCTGGAAAACAGCGCGGAGCCGTTAACCGTTCTCGATCTGTGCCAGCAGCTGTACGTCAGCCGTCGCACCTTGCAAAACGCCTTCCATGCGATACTGGGGATTGGTCCTAACGCCTGGCTCAAACGGATCCGCCTGAACGCCGTGCGTCGGGAGCTGATAAGCCCCTGGTCAGAGCGCGAGACGGTCAAGGAGGCGGCCGATGCAGTGGGGATTCTGCATTTGGGGGCAGTTCCCATGCCGACTATCAGCAGCTGTTTGTCTGAGAAACCGTCGATGACGCTGCACCATCGCCTGCGCCAGTGGGTGTGAGGGAAGAGACTCCGCTACCGGGTGGCCAGCCGCCATCCGGCCGTTACAGCCAGTCGCGCACCTGAATAAACTCGCTCAGCGCCGCCTCGGGGCTGCCGGGCTGCGGGCTGGATAATCATATTCCCAGCGCACCAGCGGCGGCATCGACATCAGAATCGACTCCGTACGCCCGCCGGTCTGCAGACCGAACAGGGTGCCGCGGTCCCAGACCAGATTGAACTCGACATAGCGGCCGCGACGGTAGAGTTGAAAGTGGCGCTCGCGTTCGCCGTACGGCGTGGCTTTCCGGCGTTCGACGATAGGTAAATAGGCGTCAGCATAGCCGTTCCCGACCGCCTGCATAAAGGCGAAGCAGTGGTCAAAATCCGGGGTGTTCAGGTCGTCAAAGAACAGACCGCCGATGCCGCGCTGCTCCTGGCGGTGCTTGAGATAGAAGTAATCATCGCACCATTTTTTATAGCGCGGATAGACTTCCTCGCCGAACGGCAGACACAGATCGCGGGCGGTACGATGCCAGTGGACGGCATCCTCTTCAAAGCCATAGTAAGGGGTTAAATCAAAGCCGCCGCCGAACCACCACACCGGGTCGGCGCCAGCTTTCGGCAATTAAAGAACCGCACGTTGGCATGGCTGGTGGGCACGTAGGGGTTCAGGCGGATGGAACCACCAGCGAGACGCCCATGGCTTCAAAACTGCGTCCGGCCAGCTCCGGGCGGTGCGCGGTGGCGGAGGCAGGCATGGCGTCGCCATGGACGTGGGAAAAGTTGACCCCCGCCTGCTCGAACACCCGGCCTTCGCGCAGCACCCGGCTGCGTCCGCCGCCACCGCCTTCCCGCTGCCAGGCGTCTTCAATAAACGGCGCGCCATCTACGGCGCTCAGCTGCTGACAGAGGTTGTCCTGGAGCTGGAGCAGAAAAGTTTTTACCTGCGCGGCATCGGGTTTCATTAACGTCTCTTCGAATGGGCTTTCTGGTTATCAAACCAGTGGAAATAGCTGATAATGCCGTTGGCAATCGCGGTGGCGATTTTCTGCCGGAAGGCGGTGGTGCCGAGCAGTTTCTCCTCGTTCGGGTTGGTGATAAACGAGGTTTCCACCAGCACGGACGGTATGGATGGTGACTTCAGCACCACGAACGCCGCCTGCTCGGTATTGCGGCTGTGCAGCTTATGTACCGGCTTGATCTTTTTCAGGATATGCGAGCCCAGCGTCAGGCTGTTTTTGATGGTGTCGGTCTGCACCAGATCGAACAGTACCTGCTGCAGCAGATGGTCTTTATCCGTAGCTTTCTTACCGGCGACCTCATCGGCGCGGTTTTCGCGATCGGAGAGGTATTTCGCCATGGCGCTACTGGCGCCGCGGTTTGACAGGGCGAACACCGAGGCGCCGGCGGCGCTCGGGTTGGTAAAACCATCGGCGTGGATTGACATAAACAGATCGGCGCCGTGCTGATGGGCGATCTCCACGCGGTCGTACAGCGGGATAAAGGTATCCCCGGTGCGGGTCAGGCGGGCATCGATGCCGTTGCTGCGCAAAATGCTGCGCACGTTCTTAGCGATCGCCAACACCACATGCTTCTCTTTCGAGCCGTTATGGCCGATAGCGCCGGTATCGATGCCGCCGTGGCCCGGATCTAACATTACAATCCGGCGACCCCCGGCCTTTTTGGCGGCGGGTTTGCTATGTCCATTTGACGTTTTCAGTGGCTGTTCTTTTGCGCTGACCTGTGAGGCGACGCCGCTCAGCGTCATCGCAGCCAGCCCGGCTTTCAGCACCTGACGGCGCGAAGCAAGTATTTTTAAGGGTTTAAAAGTGCTCATTCGGCCTGAATTGTAAACAAGTGATGTCCAATGTTATATCGTATCGCGTTTGCCGTTACGACCATTCAAAATAAGAATTGTTTTACTTTTCATTTCAATACATGACAAAGTCATATTATGCCATTTTTTGTCGCTGATTTCGCCTGATATTGGCTATCAGTTATATTCGCGCCATAATCACTGTTTTTAACCGTCAATGGTGGGGAATACCATGGAGATTCGCGTTTTTCGCCAGCAGGATTTCGAAGAGGTTGTGACGCTGTGGGAGCGCTGCGATCTGTTGCGCCCGTGGAACGATCCGGAGATGGATATTGAGCGCAAGCTGAATCACGACGTCAGCCTGTTTCTGGTGGCGGAAGTGAATGGCGAAGTGGTCGGCACGGTGATGGGCGGATATGAGCGGTCATCGCGGATCGGCCTATTATCTCGGCGTCCATCCGGAATATCGCGGCCGGGGGTATCGCGAACGCGCTGCTCAACCCGTCTGGAGAAAAAGCTGATTGCCCCGCGGCTGCCCGAAAATCAACATTATGGTCCGTGAAGACAACGACGTGGTGCAGGGAATGTACGAGCGGTTGGGCTATGAGTACGCCGATGTCCTGACCCTGGGCAAGCGCCTGATCGAAGATGAAGAATACTGAGTTTATCCCCGCCGATTTTGATGCCCATGGCCGTCTGCGCCTGCCTTTGCTTTCTGGTGCGTGCTGTTGTTGCAGGCCCGCACGTGGGTGCTGTTTTTGATGGCCGGCGCATCGCGCCAGCAGGGCGACGCGATTCTTAATCTGTTCTATCCCGATCACGAGCGCTTCTGGCTTGGTTTACTGCCAGGCGTGCCGGCGGTGCTGGCCTTTCTGCTTAGCGGCTATCGTCAGCGCCTGCCGCGCCTGTGGCGGGCGATGCGCTGGCTGCTGGTGCTATCGCAAGTGCTGCTGTTGCTGTGGCAGCCGATGCTATGGCTGAGCGGCGAATCTCCCTCCTCGTTGACCATTGCGCTGCTGGTCGCGGATGGCTATGCCCTGTGGTGGCTGTTAACCAGCCGTCGCCTGGGCGCCTGTTTTCACCAGACCACCTTTTAATGGCACTTTTTGCCGATCGTGAACTCCAACATGCGTTGAATGACTCAGAAAGGATTGAGATATGAAATCGCTACGTGTAATGCTCTGTGCACTTCCGCTGGCGCTGACCGGCTGCTCCACGATGAGCGCAGTCAACTGGTCGGCGGCCTATCCGTGGAACTGGTTGGCGCTTCCACCGAGGTGACCGAGCAGGGAGTGGGTAAACTGACGGCTTCCACGCCGCTCAATGAACAGGCGATTAGCGATGCGCTGGGCAGCGACTACCGTTTACGCAGCGGAATGAAGACCGATAAGGGCAATATCGTCCACTACTTTGAAGCGCTGAAAAACAACAGCGTGGCGCTGACCATCAATGGCGACAACGGTGCTATCAGCCGGATTGACGTGCGTGATGCGGATATCAAAACCGCCAGCGGCGTGAAAATCGGCACACCGTTTAGCGACCTGTACAGCAAAGCCTTCGGCAACTGCCAGAAAGGCAGCCATGACAACGGGGCGGTCGTCGAGTGTCAGGCCGAGGGTAGCCAGCATATCAGCTATGCCTTCACTGGTCACTGGAGCGGTCCGGACGAGCTGATGCCCTCCGACGATACGCTGAAAAACTGGAAGGTCAGCAAGATTATCTGGCGTCGCTAAATTGATCTGAAGAGACACGACAGCTCTGAAAAACGGTTACAATGGCGCGTTAGCAACGCGACAGCGTTGTGGTTGCATCATTTCAGGAGGAGCGATGTCTCAGGTTCAGAGCGGCATTTTGCCGGAACATTGCCGCGCGGCGATTTGGATTGAAGCCAATGTTAAAGGCGACGTTGATGCCCTGCGTGCGGCCAGCAAAACCTTCGCCGATAAGCTGGCGACCTTTGAAGCTAAGTTCCCGGATGCGCATCTGGGCGCGGTTGTCGCTTTTGGCAACAACACCTGGCGTGCATTGAGCGGCGGCGTCGGTGCTGAAGAGTTAAAAGACTTTATCCCTTACGGTAAAGGTCTGGCACCAGCAACCCAATATGACGTGTTGATCCATATTCTCTCTTTGCGTCATGACGTGAATTTCTCCGTTGCGCAGGCGGCAATGGAAGCATTTGGCGACTGTATTGAAGTCAAAGAAGAAATCCACGGTTTCCGTTGGGTCGAAGAGCGCGATCTCAGCGGCTTTGTTGACGGTACGGAAAATCCGGCAGGCGAAGAAACGCGCCGTGAAGTTGCCGTTATCAAAGATGGCGTGGATGCCGGTGGCAGCTATGTGTTTGTACAGCGTTGGGAACATAACCTGAAGCAGCTTAATCGCATGAGCATCCATGACCAGGAAATGATGATTGGTCGCACCAAGGAAGCCAACGAAGAGATCGACGGTGATGACCGTCCGGTGACCTCTCACCTGAGCCGTGTCGATCTCAAAGAAGACGGTAAAGGGCTGAAAATTGTGCGCCAGAGCCTGCCATACGGTACTGCCAGCGGCACGCATGGTCTCTATTTCTGCGCCTACTGCGCTCGTCTGCACAACATTGAACAACAATTGCTGAGCATGTTTGGTGACACTGACGGTAAGCGTGATGCGATGCTGCGCTTCACCAAACCGGTAACCGGCGGCTATTACTTTGCACCGTCGCTGGACCGTTTAATGGCGCTGTAATGGTGAGCTGATCCTGTTATCGGCCACGAAATAGACATCCCCGCATCGTCGGGGATTTTTTTACCTGAGATTAACCTGATTTAGTGAGTCTATTCCTCAGCACTAATTTGTATTGCTGTATCTTCTGCGTGAATGAAGCGAAGGCTTCATATTCAAAAGGAGAATATTGAAATGGGAAAACTCACGGGCAAAACAGCATTGATTACGGGCGCATCTCAGGGTATTGGCGAAGGTATCGCCAGAACGTTTGCCCGCCATGGTGCGAACTTAATCCTGCTGGATATCTCCGATGAGATTGAAAAACTGGCGGATGAGTTGGCTGGACGTGGGCACCGTTGCACAGCCGTTCACGCTGACGTCAGAGATTTTGCGTCGGTCAAGGAAGCGGTGACGCGCGCGAAGCAGATTGAAGGCAAAATCGATATTCTGGTGAACAATGCCGGCGTATGCCGCCTCGGCAACTTCCTTGATATGAGCGATGAAGATCGCGATTTTCACATTGATATCAACATTAAAGGCGTCTGGAACGTGACGAAAGCCGTTCTGCCGGAGATGATTGCGCGCAAAGATGGGCGCATCGTGATGATGTCATCGGTGACCGGCGATATGGTTGCTGACCCGGGCGAAACGGCCTACGCGCTGTCGAAAGCCGCGATCATCGGTTTGACCAAATCCCTGGCGATAGAATATGCGCAGTCCGGCATTCGCGTGAATGCCATTTGCCCTGGCTACGTTCGTACGCCGATGGCGGAAAGCATTGCGCGTCAGTCTAACCCGGAAGATCCTGAATCCGTTTTAGTCGAAATGGCTAAAGCGATCCCGATGCGTCGTCTGGCCTGCCCGCTTGAGGTCGGTGAACTGGCGGCGTTCCTGGCATCGGATGAGTCCAGTTATTTAACTGGCACGCAAAACGTGATTGATGGCGGCAGCACTTTGCCTGAAAGCGTAAGCGTCGGCGTCTGATTGATGCCGGTCTCCTCCCCATGTGTTGGGGAGGAGATACCCCTTATTCTCTTTTCAACTTTCAAATCATCAAACGGTATATAAAACCGTTACTCCTTTAGCACTGGTTATAAATATGATGACCATAAGAAAGTCATTTAATTTATAAGGGTGCGCAATGGCCGTTAACTTACTGAAAAAAAGAACACTGACGCTGGCAGCCATGCTGTTGCTGGTGGGGCAGGCGCAGGCAACGGAACTGCTGAACAGTTCATACGATGTTTCCCGCGAGCTGTTTGCCGCCCTTAATCCGCCGTTTGAACAGCAATGGGCGAAGGATAACGGCGGCGACAAACTGACGATTAAACAATCTCATGCCGGGTCATCAAAACAGGCGTTGGCGATTTTGCAGGGGCTGAAAGCTGACGTCGTGACCTATAACCAGGTGACCGACGTGCAGATCCTGCATGACAAAGGCAAGCTGATCCCTGCCGACTGGCAAAGCCGCCTGCCGAATAACAGTTCGCCATTCTATTCCACCATGGCGTTTTTGGTGCGTAAGGGCAACCCGAAGAATATCCATGAATGGAACGATCTGGTTCGCCCGGACGTGAAGCTGATTTTCCCGAACCCGAAAACCTCCGGTAACGCACGCTATACCTATCTGGCAGCGTGGGGCGCGGCAGATAAAGCGGACGGTGGGGATAAAGCTAAAACCGAACAGTTCATGACCCAGTTTCTGAAAAACGTGGAAGTATTTGATACCGGCGGTCGTGGTGCAACTACCACCTTCGTGGAGCGCGGTCTGGGCGACGTACTGATTACCTTTGAATCGGAAGTGAACAATATCCGTAAACAGTATGAAGACCAGGGCTTCGAAGTGGTGGTGCCGAAGGTCAACATTCTGGCGGAGTTCCCGGTGGCCTGGGTAGATAAAAATGTGCAGGCCAACGGTACTGAAAAAGCGGCGAAAGCTTACCTGAACTGGCTGTACAGCCCGCAGGCGCAAACCATCATTACCGATTTCTACTACCGCGTGAATAACCCACAGGTAATGGACAAGCTGAAAGATAAATTCCCGCAGACCGAATTGTTCCGTGTGGAAGATAAGTTTGGCTCGTGGCCTGAAGTGATGAAAACACATTTTGTCAGCGGCGGTGAGCTGGACAAACTGCTGGCGGCGGGGCGTAAGTAAATGTTTGCTGTTTCTTCCCGACGCGTGCTGCCCGGGTTCACTTTGAGCCTGGGCACCAGCTTACTGTTTGTCTGCCTGATATTGCTGCTGCCGCTGAGCGCGCTGGTGATGCAACTGGCGCAAATGAGCTGGGCGCAATACTGGGATGTGATTACCAATCCGCAGGTGGTGGCGGCTTATAAAGTGACGCTGCTGTCGGCGTTTGTGGCGTCGATTTTTAACGGCGTGTTCGGTTTGCTGATGGCGTGGATATTAACCCGCTATCGCTTTCCGGGCCGTACGCTGTTGGATGCGCTGATGGACCTGCCGTTTGCACTGCCTACGGCGGTGGCAGGTCTGACGCTGGCGTCACTGTTTTCGGTTAATGGCTTCTACGGCGAGTGGCTGGCGAAGCTGGATATCAAGGTGACCTACACCTGGCTCGGTATCGCGGTAGCGATGGCCTTTACCAGCATTCCGTTTGTGGTGCGTACTGTGCAACCAGTACTGGAAGAGTTAGGCCCGGAATATGAAGAAGCAGCTGAAACACTCGGTGCTACGCGCTGGCAAAGTTTCCGTAAAGTAGTGCTGCCGGAGCTGTCTCCCGCGCTGGTGGCGGGCGTTGCGCTGTCGTTTACCCGCAGCCTCGGTGAGTTTGGCGCGGTTATTTTTATCGCCGGAAACATCGCATGGAAGACGGAAGTGACCTCGCTGATGATTTTTGTTCGCTTGCAGGAGTTTGACTACCCGGCCGCCAGCGCGATTGCTTCTGTGATCCTCGGGGCTTCGTTGTTGCTGCTGTTTTCAATTAACACTCTGCAAAGTCGCTTTGGTCGACGTGTGGTAGGTCACTGATGGCAGACATTACCCAATTGAAACGCTATGGCGCACCCCGCATCAACTGGGGGAAATGGTTCCTGATCGGCACGGGCATGCTGGTCTCCGCGTTTATTTTGCTGGTGCCGATGATTTACATCTTCGTGCAGGCGTTCAGCAAGGGATTAATGCCGGTATTACAGAATCTGGCGGACCCGGACATGCTGCATGCCATCTGGCTGACGGTGCTGATTGCGCTGATTGCGGTGCCGGTGAATCTGGTGTTTGGCGTGTTGCTGGCCTGGCTGGTGACCCGCTTTAACTTCCCCGGACGCCAACTATTGCTGACGTTGCTGGATATTCCATTTGCTGTCTCGCCGGTGGTTGCCGGCCTGGTCTATCTGCTGTTTTACGGCTCTAACGGCCCGCTTGGCGGATGGCTGGATGAGCATAACCTGCAAATTATGTTTGCCTGGCCGGGGATGGTGCTGGTGACAGTGTTCGTGACCTGTCCGTTTGTGGTGCGTGAGCTGGTGCCGGTGATGTTAAGCCAGGGTAGCAATGAAGATGAAGCGGCTGTGCTGCTTGGCGCGTCCGGCTGGCAGATGTTCCGCCGCGTGACGCTGCCGAATATCCGTTGGGCATTGCTGTACGGTGTGGTGTTGACCAACGCCCGTGCGATTGGTGAGTTTGGCGCGGTGTCAGTGGTTTCCGGCTCGATTCGCGGCGAAACCTTATCGCTGCCGCTACAGATTGAATTACTGGAGCAGGACTACAACACGGTCGGCTCCTTTACCGCCGCGGCGCTATTAACGCTGATGGCGATTATTACCCTGTTTTTGAAGAGCATGTTGCAATGGCGTCTGGAGAACCAGGAGAAACGCGCGCAGCAGGAGGAAAATCATGAGCATTGAGATTGCCAATATTAAGAAGTCTTTTGGTCGCACCCAGGTGCTGAACGATATCTCGCTGGATATTCCTTCAGGTCAGATGGTTGCGCTGCTGGGGCCGTCTGGCTCGGGCAAAACCACGCTGCTGCGCATTATTGCCGGGCTGGAGCATCAGTCCAGCGGGCATATCCGTTTTCACGGTACCGACGTTAGCCGATTGCACGCCCGCGACCGTAAGGTGGGGTTCGTGTTCCAGCACTATGCGCTGTTTCGTCATATGACCGTTTTCGACAATATCGCGTTTGGTCTGACGGTCCTGCCACGGCGTGAGCGCCCGAATGCGGCGGCCATCAAAGCAAAAGTGACCAAACTGCTGGAAATGGTTCAACTGGCTCATCTGGCGGACCGTTTTCCGGCACAGCTCTCCGGCGGCCAAAAACAGCGCGTGGCGTTGGCGCGTGCGCTGGCGGTAGAGCCGCAGATCCTGCTGCTCGACGAGCCGTTTGGTGCGCTTGATGCGCAGGTGCGTAAAGAACTGCGTCGCTGGCTGCGCCAGCTGCATGAAGAGCTGAAGTTTACCAGCGTGTTTGTGACCCACGACCAGGAAGAAGCAACGGAAGTCGCAGACCGCGTGGTGGTGATGAGCCAGGGGCATATCGAACAGGCTGATGCGCCAGATCAGGTATGGCGCGAACCGGCTACCCGTTTTGTTCTGGAATTTATGGGTGAGGTTAACCGCCTGCAGGGGACGATTCGCGGTGGGCAATTCCACGTGGGCGCACACCGCTGGCCGCTGGGTTATACGCCAGGCTATCAGGGACCGGTGGATTTGTTCCTGCGTCCGTGGGAAGTGGACGTGAGCCGTCGTACCAGCCTGGATTCGCCGTTGCCGGTACAGGTGCTGGAAGCCAGCCCGAAAGGACACTACACCCAATTAGTTGTGCAACCCCTGGGGTGGTACAACGAGCCGCTGACGGTCATCATGCAGGGCGATGATTCCCCAAGCCGCGGCGAACGTTTGTTTGTCGGGCTGCAAAATGCGCGTCTGTATAACGGCGACCAGCGTATTGAAACGCGGGAAGAGGAACTTGCCCTGGCGCAAAGCGCCTGATAGGTTAATTCGTATAGTTATCATCCGGTGGCGCTGTGCTTACCGGGCTTACCAGGTGCAGCATGACCTGTAGGCCGGTAAGCACAGCGCCACCCGGCATTTTTATTGAGCTGAAAACGTGAACACATTAGAACAAACAATTGGCAATACGCCTCTGGTGAAATTACAACGTCTGGCGCCGGATAACGGCAGTGAAATTTGGGTCAAGCTGGAAGGCAATAATCCCGCAGGTTCGGTGAAAGACCGCGCCGCGTTGTCGATGATCGTCGAAGCGGAAAAGCGCGGAGAAATTAAGCCAGGCGACGTGCTGATTGAGGCTACCAGCGGTAATACCGGAATCGCGCTGGCAATGATCGCCGCGCTGAAGGGCTACCGTATGAAGCTGCTGATGCCAGACAACATGAGTCAGGAGCGCCGTGCGGCGATGCGCGCCTATGGTGCCGAGCTGATTCTGGTCACCAAAGAGCAGGGGATGGAAGGCGCGCGCGATTTAGCCCTTGAAATGGCGCAGCGTGGAGAAGGCAAGCTGCTGGATCAGTTTAATAATCCGGATAACCCGTACGCGCATTACACCACCACCGGACCGGAAATCTGGCAGCAGACGTCAGGTCGTATTACCCACTTTGTCTCCAGTATGGGAACGACAGGCACCATTACCGGTGTGTCGCGTTTTCTGCGTGAGCAAGAAAAAGCGGTCACTATCGTTGGCCTGCAGCCGGAAGAGGGCAGTAGTATTCCGGGAATTCGCCGCTGGCCTGCGGAATATATGCCGGGCATTTTCAACGCCTCGCTGGTGGATGAGGTGCTGGATATTCACCAGAACGATGCGGAAAACACCATGCGTGAACTGGCCGTGCGCGAAGGGATTTTCTGTGGTGTCAGTTCTGGTGGCGGCGGTAGCGGGGGCGTTACGTGTAGCGCGCGCGACACCGGGAGCGGTGGTGGTGGCGATCATCTGCGATCGCGGCGATCGCTACCTTTCAACCGGCGTGTTTGGCGAAGAGCACTTTAACCAGGGATTAGGGATTTAGTTTTCAGGCCTGATAATCATAGCACTATCAGGCAAACGTACGGCACGAGCGCCGGATGACGACGTAAAGCGTCTTATCCGGCCTGCCATAATCAATCGTTACGTTTTTCCACAAGCTTATCTAGGAATTGCCACAGCTTCTCATTCATCTGCTGATAATCCCATGCTCGCATCTCTTCAACGGAACGGATGAAGCGCTTGCCTTTAGCTTCCGCCAGTTCTTGTTCGGAGTGTTGAATAAGCCCTTCTATAGCATCAGCCGTAAACTCCATATGGCACTGAAAACCATAAACAAAATTACCGTATTGCACGATTTGTCGTGGGCAGCCCTCGCTGGCAGCAAGAATGGTCGCCTGGTCGGTTAATCCTGGCATGTCGTTGTGCCAGTGACCGACGGTAAGCGGTGAGCCGAAATGGCTGAACAGCGGGTGCTGTTGACCGGCTTCGGTCAGAACGATAGGGTAGTGACCAATCTCTTTTTCCGGACTCTGGCACACCTTCGCACCCAGCGCTTCGCCGATTAACTGTGAACCCAGGCAGATCCCCACCACAATTTTACGTGCTGTAATCGCCTGGTTGATCAGATGCTGCTCGGCCTGAGAATCAAAGTACGGGCACTCTGCCAGCGTGGTTCGTGGTGACTGCGGACCGCCAACACCACCAACATATCAAATCATCGCGTTCGCAGGGACCGCTTCTCCGGCATAAACGCGCGACCAGGTGACGCTATAACCGCGTGATTCGGCCCATGGCAGATACGCGCCAGCAGATTCGAAAGACTCATGAATAACAAAATGAACTCGCACTTTTTCTCTCCTGTTAGCGTTTTAGCGCCTGATGAATATCAGCCGCCAGCTTATCAATGTCGCTGTCAGTTAAGGTTGACAGCGTAATACGCAGGCCGTGGGCAGGCGTATTGACGCCAAACACTTCGCCTTCCCGCACCAGCCAGCCGGACTTCGCCAGCGCAAAAGCGATTGCCTGGCTGTTATTTTCCAGCGGTAGCCACATATTCAGACCGTCACCAACGGGTAACTCAATGCCATGTCGCCGCAGTGCTACCGCCAACGTTTGCTGCTGGGCGGCGTAAAACTGCTGAGTTTGCACCAGTGTGTGTTGATAAGTCTCGTCACTCAGGCAGGCGCAGGCCAAATCCTGCAGCAGATGGCTGACCCACTGACTGCCGGAGTTGAGCCGTAAACGTAGCTTCCCTGAAGTGAGCGGATCGCTGGCCACAATGGCCAGGCGTAAATCCGGACCTAACGTTTTGGACATCGAACGGACAATCGCCCAGTGCGTGGTTTCCTTCGCAATCACCGGATACCAGTGGCAAGCAGATAGCAGCGCAAAGTGGTCGTCGACGATCACCAGCGTCTGCGGATAGCGGGCCAGGATTTCCTGCAATTGCGCCGCGCGGGATGCGTTCAGGCTGCATCCTGTGGGGTTATGCGCGCGCGGTGTCAGAATCACCGCCCGCGCACCTTTCTGTAGCGCGAGTTCCAGTTGGTCCGGCAGCATACCTTCGTGGTCAACATTGGCCGGACTGGCGGAGAAACCAGCATAACGCAGCATGTTGATGCTGCTCAAAAAGCACGGTCTTCTACGACAACGCTATCACCAGGCAGTAAATGGGCGCACAGTAGCCGTTCGATAGCATCAATGGCGCCGCTGGTGATATCAATTTCCCCTTTGCCGGGCATTGCATTTTGCATCCATTGTGATGCCCACGCCTTAAGTCCAGGTGATACAGCGGCATCGCCATACAACCGCGGACTCTTATTTATCTTTGCGAAATAACTACTCAGGTCAGGAAGACGCGAGGGCGCTGGGTTACCGCCGGAAAGATCGATAAGCGGGGTATTCGGATTACCACCCTCCAACGCAACGGGGGCAGTAATCCCCTTAATCACCGTGCCGTTGCGTCCCAGGCTCTGCGCCAACCCGGAGGTGACCAGGCGTTTGTAAGCCGCCGCGACAGTATTGCGGTTCACGTTTAATTCCGTTGCCAGTTCCCGCACTGGCGGCAACGTTTCGCCTGCTGCCAGCGTGCCTGTAGTGACATGTTGACGGATACTGTCAAAAATTTCGTTAGCGGTTTTTCCGTCGATCATTATTGACCTATGACAAAATGAATTTTAGCATATGACGATAATAGTGAGGCGTAGGCCCGCTGTCCAGAGAGAGGAGAAATTTATGGAGCAGGAGAGTGATATCCAGTCAGTGCTCTTTGACGACACGAATCGGGCGTTACAGACCGATATCGTCGCCGTCCAGTCACAGGTGGTGTATGGCAGCGTAGGCAACAGCATCGCCGTCCCGGCCATTAAAGCGCAGGGGTTACGCGTGACGGCAGTACCCACGGTGCTGTTCAGTAATACCCCGCATTATGAAACCTTTTACGGAGGCGTTATTCCGCCCGACTGGTTTAGCGGCTATCTCCGCGCCTTAAGCGAGCGTGATGCCTTGCGCGAGCTAAAGGCGGTGACTACAGGGTACATGGGCAGCGCGAGCAAATCGCCTTGCTGGCACAGTGGCTGGAAACCGTTCGGGCCACGCATCCGGACCTGTGCATTTTGGTCGACCCCGTGATTGGCGATACGGATAGCGGTATGTATGTCAAAGCCGAAATCCCGGAGGCTTATCGTCAGCACCTGCTGCCGCTGGCTCAGGGGCTGACCCCGAACGTGTTCGAGCTGCAAATGCTGAGCGGAAAGCCGTGTCGTACGCTTGATGAAGCCATTACGGCGGCACAATCACTGCTCACTGACACCCTGAAATGGGTGGTAATTACCAGCGCACCGGGGGATACCGAAGAGATTATTAACGTTGCGGTGGTGACGGCTGAAACGGTTGAGGTGTTAGCCCATCAGCGAGTGAAAACGGATCTGAAGGGGACTGGCGATCTGTTTTGTGCAGAGCTGGTGAGCGGCCTTGTACTGGGGAAAAACGCTGACGACTGCTACTCACGACGCCGCGCAGCGTGTACTGGACGTGATGACGTGGACGCACCTGTGCGGCTGTGATGAATTAATTCTGCCACCGGCAGGGGAGGCGCGATGAAGAGTTACCGGCTGGTAGTTCGCCAGAATGGGCGTATGGTTGGACATTTTGACACCAACGGGGGCAGCAGCGCTGGAAGATATCTGCGTAGCGCGATCCATGTTTGGTATTGCGGGTGGCTACGACTGTGAATTGTTAGTGGCAGACTCGGAGCGACGGATGCTGGAAAGCGGGCCGGAAGGGATGAAAATCCTGATGCGCGAGGCGTGTTACCGACCAGTCACCTCACAAATTTAACGCCGGATGGCGGCGCATATGCCTTATCCGGCCTACGTTACGGAGTTTGTTGTAGGCCGGATAAGCGTAGCGCCATCCGGCAGGGTTTTGATAACCATCAGATAAAAAAATGGCGCCTGCTGGCGCCATTTTTTCTCTGCAAAAAGAATTACTTCTTGATGCGGATAACCGGAGTCTCACCCACTGTCACGCTACCGGACAGTTTGATCAGCTCTTTGATTTCGTCCATGTTGGAGATAACAACCGGAGTCAGGGTAGACTTGGCTTTTTCTTCCAGCAGCGGCAGATCGAATTCAATAACCGGGTCGCCCACTTTCACGCGCTGACCTTCTTCAGCGATGCGTTTGAAGCCTTCGCCTTTCAGTTCAACGGTATCAATACCGAAGTGAACAAACAGCTCAATGCCGCTGTCGGATTCGATAGAGAAAGCGTGGTTGGTTTCAAAGATTTTGCCGATGGTGCCATCAACAGGAGCAACCATTTTGTTACCGGTTGGTTTGATAGCAATGCCATCACCAACGATTTTTTCCGCAAAAACGACATCCGGCACGTCTTCGATATTGACGATCTCGCCAGAGAGCGGAGCAACGATCTCAATAGTTCCGGTGTCTTTCTTGTCATCAGAAACCAGAGATTTCAGTTTATCGAACAAACCCATGATCTTCTCCTAAGCAGTAAATTGGGCCGCATCTCGTGGATTAGCAGATTGTTTTTTCTTCAATGAACTTGTTAACCAGCGTCATTAACTCGTCCGTTGTCGGTTGAGCAAGAGCCTGCTCTGCTAACACCTTCGCATCTTCGAAGTTCGTGTTACGGATAATCTTCTTAATGCGCGGGATAGAAATGGCGCTCATAGAGAATTCGTCCAGACCCATCCCCAGCAACAGAAGTGTAGCACGTTCGTCGCCTGCAAGCTCACCACACATGCCAGTCCATTTGCCTTCAGCATGAGAAGCATCAATAACTTGCTTGATCAGCGTCAGCACAGATGGCGACATCGGTTGGTAAAGGTGTGAAATCATATCATTACCACGGTCAACTGCCAGGGTGTACTGCGTTAAATCATTGGTGCCGATACTAAAGAAATCAACTTCTTTGGCTAAATGACGCGCAATTGTTGCCGCAGCTGGTGTTTCCACCATCACGCCAATCTCAATGCTCTCGTCAAATGCTTTACCTTCGTCGCGCAGTTCCTGTTTGTAGATTTCGATCTCTTTGCGCAGTGCACGCACTTCTTCAACAGAGATGATCATTGGGAACATGATACGCAGCTTGCCGAAAGCAGAGGCGCGCAGGATAGCGCGAACCTGGTCACGCAGGATCTCTTTACGATCCATGGCGATACGCACGGCACGCCAGCCCAGGAACGGGTTCTCTTCTTTCGGGAAGTTCATGTACGGCAGTTCTTTATCGCCGCCGATGTCCATGGTACGGACGATGACCGCCTGAGAGCCACAGGCTTCAGCAACGGCTTTATACGCAGCAAACTGTTCTTCTTCAGTTGGCAGCGATTCACGGTCCATGAACAGGAATTCGGTGCGGTACAGACCCACACCTTCAGCGCCGTTACGCTCAGCGCCTTCAACGTCACGAACGGTACCGATGTTGGCGCAAACTTCAACCTGATGTCCGTCCAGCGTGATAGCCGGCAGATCTTTCAGCTTAGCGAGTTCCGCTTTCTCGGTTGCAACCTGCTCCTGAACGGCACGCAGTTGATCAATAACGTCGTTGGTCGGATTGACGTAAACCTGATTGTTTACGGCATCCAGAATCAGATAGTCGTCGTTTTTCACCTGAGAGGTGACGTTACCCGTACCTACGATAGCAGGCAGTTCCAGAGAACGCGCCATGATTGAGGTATGGGAAGTACGTCCGCCCGCGTCAGTGATAAAACCCAGCACCTTGTTCAGGTTCAGCTGTGCGGTTTCTGACGGGGTCAGGTCTGCGGCAACCAGGATAACTTCGTCCTGGATAGCGCTTAGGTCAATAATTGCCAGACCCAGAATGTTACGCAGCAGGCGTTTACCGATGTCACGTACGTCAGCCGCACGTTCTTTCAGGTATTCATCATCCAGCTCTTCCAGGGCTGTGGCCTGACCTTCGATAACTTCATGCGCAGCTGCATCAGCCGTCATGTGCTTATCTTTAATCAGGGCTATGATTTCCTGCTCCAGCTCCTCATCTTCGAGCAGCATGATATGCCCTTCAAAGATGGCTTCTTTTTCTTCACCGAACGTTTCACCAGCTTTGGTTTTGATGACCTCCAGCTGGGCGGAGGCCTTGGCGCGGCCGCTCAGGAAACGTTCGACTTCCTGATCAACCTTATCGGCAGAAATTTTCTTCCGGTCGATGACAATTTCATCTTCCTTCAGCAGCAATGCTTTGCCGAAGGCGATACCCGGGGGATGCTAAAATGCCTGAAATCATAACCCTACCTTACTTGTGACTGATATGAAAAAGAACCCGTGAACTTACTCGAGTTCAGCCATCAGTTTAACCAGATGCTCAACAGCTTTCTGCTCATCTTCGCCTTCAGCGGAGAGGGTCACTACGGTGCCCTGGGTCAGGCCCAGAGTCTGCAGTTTGAACAGGCTTTTGGCGCTGGCGCTTTTGCCGTTGGAGGTTACAGTGATCTCAGAAGTGAAGCCTTTAGCTTCTTTAACAAACTGAGCAGCAGGGCGGGTGTGCAGACCGTTCGGAGCGGTAATGGTAACTTCTTGCTGGAACATTATATTTCCCCAACTTATAGGTTTAGTGTTGTGGACCTAAAGTCTAGTCTAACGACTCGACTTTAGCCTGTATTGTTAGCGCCGGCGTTACGTTTCCGGCCTTGGCGTCGGCAGCGCCTGGCGCTGCGAAGACCTGCGGGCCATTGACGTCTAGCACGTCATTAAACATTATGCCGCGAAAGGAAGACTTGAACCAAATCATAAAATCGATTCAGCTGGCGGAAATCCTCTTCTGAATAATTTCGCGCATCAAAATAAATGTGCTGGTTAAATACCAGACCCTACGAGGTGAATCAATGCCAGGAGGGGTAAAACTTTGACGTGTGCCACAAAAAAGCACCCGAAAAGGTGCTTTTTTACACATTATTTACAAGCTGGCACTACTGTTGCAGCTCTTTCTCAGTGAAGAGATCGGCGAACAGCGCGGTGCTTAAATAACGCTCACCTGAGGAAGGCAGGATAACCACAATATTCTTATTGGTAAAGGCCTCATCTTCCTGCAGCTTCAGCGCGGCGGCAACGGCGGCCCCGGAAGAGATACCCGCCAGGATGCCTTCTTCTTCCATCAGGCGGCGCGCCGTGGAAATAGCTTCCTCGTTGGTAATGCCGATCACTTTGTCGACCAGCTTCAGATCCAGGTTGCCAGGAATGAAGCCGGCGCCGATACCCTGAATTTTGTGCGGACCCGGCTTGAGCTCTTCCCCGCCAGCGCCTGGGCGATCACCGGGGAATCGGTCGGTTCAACGGCGACGGTGATCAGATCTTTTTTACCTTTGGTGTTTTTGATATAGCGGCTGACGCCGGTCAGCGTTCCGCCGGTACCTACGCCGGAGATAAACACATCCACCTGACCATCGGTATCTTCCCAGATTTCCGGGCCGGTAGTCTTCTCGTGGATTTCCGGGTTAGCCGGGTTGCTGAACTGCTGCAGCAGCAGGAATTTTTTCCGGATCGCTGGCCACAATTTCTTCCGCTTTCTGAATCGCGCCCTTCATACCTTTTGCGCCTTCGGTCAGCACCAGGTTCGCGCCCAGCGCTTTTAAGAGCTTGCGGCGCTCAATGCTCATGGTTTCAGGCATGGTCAGAGTCAGTTTGTAACCGCGAGCTGCGGCAACGTAGGCCAGCGCAATCCCTGTGTTGCCGCTGGTTGGTTCGACCAGCTCTACACCCGGTTTAAGTACACCTCGTTTTTCGGCATCCCAAATCATGTTGGCACCGATACGGCATTTGACGCTAAAGCTTGGGTTGCGTGATTCCACCTTCGCCAGAATGCGTCCGTTACCGATACGGTTCAGTCGAACCAGCGGCGTATGACCGATAGTCAGCGAGTTGTCTTCAAAAATCTTACTCATGGCCTGTCCTTAACTGTATGAAATTGGGATACCGCTTCAGCATACCTGTTGAGAAAGTATGGGGAAGTAAGGAATTCGTATATCTATATGCCACCAGGAAATAATGCGTTGCAGTATGGAATAAGAGCAGGCATAAGCCAGCCCGCTTTTACACATTTTTGCATTACTTCCATAACGCGTGCTTAGCACGATAGCAGTCTACCCACATCGCCGTGGCACCACAAACCGCAACTGGCATGATGAACAGATTGAGCACCGGAATCATGGTGAACAGGCTGGTCAATGCGCCAAATTGCATATTGGTGACCTTGCGTGTGCGCAGCGCGACGCGCATCTCCTTAAAAAGGCACCTTATGGTTATCAAACGGATAATCGCAGTACTGAATGGCCAGCATCCACGCGCTGAACAGGAACCACAGCACCGGGGCTACGGTCTGACCAATACCCGGAATGAAATAGAGGATCAGCAACACGACGGCGCGCGGGAGATACCACGCCAGCTTTTGCCATTCACGTTTCATAATACGGGGAAACATCTTTCATGATGCCGAGAACGCCGGTGTCAGGCGGTGTTGCGCCCGTTAAGCGCGCTTCCAGTTGTTCAGCCAGCAGACCGTTAAACGGCGCTGCAATCCAGTTGGCTATGGTGGAAAACAGGTAGCCGAACACCAGTAGTACGGAGATAGTGACAATCGGCCACAGCAAGTAGCTGAGCCACTGAAGCCAGTCAGGGACGTGACTCATCAGCGCGGGGATCCAGCTATCGAGTTGTGTGAATAGCCACCAGAATGCGCCGCCCATCAGCAGGATATTCACCAGCAAAGGCAGGATGACAAAGCGACGAATGCCCGGTAGGGTGATGAGCTTCCATCCCTGTGAAAAGTAATAAAGGCCGCTGCGAGGTACGACTGCAGATGATGAAACCATGGTCAGGACATACTCCTTGTTATATAAGCTCTGGTAAACTTTGCGTATCTTAACCGGGTTGTTGAGCGTTAAGCTGTTCAGAATGTTACGAAAAACAAGCAAAAGCACAATTTTGTTCATCTTTATGCCGTGAAAGCCAAGAGTGCACTTGCACTTGGCGTAATCGACAAATACTCTTAGTGAGTAAATGTTTGCCGTGGTGGCAAGGTGTTAGAACAACAGAGAATATAATGATGCAGGATTTGCGTCTGATATTAATCATTGTTGGCGCGATCGCCATAATCGCTTTACTGGTACATGGTTTTTGGACTAGCCGTAAAGAGCGGTCTTCTATATTCCGCGATCGCCCACTGAAACGCATGAAGTCTAAACGTGAAGACGAGGATTCGTTCGACGACAACGTCGAGGAAGACGAAGGCGTGGGCGAAGTTCGCGTCCATCGTGTGAATCATGCTCCCGGTAACGCGCAGGAACATGGTGTTCCTCCTCAGTCGCCGCAACACCAGTACCAGCCGCCTTATGCGTCTGCTCAGCCGCGTACCAACCCGCGCCGCAGCCTGCACAAGCGCCGGTACCGCCGCCGCATGCTCAGCAGCAGCCGCAGCCTGTACAACCGCAGCAGCCGGTGCAGCATCAGCCTGTTCAGCAACAACCTGCGCAGCAGCCGATGCAGCATCAGCCCGTTGCTCCGCAGGTTCAGCAGCCCGTGCAGCAAGCACCGCAACCTGCGCCGCAGGCTTTCCAGCCCGCAGAGCCTGCCGTTGAACATCAACCTCAGCCTGAGCCGGTAGTTGAAGAAGCGCCTGTTGCTGAAAAACCGCAGCGTAAAGAAGCGGTCATTATTATGAACGTTGCGGCGCATCACGGTAGTGAGCTCAACGGTGAAGTGCTGCTCAACAGCATTCAGCAAGCCGGTTTTAAATTTGGCGACATGAATATTTTCCATCGTCATTTGAGTCCGGATGGCAGCGGTCCTTCGCTGTTCAGCCTTGCCAATATGGTTAACCCAGGAACGTTTGACCCCGAAATGACGGGTGATTTCAGCACCCCTGGCGTGACTATTTTTATGCAGGTTCCGTCCTACGGTGACGAGCTGCAAAACTTTAAGCTGATGCTGCAGTCCGCACAGCACATTGCCGATGAAGTGGGTGGTGTGGTGCTCGACGATCAACGTCGTATGATGACGCCGCAGAAACTGCGCGAGTATCAGGACCGCATCCGCGAAGTTAAAGAATCTCACGCCTGATTCTCCTCTGGCGTGACATATCCTTGCTAAACCCCCGCCTGTCGGGGGTTTTTTATCATTGATGGTGCGATATGGAATCAATCGAACAACAACTGACAGAACTGCGAACCACGCTTCGCCATCATGAGTATCTCTACCATGTGATGGATGCGCCGGAAATTCCCGATGCGGAATACGATCGCCTGATGCGTGAACTGCGCGAGCTGGAAGCGCAGCATCCGGAACTTATCACCCCCGACTCGCCAACCCAGCGCGTAGGCGCCGCCCCGTTAGCAGCGTTCAGCCAGATTCGCCATGAAGTGCCAATGCTGTCGCTGGATAACGTGTTTGATGAAGAGAGTTTTCTCGCCTTCAACAAGCGCGTGCAGGACAGACTGAAGAGTACGGACAAACTAACCTGGTGCTGCGAACTGAAGCTGGACGGGCTGGCGGTCAGTATCCTGTATGAAAACGGTGTGCTGGTCAGTGCCGCAACGCGTGGTGATGGTACTACGGGTGAGGATATTACCTCGAACGTGCGCACCATTCGTGCGATCCCGTTAAAACTGCGTGGCGATAACATTCCGACGCGTCTGGAAGTGCGCGGTGAAGTGTTCCTGCCGCAGGCCGGGTTTGAAAAAATTAACGAAGAGGCCCGCCGTACTGGCAACAAAGTGTTTGCTAACCCGCGTAACGCGGCGGCCGGGTCATTGCGCCAGCTCGATCCGCGTATCACAGCGAAGCGACCGCTTACTTTCTTCTGCTATGGCGTCGGTGTGCTGGAAGGTGGTGTGCTGCCTGATACCCACCTGGGCCGTCTGCTGCAATTTAAAGAGTGGGGATTGCCGGTGAGCGACAGAGTTACGCTTTGCGACTCTCCGGAGGAAGTACTTGCTTACTATCACAAGGTTGAAGAAGACCGACCGACGCTGGGATTCGATATCGACGGTGTGGTGATCAAAGTCAACTCCATGGTATTGCAAGAGCAACTGGGTTTTGTTGCCCGCGCGCCGCGCTGGGCCGTGGCCTTTAAGTTCCCGGCGCAAGAGCAGATGACCTTTGTTCGCGATGTTGAGTTTCAGGTAGGACGTACCGGGGCGATTACGCCCGTCGCTCGTCTTGAGCCGGTTCAGGTTGCCGGGGTTCTGGTCAGTAACGCCACTCTGCATAATGCCGATGAAATCGATCGTCTGGGGTTGCGTATTGGCGATAAAGTCTTATTCGCCGGGCGGGCGATGTCATCCCGCAGGTAGTGAACGTCGTGCTTTCCGACGCCCGGACGATACGCGTGAAATTGAGTTTCCCACCCACTGTCCGGTATGCAACTCTGACGTTGAGCGTGTGGAAGGCGAAGCGGTCACACGCTGTACCGGTGGTTTAATCTGCGGAGCGCAGCGTAAGGAATCGCTGAAACACTTCGTTTTCCCGCCGCGCGCTGGACGTTGACGGCATGGGCGACAAAATTTATCGATCAACTGGTCGAGAAAGAGTATGTCCACACGCCAGCGGATCTCTTCACACTGACCGCAGGCAAGGCTGACCGGTCTTGATCGTATGGGGCCGAAATCGGCACAAACGTGGTGAATGCGCTGGAAAAAGGCGAAAGAAACAACGTTTGCCCGTTTCCTCTACGCGCTGGGTATTTCGCGAAGTCGGCGAAGCTACGGCGGCTGGTCTGGCGGCACATTTTGGCACCCTTGAGGCGCTGGAAGCGGCCTCTATTGAAGAGCTACAAAAGGTGCCGGATGTCGGCATTGTGGTAGCGACCCACGTGTTTAATTTCTTTTGCCGAAGAGAGTAACCGCGAGGTGATCGTCCAACTGCTGGCGCAGGGTATCCATTGGCCTGCGCCGGTGGTCATCAACGCTGAAGAAATTCGACAGCCCCCTTTCGCGGGTAAAACGGTGGTGCTGACCGGGAGTCTGAGCCTGATGTCACGCGATGACGCCAAAGCGCGACTGACTGAAGTTGGGTGCAAAGTGGCCGGTAGCGTATACGAAGAAAACCGACCTCGGTGATTGCCGGTGAAGGCTGGCAGGGGGTCGAAAACTGGCGAAAAGCGCAGGAACTGGGTATTGCCGTAATCGATGAAGCTGAAATGATCCGCTTACTGGGTGCCTGAGATGGAAAAAGAGCAGCTGGTTGAAATCGCCAATACCGTGATGCCCTTTGGCAAATATAAAGGGCGTCGGCTGATTGATGTACCGGAAGAGTATCTGCTGTGGTTTGCCCGTAAGGATGAATTCCCGCCGGGCAAGCTCGGCGAGCTGATGCAAATCACGCTGCTGATTAAAACTGAAGGGCTGACGCAACTGGTGCAGCCCCTGAAACGCCCGCTCTAAGCCTTTGCTGCGCGGCTTTTCTGCTGCGCCTGCAATGCGTCCGTTTGTTGCTTGTAGCGACGTGCCAGCACGGCACACACCATCAGCTGAATTTGATGGAAGATCATCAACGGCAGCACCATCATTCCTATCACTGACGTCGGGAACAGAATATTTGCCATTGGGATCCCATTTGCCAGGCTCTTTTTCGATCCGCAAAAGACAATGGTGATCTCATCGGCTTTGTTGAAGCCGCATTTACGCGCAACAAAGACGTTGATGCCAATCACGATTGCCAGCAATACGATGCTGACCACCACGATAAACAGCAGCGAGCCAATCCCCACTTTGTGCCAGATCCCGTTAACCACGGCTTCACTGAAGGCGGAGTACACCACCAGCAAGATGGATGATTGGTCCGTTTTGGCGATCCATTTTTTATGTCGGGACACCCAATTACCAATCCACGGACGTGAAAGATGTCCCAGTACGAACGGCAGCAGCAGTTGCAGCATGATTTTCCCCACCTGCTCCAGACTGCCTTCTGCGCCGTGCATATTCATTACCAGGCCAACCAGCAACGGCGAGAGAAAAATACCCAGCAGGCTGGAGGCCGAAGCGGAACACACGGCAGCGGCAACGTTACCCCCTGCCAGCGACGTAAAAGCGATTGCCGACTGCACCGTGGCCGGCAAAATACACAGGTACAGGAAACCGGTGTACAGCATCGGGTCAACATTAACCGGCGCCCACCAGGCGAACAGAACACCCAGTACCGGGAAAACAACAAACGTGCTGCACATCACCCATAGATGCAAACGCCAGTGACTACCGCCAGCAATAATGGCTTCACGCGAAAGCTTCGCCCCGTGCATAAAAAACAACAGGGCAATGGCAGCGGTGGTTAAGCCTTCAAAGAAAGGCACAAAGCCACCCTTGGCCGGGAAAAAGGACGCCAGTAATACGACCGTAATCAACGTTATCGTGAACGGATCAAGGATACGAAAAAGTTTCATAAAAGCTCCTGAAATTCGGTAGGAACATTTTGCGTTTTTCTGTTTGAGAAATAAAATTGATTTATTGCATCCATATATGAATCAAATAAATGAATTACTCTCTGCGTCAGCTCCGTATCTTTGTTACCGTCGCTCAGGCCAAAAGCTTTAGCCGGGCGGGGATATCATTGGCTTAAGCCAGTCTGCGGTCAGCCACAGCGTTAAAGAGCTGGAAGGGCAGACGGGTGTGCGGTTGTTAGATAGAACAACGCGGGAAGTGGTGCTGACGGAAGCAGGGCACCAGTTGGCGGCTCGGCTGGAACGTATTCTGGATGAACTGCACAGCACGCTGCGTGAAGCAGGCCAGGTGGGAACGCAGTTAACCGGAACGGTGCGCGTTGCCGCCAGCCAGACAATATCAGCTCACCTTATTCCACAGTGTATTGCCCAGAGCTCTCACTCTGGTTTAGGAGGTAGCATGTCTCTCGCCCTCAGAATCTTCCTTTTTGCAAACGCCGTCGTTGTCCTGTTATTCGTAGCGAAGCAGATCAAGAAATCGGCATTCGAGACCGCTGACGC
>ENA-OQDA01000232-OQDA01000232.1-human-gut-metagenome-genome-assembly--contig:-NODE-232-length-24324-cov-2.579700_pt1 | contig 24324 bp, 31 predicted proteins | sample MGYA00242771_ERZ504603 | MGnify/ENA primary metagenome ERZ504603 (study PRJEB26092, sample SAMD00036328) | human gut metagenome | host: Homo sapiens | study: EMG produced TPA metagenomics assembly of...
GGACACGGTCCGCGTCGGCGTGCCATCCGTACTGGTGAGCCGTTTTCTGACCGGCGCGCCTACCGTTCTCATCGCCTGGTTTGTTTCTGGCTTTATTTACCAATAAGGGGCACTCAAAAATGACCGTAATTTATCAAACCACCATTACCCGTATCGGCCAGAGCGCCCCGGATGCACTGTGCGACCAGATGCTGATTACCTTTCGTGAAGGCGCGCCAGCGGATATCGAAGAGTTTTGTTTCATCCATTGCCACGGGGAGCTGAACGGCTCTTTGCAAGCCGGGATCCAGTTTGAACTGGGCCAGCACCACTACCCGGTCACCGCCGTTGGCAGCGTTGCGGAACAAAACTTACGTGAACTCGGGCATATAACCCTGCGCTTTGACGGGCAGAGCGAAGCGGAATTCCCCGGCACTGTACACGTTGCGGGCCCCGTCCCGGACGGTATCGCCCCGGGCTGTATTTTGAAGTTTGTTGCTTAAGATTGAAGGAGATAAAAATGAATCAGGTTGCCGTTGTCATTGGTGGAGGCCAGACCCTGGGGGCATTCCTTTGCCGTGGGCTTGCGACAGAAGGATACCGCGTCGCGGTAGTGGATATTCAAAGCGATAAAGCTGCCAACGTCGCGCAAGAAATTAACGCCGAGTTTGGCGAAGGTACCGCGTACGGTTTTGGCGCAGATGCCACCAGCGAACAGAGCGTGCTGGCGCTGTCGCGCGGAGTGGATGAAATATTCGGTCGTGTCGATCTGCTGGTTTACAGCGCGGGTATCGCTAAAGCCGCTTTTATCAGCGACTTTCAGCTTGGGGATTTCGACCGCTCGCTGCAGGTCAATCTGGTCGGCTACTTCCTCTGTGCACGTGAATTTTCACGCCTGATGATCCGCGATGGCGTGCAGGGACGCATTATCCAGATCAACTCAAAATCAGGGAAAGTGGGCAGCAAACACAATTCAGGCTACAGCGCGGCAAAATTTGGCGGCGTGGGCTTAACTCAGTCGCTGGCGCTGGATCTGGCAGAGTACGGGATCACCGTACATTCTCTGATGCTCGGTAACCTGCTGAAATCACCGATGTTCCAGTCGTTATTACCGCAATATGCGACCAAGCTGGGTCTTAAGCCAGACGAAGTGGAGCAGTATTACATTGATAAGGTTCCGCTTAAGCGCGGCTGCGATTATCAGGACGTGCTAAACATGCTGCTGTTTTACGCCAGTCCGAAAGCCTCTTACTGCACCGGGCAGTCCATCAACGTCACCGGCGGTCAGGTGATGTTTTAATGTTGAATTGCCGGATAGCGGCTGCGCTTATCCGGCAAAATCAAAGGAGTACATAATGGTTTCCGCACTGATTACTGTCGCCGCTATCGCCTGGTGCCTGCAACTGGCGCTTGGTGGCTGGCAAATATCCCGCTTTAACCGGGCGTTTGATCAACTCTGCCAGCAAGGTCGGGTTGGTGTTGGTCGCTCCGGTGGGCGTTTTAAACCGCGCGTGGTGGTAGCCATTGCGCTGGATGAGCAGCAACGGGTTACCGATACGTTGTTTATGAAAGGTCTTACGGTATTCGCCAGACCCGGCAAAATTGCCACAATAATGGGTAAACATCTTGATGATTTACAGCCTGATGTGATCTTTCCCCATGATCCATTAGCGCAGAATGCACTATCATTGGCGCTTAAACTGAAACATGGGTAATTTCGTTGTGAATGCTAATAGCTTGCGAAATTATCATTTTGCAACCTATTAAGTCAGGGTAATCACGCCTATGAAACCTCGTCAGCGTCAGGCTGCCATACTGGAGCATCTGCAAAAGCAGGGAAAATGCTCGGTTGAAGAACTGGCCCACTACTTTGACACGACCGGCACGACCATTCGCAAAGATCTGGTCATTCTGGAACATGCCGGAACCGTCATTCGTACCTATGGCGGCGTAGTATTAAATAAAGACGAATCCGACCCGCCAATCGATCACAAAACGCTAATCAATACGCATAAAAAGAGCAGATTGCCGAAGCCGCCGTCCGTTTTATACACGATGGCGACTCTATTATTCTGGATGCGGGTAGCACCGTACTGCAGATGGTGCCGATGCTCACGCGCTTTAGCAACATCACCGTCATGACCAACAGTCTGCACATTGTTAACGCCCTTTCGGAGCTGGACAACGAGCAAACTATCCTGATGCCCGGCGGGACCTTTCGCAAAAAATCTGCGTCATTTCACGGTCAGCTGGCAGAAAACGCCTTTGAGCAGTTCAGCTTTGATAAACTCTTCATGGGCACCGACGGCATTGACCTCAATGCCGGCGTGACCACCTTTAATGAGGTGTTTAGCGTCAGTAAAGCGATGTGCAATGCCGCTCGCGAAGTGATTCTGATGGCTGACTCGTCAAAATTTGGGCGCAAAAGCCCTAATGTTGTATGCAGTCTGGAAAGCGTCGACAAGCTGATTACCGATGCGGGCATCGACCCTGCGTTTCGTCAGGCGCTGGAAGCAAAAGGGATTGAAGTGATCATAACCGGAGAAACCAATGAGTGATGCACTACTGAACGCGGGCCGTCAGACGTTAATGCTGGAACTACAGGAAGCCAGCCGACTGCCAGAACGCCTGGGCGATGATTTTGTCCGCGCCGCCAATACGATTATCCACTGTGAAGGCAAAGTCATTGTCTCCGGTATTGGTAAATCAGGTCATATTGGCAAAAAAATTGCGGCGACCCTCGCCAGTACCGGCACACCCGCCTTTTTTGTGCATCCGGCGGAAGCGCTGCACGGCGACTTAGGGATGATCGAAAGCCGTGATGTCATGCTGTTTATCTCCTACTCCGGCGGTGCGAAAGAGCTGGATCTCATCATCCCACGCCTGGAAGACAAATCCGTCGCACTGCTGGCAATGACCGGAAAACCGACCTCACCGTTGGGTCTGGCAGCCAAAGCCGTGCTGGATATTTCCGTTGAGCGCGAAGCCTGTCCGATGCGCCTGGCACCGACGTCCAGCACCGTAAATACGTTGATGATGGGCGACGCGCTGGCGATCGCCGTAATGCAGGCGCGCGGCTTTAACGAAGAAGATTTTGCCCGCTCACATCCGGCAGGTGCGCTGGGCGCTCGTCTGTTGAATAAAGTGCATCATCTGATGCGCCGTGACGATGCCATACCTCAGGTGAAGCTCACCACCAGCGTGATGGACGCGATGCTGGAACTCAGCCGCACGGGTCTTGGCCTGGTCGCGGTCTGCGACGATCAGTCACTGGTGAAAGGGGTCTTTACCGACGGCGACCTGCGCCGCTGGCTGGTTGGCGGCGGAGCGCTTACCACCCAGGTTAGCGAAGCTATGACTCAGAATGGCATTACGCTACAGGCGCAGAGCCGCGCGATTGACGCCAAAGAGATCCTGATGAAGCGTAAAATCACTGCCGCACCGGTGGTCGATGAAAACGGTAAACTCACCGGTGCTATCAATCTGCAGGATTTTTATCAGGCCGGTATTATCTAATCCTTCAGACCCAGACGTTTCGCCAGCCGGTGCAGGTTGGCGACGTCTGTTTCCAGCGCCCGCGCACTTGCCGCCCAACTGTGATTATTTTGCACCAATGCCCGGCGGATCATCTCCCGCTGGAACGACTCTGTTGCTTCACGCAGATTGTGATGTTGCGGGATCTCCGCAACAACTTCCGCCGCCTGCGGAGTCGGACCTTCGTCCTGCAGGGCAAAATGCTGCGTCTCCAGCACCACTTCATCACCTGCCCTGGTAGCCCTTGCCAGAACAACCGCCCGGTGAATGGCATGTTCCAGCTCGCGCACATTTCCAGGCCAGCCGTAATTCAGCAGATGACTACGCGCGCCGGGGCTTAGCACCACGCGGGAAAGACCCAGCCGCAGTCGGCATTGCTCGCAAAAATAGCCGGCCAGCAGCACCACATCTTCGCCGCGCTCGCGAAGAGGCGGTACAGAAAGGGGGAAGACGCTCAGACGGTGGAACAAATCCGCGCGGAAATTCCCGGCCAGCACCTCTTCGCGTAAATCACGGTTCGTCGCCGCCAGCACCCGCACATCCACACGCAGGCTGCGATCGTCACCCACGCGCTGAATATCGCCGTACTGCAATACGCGCAGCAGCTTAGCCTGTAGCGCCAGCGAGAGTTCGCCTATCTCGTCGAGAAACAGCGTCCCATTGTCGGCCATTTCAAACTTACCGCTACGATTGCTGATAGCCCCGTAATGCAGCCCTTTTACGTGACCAAACAGCTCACTTTCGGCTACGGTTTCCGGCAACGCCGCACAGTTCAGATACACCAGTGGATTCACCGCGCGCGGCGAACCTTCATGGATAGCTTTAGCCACCAGCTCCTTCCCGGTCCCTGTTTCGCCGCTAATCAGCACGTTGAGATCGGACCCCGCCACAATCTCAATTTCCTTTTTTCAACTGCATCATATTGGGCGACAGGCCAATCATCTGGGTTTCCGTCACCTGCTCAAAAGCCGTTGATGAGCCTGGCAGCATATTCTGGCTTTCCAGTTGTTCAATCAGCAGCGCATTGCTCAGCGCGCCCGCCGCCAGCGCGGCAATCAGCCTAAGCTCCTCATCGCTGAAAACATCGAACTGATCGGGCTCCATGCCATCCAGGGTTAACGCACCAATCAAATTTTGACCGGCGAACAACGGCAGCCCAATACAGGCATGCACTTTCAGACTCTCCTGCCCCGGAATCAGACCATCATATGGGTCTGGCAAATCGCTGTCGGCAGGGAAACGAACCACGTCTCCGGCGCGGGCAATCGCCTCCAGACGCGGATGCCCTTCCAGAGTAAAGCGCCTGCCGAGGACATCCTGCGCCAGCCCATCGATCGCCAGCGGAATAAACTGTCGCGACTCGTAGCGCAATAGCGCCGACGCGTCGCACTCCAGCACCTGACGCAAGGTGGTTATCAGACGTTGAAAACGGTCCTGATGTCCAATACCGCTTTGTAATTCAATGGCGATGCCCGCCAGCACGTCTACGGAAAAGCTCATAACTACCTCATTGTCATTTTGACAATTCATATTGTCATATTGACAATAAAATGAATAGTCATTTTGACTACCACTTAATAAGCAAAAAACAATAAACCATTAAAATCAATAAAATAAAAAGTTGGCACGCAACCTGCAATAAGCAAAACATCTTTTTTAGAAAAACGCTGAATTAATTACTGAGGTTGCTATGTCTATTCTGGTTAAAAATAACATTCATTGGGTTGGCCAACGTGACTGGGAAGTTCGTGATTTCCACGGTACTGAATACAAAACGCTGCGCGGCAGCAGCTACAACAGCTATCTCATCCGTGAAGAAAAAAATGTCCTGATCGATACAGTAGACCACAAGTTTAGCCGTGAATTCGTGCAGAACCTGCGCAGTGAAATTGACCTCGCGGATATCGACTACATCATTATTAACCACGCGGAAGAAGACCATGCAGGGGCGCTGACTGAGCTGATGTCCTGCATCCCGGACACGCCGATTTACTGCACAGCCAACGCCATTGACTCCATCAACGGGCATCACCATCACCCGGAGTGGAATTTCAACGTGGTGAAAACCGGTGATTCACTGGACATTGGTAACGGCAAACAGCTGATCTTCGTTGAAACGCCAATGCTGCACTGGCCTGACAGCATGATGACCTACATGACCGGCGACGCGGTGCTGTTCAGTAACGACGCCTTCGGTCAGCACTACTGCGACGAACGTCTGTTTAATGACGAAGTTGACCAGACCGAACTGTTCGAACAGTGCCAGCGTTACTACGCCAATATCCTGACGCCGTTCAGCCGTCTGGTTACACCGAAAATCACTGAGATCCTCGGCTTCAACCTGCCGGTCGATATGATTGCTACTTCTCACGGCGTGGTATGGCGCGACAACCCAACGCAAATCGTTGAGATGTACCTGAAATGGGCGGCGGATTACCAGGAAGACCGGATCACCATTTTCTACGACACCATGTCCAACAATACCCGCATGATGGCGGACGCCATTGCCCAGGGCATCAACGAAGTTGACCCGAACGTGGCGGTGAAAATCTTTAACGTCGCCCGTAGCGATAAAAACGAAGTTCTGACTAACGTCTTCCGCTCTAAAGGCGTGCTGGTCGGTACTTCGACGATGAACAATGTGATGATGCCGAAAATCGCAGGTCTCGTGGAAGAGATGACCGGCCTGCGTTTTCGTAACAAACGCGCCAGCGCCTTTGGTTCACACGGCTGGAGCGGCGGTGCAGTAGACCGTTTGTCCACGCGTTTGCAGGATGCAGGTTTCGAAATGTCGCTGAGCCTGAAGGCGAATGCGTCCGGACCTGGATGCGCTGGAACTGTGCCGCCAGCACGGCCGTGAAATCGCGCGTCAGTGGGCGCTTGCTCCACTGCCGGAAGCAACCGTGAAAGCAGCTTCCAAAGAAGAAGAGTGCGCTTGCGCCGCTGCGGCTGCCGCCGATCTTGGCCCTAGCATGCAGTGCAGCGTGTGCCAGTGGATTTACGACCCAGCAAAAGGTGAACCGCTGCAGGATGTCGCGCCGGGTACACCGTGGAGCGACGTGCCGGATAACTTCCTGTGCCCGGAATGTTCATTAGGTAAAGACGTCTTCGACGTACTGGCAACGGAGGCAAAATGAGCCGCGGAATTGTCATTATTGGTTCGGGCTTCGCTGCCCGCCAGTTAGTCAAAAATATCCGTAAGCAGGATGCAAATGTCCCGCTGACCCTGATTGCTGCGGACAGCATGGATGAGTACAACAAGCCCGATCTCAGCCATGTTATCAGTCAGTCGCAACGTGCAGACGACCTCACCCGCCAGTCGGCGGGTGAGTTTGCCGAACAGTTTAATTTACGCCTGTTCCCGCACACCTGGGTAACCGACATCGACGCTGATGCTCACGTAGTGAAAAGCCAGGATCAGCAGTGGCAGTACGACAAGCTGGTACTGGCGACGGGCGCTTCAGCCTTTGTACCGCCCGTTACCGGACGTGAGTTAATGCTCACGTTGAACAGTCAACAAGAGTACCGCGCCTGTGAAACTCAGCTGCGCGACGCACAGCGGGTACTGATTGTCGGCGGCGGCTTGATTGGCAGCGAACTGGCGATGGATTTCTGTCGTGCCGGTAAAGCGGTGACGCTTATCGACAACGCCGCCAGCATTCTGGCTTCGCTGATGCCGCCGGAAGTCAGCAGTCGCTTACAGCATCGTCTGACCGATATGGGTGTACATCTGCTGCTGAAATCGCAGCTTCAGGGGCTGGAGAAAACGGCGTCGGGTATTCTCGCCACGCTCGATCGTAGCCGCAGCGTAGAGGTCGATGCGGTGATCGCCGCAACCGGTCTGCGCCCGGAAACTGCATTGGCACGCCGCGCTGGATTGAACATCAACCGTGGCGTCTGCGTCGACAGCTACCTGCAAACCAGCCATCCAGATATTTACGCACTCGGCGACTGTGCGGAAATTAACGGTCAGGTACTTCCGTTCCTGCAACCAATTCAACTGAGCGCCATGTATCTGGCGAAAAACCTGCTTGGCGGCAATGCGCCATTGAAACTGCCAGCCATGCTGGTAAAAGTCAAAACGCCAGAATTGCCTCTGCATTTGGCCGGGGAAACCCAGCGCCGCGATCTGAACTGGCACATCGCCGCCGAAGCGCAGGGAATGGTCGCCAGAGGGATGAACGACGAAGGCCAGCTGTGTGCGTTTGTCGTCAGTGAAGACCGCATGAAAGAGGCCTTTGCGCTACTGAAAACGTTGCCTGTGTAAGTCTGGGATGCCGAATGGCGCCGCTTCGCGTCTTATCCGGCCTACGACTTTGCCCGGCAACGCTGCTACTGATTTATTAACCTCACGCACATGGATGTGCGTTGCCACTTGTCGGCTATGCCCCGACTATGCTTTTTCTTGCCCGCCGAGTTCCCGGGTCGTTTTTTTTATTTTGCGCCAACGCTCGCGCCGCGGCAATCACGCCCTGCCCCAATGACAACCCGCCGTCGCCCGCCGGTAAACGCTGCGGGAACAGTAAGGTAAAATCACGCAGATAAAACGCCAGACGGGCCGACAATAAGCGGTTATGCATCACGCCACCACTGAATACTAACGTCTTGATCCCGCGCACTTCAGCCTGCTTTCGCATCAGAGTGGCAAACCCACACGCCAGCGCGTCGTGAAACGCCCATGCCCTTTCTGCTGGTTTGGCCTGCCAGTTCAGCCATTGCTGCCAAAAAACCGCTAAGTCCAGCTGAGTGTCATCAAGCGGCAGCGTGACCGGATGATCAACACCATCACATTGCGATGCCATCGCCTCAAGCGCACAAGCCGCTTCACCTTCATAACTCAATGATTCCGGTGCACATTGCAACGCGGCGGCAACGGCATCAAACAGTCGTCCGCACGATGACGCCAGCGGAGCGTTAATTCCCCGTTCAATCGCGCGCACCAGCACGTTCCAGTTTTGATGTTGCAGCACCGATGTTTCCGGATAATGCGGCCAGTCAGGAACAAAACGCAGGCACTGCGCGAGCAGATTACGCCACGGCTGTTTTGCCGCCAGATCACCGCCCGCCAGCGCTACCGCCGGTAAGCCGCCAAGGTGTTCGCATTCACGATAGTTAACCCGCAAACACTCACCACCCCACAGCGCGCCGTTTTCCCCCATACCGATACCGTCTAGCGTCAGAGCAATCACATCACCGCCATTGAGCGGCCAGCCGTGCTCCGCAAGACACGCAGCGGCATGCGCATGGTGATGCAGCACCGTTTCAGTTGGCAGCTCCATTTCACTGGCCCACTGACTTGAAACATAGCCAGGGTGTGCATCATGCACAATACGCTGCGGCATAAAGTCATAAATGTTCTGGATCAGGCGTAGCGCATCACGCCACTGTTGCTGAATGCCGTCATCGCTGAGATCGCCCAAATGCTGGCTGATAACCGCCTGCTCGCCGCGCACCAGACAGAAAGTATTTTTCAGATCCGCCCCTAAGCACAGCATTGGCGGCACGTCGCGAAATCCTGGCGGTAGTGCGACCGCATCTGGCACATATCCTCGGGAACGACGCAGCATTTCCCCACTGTCGCGCACCACGGAGTCATCCATCCGCTGCACAATTTCGCGATTATGCAGCAGGAAACCGTCGGCAATGTCGTGTAAATCTTCCAGCGCCTGGGCGTTGGTAATGGCCGGAGGCCTGCCGCTGAGGTTGCCAGAGGTCATCACCAGCGGACAATTCATCTCTTGTAAGAGCAAATGCTGTAACGGATTCGCTGGCAGCATGACGCCAACCTCCGTTAACCCTGGCGCAATACCCTCGCTCAATGCAGCGACATAGCGTTTCTGCACCAGCACGATCGGCGCAGCAGGGGTAGTCAGCAAACGACGAGCGGGTTCAGGTAGTCCGTCATCGCCAGGCAGCATCACTGCCAGAGGTTTCGCCGGACGGTGTTTGCGCAGCCTGAGTAGCGCTACGGCGTTATCATTTCGCGCATCGCACACCAGATGAAACCCACCAATGCCTTTAACCGCCACAATACCGCCTGCTTTCAGCCGCGATACCGCCGCCTGCAGCGCCTCTTCTTTCTCCGCTCGCTCACCCGCACAGAACCACTCCAGATGAGGGCCGCATGCTGGACAAGCCACTGGCTGGGCGTGGAAGCGACGGTCGTACGGATCGCGATACTCTTTGTCACATTGCGCGCAGAGTGGGAATGACGCCATTACGGTAAACGGACGATCGTAGGGCATGGCGCGGATAATCGTAAAACGCGGACCACAGTGGGTGCAGTTGATAAAGGGGTATCGGTAACGACGTTCGCCGGGGGTGTTCATTTCTACAAGGCATTCGGGACAGGTCGCGGCGTCCGGAACGATTTGCGTATTCATCGTACCGCCAGCACTTTGACGAATCGAGAAATCGGCAGGCTGCTGCGTCCAGGCGAATGGTTCGCTTTCAACGCTGTCAATGCGCGCCAGCGGTGGGCAGTGTTGATGCAACTGCGCAATAAATTCCGCTGGATCTTCCTGTAAGCGCACAACCACACCGTCACCGTCGTTACACACATCGCCATGCAGTTGTAACCGCCGCGCCAGTTGCCAGACGTAGGGGCGAAATCCGACGCCCTGTACCTTACCGCGAATACGCAGCTGTACGCCGGAGTGGTTGTTTATTGTCATTAAGTCGTTCCCGCAGTCATCTATCCCGGTTTGCCCGATAGCGCTACGCTTATCAGGCCTACGTGGATGCGAACAGTAGGCCGGATAAGGCGAAGCCGCCATCCGGCATAAGTACTACCGTATTTTACGCGGATTTTCAGATATCAGAACAGCAAAGATGCGGTGGAATCCAGCGCAGCGCGACGACGTTTTTCCGCGCTCAGTTGCTCAAGCTTATTGCGATCCACATAAATCAGCGCGTGAGTCGGGCACACTTCCATACAGGCAGGACCGGCCTCACGATGGTGGCACAGGTCGCACTTATTGGCTTCCGCTTTTTCTGCACGGACGTTCAGACCTGCGCCGCTGTTACGCACGACCGGACGCACGACCACTTCCATTGCGCCGTAAGGACAAGCCACAACGCAGGTTTTACAGCCAATGCAACGTTCCTGCATTACATGAACAAAACCTTTATCACGGCTGATCGCACCGTTTGGACAGACGTTAGCGCACGGCGCGTCTTCGCACTGGCGGCACAGCGTCGCCGTGGAGACATTAACGCCTTTGATGACGTGAATACGGGGTAAAAAGGTTTCAGGGGTCAGCGATGCGCAGTCCTGGTTATCCTGATGGGATACCACGCAGGCCACTTCACAGGTACGGCAACCAATGCATTTATTGGCGTCTGCAATGATGAAACGGTTCATCAATTTCTCCAGCAATGACAGAATATCTGCCGAAGCATACACAAATCGTGCCAGAATTTAATTTACTGTTATTAAAGGAATTTTGTTTTGAAGAACGCAAGAAAGGCGTGTCATCGTCACTAGTGACGATGACAAATGACAGCCGTCAGCGCGAAACTAGCGGCGCAACTGAGTCGCGCGCAATGAGTTCACCGGTGAAGGTCTTTGACGGCGTAAACGCCCCGTCACCCAACATAAAGATCAGACGCCCAATCGTTTCCTGAATCATTTCTGTTACCGGGATTTTAACGCTGGAAAGCGCCGGAATAGTGTATGGCGCGAGAGCGATATCATCAAAGCCAATCACCGACACCTGTGCGGGAACGCTCACACCATGCCCGTGCAACTGCTTCATCGCGCCGATCGCCATATCGTCATTGCTGGCCACCAATGCGGTAAAATTGACCTTGCGCGAAAGCAAAGTATCCACACCCGCAGCGCCGCAGGCTGGCGTCCATTTCCCTTTAACAATCAGATCATTATTTAGGGCGATACCATGATGTGCCAGCGCGTCTTTATAACCTGAAAGTCGCTCCACGCCGGTTGGCGAATCCATCGAGCCAGTAATAAAACCAATCTCTTTATGCCCGGCGGCAATGAGCTGAGTAACGGCGTTAAAGCTGGTCTGCTTTTGATCGCACCATACGCTGTGGCTACTGTTTTTCCGCAGGCGTCGATTAAGCACCATAATCGGCTGGCTGTGGGCATCGATGATATCGTCTATCTCATCCACGCTGAGAAAACGCGGATAAATCATAATCGCGTCACAGCGCAGGTCGAGCAGGTACTGGATCGCCTGGCGCTCTTCCTCAGCGCTGTGCTTACCGTCAGCCAGTAACAGCTGGCGTCCTTTATCTTCCGCCATCCGCGCGGTATGAAACAGCAGCTCGCTGAAATAGACGCCGTGATAAAGGGTATTCGTTACCACCAGACCCAGCGTCTGCGTGGTTTTCGCCGCCAGACTGCGCGCCAGCAAATTTGGGCGGTAACCACTCTCTTTAATGGCCTGAAACACGCGGTCTTTGGTTTCCTGGCTGACATAGCCGTTTCCGGAAAGCACCCGGGAAACCGTCGCTTTCGACACCCCGGCACGCTTCGCCACCTCCAGCATCGTGGTCATATTACTCATCCCTTTTCTCTCAATGTGACGCAGTGTACTTCACCGTTTTGCCGCTGTCCTTGCTGCTAAATCACAGACGCTGACATCTGGTGATCGGAGTCACAATTACAAAAAATGATCAAAATTAAACCTTGATAATTTAATGCAATTTAAACATGATTTTGTGGAACCGGTTTCCTATCTGCGTTTCATCAACTCAGAAAAAGCGACCCACGTAAACGGATAAAACATAACGTACTCTACTGATAAAACAGGATTAAATCCGATGTCCAAGAATTATGCAGCGCTGGCGCGCTCCGTTGTGACGGCTCTGGGAGGCGTCAACAACATCACAGCAGTGACCCACTGTATGACCCGTTTGCGTTTCGTTCTCAAAGATGACTCGCTGGTCGACAGTGCTACGCTGAAAACCCTCACTGGCGTGCTCGGCGTGGTGCGTAACGAGAACCAGTGTCAGGTGATTATCGGCAACACCGTTTCGCAGGCGTATCGTGAAGTGGTCAGCCTGTTGCCTGCCAACATGCAGCCTGCTGAGCCGCAAATCAAACCCCAACTGACGCTGAAGCGGATTGGCGCGGGGATCCTTGATGCGCTGATCGGCACTATGTCGCCGTTGATCCCAGCGATTATCGGCGGATCAATGCTCAAGCTGCTGGCGATGGTTCTGGAAATGACTGGCGTGCTGGTGAAAGGATCGTCCACGCTCACCATTCTGACCGTTATCGGTGACGGCGCATTCTTCTTCCTGCCGCTGATGGTCGCCGCGTCGGCCGCTATCAAATTCAAAACCAACATGTCGCTGGCTATCGCCATCGCGGGCGTACTGGTGCATCCCAGCTTTATCGACCTGATGGCGAAGGCCGCGCAGGGTGAGCACGTTGAGTTTGCCCCTGATCCCGGTGACGGCGGTGAAATACACCTACACGGTGATCCCGGCGCTGGTCATGACCTGGTGCTTGTCATACATCGAACGTTGGGTCGATCGTATAACTCCGGCGGTGACCAAAAACTTCCTCAAACCGATGCTGATCGTGCTGATCGCCGCCCCGCTCGCCATCGTCATCATTGGCCCAATCGGTATCTGGATCGGTAGCGCGATTTCAGCGCTGGTCTATACCATCCACGGCTATCTCGGCTGGCTGTCGGTAGCCATTATGGGCGCGCTGTGGCCGCTGCTGGTAATGACCGGTATGCACCGTGTCTTTACGCCAACCATTATTCAGACCATTGCCGAAACCGGAAAAGAAGGCATGGTAATGCCATCGGAAATTGGCGCCAATTTGTCGTTAGGTGGTTCATCGCTGGCAGTGGCATGGAAAACCAAAAACCCGGAGCTGCGCCAGACGGCGTTAGCGGCCGCCGCCTCAGCCATCATGGCGGGCATTTCCGAACCCGCGCTGTATGGCGTGGCAATCCGCCTGAAACGTCCGCTGATTGCGAGCCTTATCAGCGGTTTTATCTGCGGTGCTGTTGCTGGAATGGCCGGACTTGCAAGCCACTCCATGGCGGCTCCAGGTCTGTTCACCAGCGTCCAGTTTTTCGATCCGGCCAATCCGATGACCATCGTTTGGGTATTTGGCGTGATGGCGCTGGCGCTAGTGCTTTCTTTTGTACTAACGCTGATTCTCGGCTTTGAAGATATTCCTGTCGAAGATGCAGCCGCGCAGGCCAGAAAAAACCAGGCCGCACAACCGGGCAATATCAATGGAGCCAGCATTTGACTGGTATGAACTGAGGTTAATTATGTCTGTTTTTCCGCAAGGATTTTTATGGGGCGGCGCACTGGCCGCCAACCAGTCTGAAGGGGCATACCGGGAAGGCGGCAAAGGGCTGACTACCGTCGATATGATCCCCCACGGCACACACCGCATGCCCGTCAAACTGGGTCAGGAAAGGCGCTTTACGCTGCGGGATGACGAATTTTATCCCAGCCATCAGGCGATCGACTTTTATCATCGCTATAAAGCAGATATCGCGCTGATGGCGGAAATGGGGTTTACGGTTTTTTCGTACTTCCATTGCCTGGAGCCGCCTCTACCCTAACGGCGACGAGCTGACGCCGAATGAAGACGGAATCGCGTTTTATCGGGCCGTGTTTGCCGAGTGTAAAAAAATACGGTATTGAGCCATTAGTCACGCTGTGTCACTTCGATGTGCCTATGCATCTGGTCACTGAGTACGGCTCCTGGCGTAACCGCAAAATGGTGGAGTTCTTTACCCGCTACGCCCGTACCTGCTTCGAGGCCTTTGACGGTCTGGTGAAGTACTGGCTGACGTTCAACGAAATCAACATCATGCTGCACAGCCCTTTTCAGGCGCCGGGCTGGTATTTGAAGAAGGTGAAAATCAGGATCAGGTGAAATATCAGTCCGCTCACCACGAACTGATAGCCAGCGCCCTTGCGACTAAAATAGCTCATGAAATTAATCCGCAAAACCAGGTCGGTTGTATGCTGGCTGGCGGTAATTTTTATCCTTACTCGTGTAAGCCGGAAGATGTGTGGACCGCACTGGAAAAAGACCGTGAAAACCTGTTCTTTATTGATGTGCAGGCGCGCGGGGCCTACCCGGCTTACTCTGCCCGCGTGTTTCGCGAAAAAGGCGTGGTAATCGAAAAAGCCCCGGAAGACGACGACATCCTGAAAAACACCGTCGATTTCATCTCGTTCAGCTATTACGCATCGCGCTGCGCCTCCGCTGAAATGAACACGGGCAATACCAGCGCTGCCAACGTGGTGAAGTCGCTGCGTAATCCGTACATTGCCGCCAGTGAATGGGGTTGGGGCATCGATCCGCTCGGCCTGCGCATCACCATGAATATGATGTATGACCGCTATCAGAAGCCGCTGTTTCTGGTGGAAAACGGGCTGGGAGCGAAAGATGAAATTGATGCTAACGGTGAGATCAATGACGACTATCGCATCAGCTATTTACGCGAACATATTCGCGCCATGGCAGACGCGATTGAAGATGGCGTGCCGCTGATGGGTTACACCACCTGGGGCTGTATCGATCTGGTTTCTGCCTCAACCGGTGAGATGAGCAAACGCTACGGTTTTGTGTACGTGGACCGCAATGACGCGGGCAACGGCACGCTGGCACGTACACGCAAGAAATCATTCTGGTGGTACAAAAAAGTCATCGCCAGTAACGGTGCCGATCTGGCATGACGGATCTGCCGGAGGGGGTTACAGCCTTCCGGCAGAAGTACATATTTTCATTTCATTTATTACATTCCAGATTTGGAATCGTCCTCCAGTTTCAGGTTTGCCCTCCCCCTTTTTTACTGGCATTTTATTCAGTAGTTTTTAATCCTGGCCGTTCACCACAAGGAAGCGTGCATGTTTGATAAAAAGGGCAAAACAGCAGTGGCAATCACCAAACCGGTACGTCGCCTGAAAGTCAGCTATGTCAGAAAACGCCATGAAGATCCAAAAACGGGTTACACGCGACGAATCAGTCGTCACGCCTCGCTCACGCTGAACGGCGACTGGCTGGAACAAGCTGGATTTCCGACCGGAACGGCAGTGAATGTATCAGTGATGCAGGGGAAATTAATTATTGAACAGGCAATTGACTGACGAGGATACACTGGGAAAACAGGCCGGATGTCGTTCACATCCGGCACTGATACGGTTTACTCTTCTGGCGCTTCCAGCTCGGAGAATCCACCGTATCCTTCCCAACCGGCTAATCGCTGATAGACGGTATCAACCGCGTCTTTGATCGGCTGTGTCATCGGGTAGTAAAAACCGACGATGTCCGGTTGAATGCCGAGGAAAATCACCTCACCAACATCGTCTTTCAACTGATCGACCAGGTAGTTCAGCGGCATGTTATGGGTCGTCATCATGAACATCTCGGCAATATCATCGGGATCGATAATGCGGATTTCACCTGGGTTCAGCCCCATATCGGTGGCATCAACAATCAACAAACGTTGCGGACGCAGTTCGCGGATGGCAACAATATCGTTCTCCGGCGCGCTACCGCCATCGATGACAACCCAGTTGCCTTGAGGATTTGCAGCACACATTTCAGCCAGCAGCGGGCCCGCGCCGTCATCGCCCATCATGCTGTTACCCACACATAATAAAACGTCAGTCACGGTGTCTCCTCACCATCAGATAGATGGCGCTTTCCTGGTGTATGTCGTGCAGCATGCTAAGCATCAGTTTGCTCCACTCCTGCTGCTGCGGGGTCTGCACGGCACGCGCATCATCGAACGCGCGCGCCAGCATTTGCACATGGTTGAAATCGATAACGATCTCGCCGTATTTCGGCACGCCTTCCATTTTCCGGCGTGCTTCGCTTCCCTCAGCAAGGGTAGCAATCCATGCCAGATATTCGTCCCATGGGCAAGTTAACGCCGCTTCCAGGCAATCGATGATCCCAAGGTGGTGACCAATCGCCAGGCTGTAATAGACAACCTGCTGCGCCTCAGCGGGCGTCGCATCGTTCTCATCAATAAACTTACGGCTCAGTTGACTGAACACCACCGTTTCACTCATCGGATACGCGCCTCTTCGACAACATGATTAAGATGCGTGACGATCTCGGTCAGACGCGGATCGTTTTCCGCTTCCAGCCAACGCGCCACCTGATGCTCGCCCTGCCCTAACTGCGTCATATAGTCATCAGCAATCTGGCGACCATAGCGGTATCCCGCCAGACGGCGAGCCTCGCGATCCACTTTCACGCGCAGCGGCTGAACCATGTCCGGATGCAGAATTTCCGCCGGCTGTTCGTCCAGTTCACCCGGCGCACGCGCGTGAATTTTTTGCTCCAGCAGACCCAGCGCCATGGCAAAACCGTACAGCGTTGCCGCAGGCGTCGGCGGACAGCCAGGAATATACACGTCCACCGGTACGATTTTGTCCGTGCCGCCCCATACGCAGTATAAGTCGTGGAAGATACCGCCGCTGTTACCGCAGGCACCGTAAGAGATACAAATTTTCGGATCTGGCGCAGACTGCCAGGCACGCAGCGCCGGAGAGCGCATGGCACGAGTTACCGCGCCGGTAAACAGCAGAATATCCGCATGGCGCGGTGACGGTACGACTTTGATACCAAAACGTTCGGCATCAAACAGCGGAGAAAGCGTGGCAAAGATTTCGATTTCGCAACCGTTGCAGCCGCCGCAGTCCACGCGGTAAACATACGCTGAACGCTTAATGCTTTTCAGCAGCGATGCTTTCATGCTGGCAATGGATTCATCCACCGTCATCGGTACCGGAATACCGTTGGCGTCACGTGGGCCTAATAAATTGCTCATCAGCTGGCCTCTTTCATATGGCGAGTCAGTTCAATACGGTCGGACGGCACCAGGCATTTCTGGCGCTTACAGTCCGGGCAGGTCTCAAAGCTTTCACGGTGGTTTTCCGCGCGGGTATCACCGTTGTGCTTAAGCAGCGCAATGGCGTAATCAATCTCTTTTTGCACCGCAAACGGACGGTTACATACGCGGCAATTGCACAGCCCAAAACGAGACTGCTGCAGGAAATCATCTTTCTTCCACACCGCCAGCTCATACTCCTGCGACAGCTTGATTGCCGCTGTCGGGCAGACTTCTTCGCAGCGGGCGCAGAAAATGCAGCGCCCAAGGTTGAACTGCCACGCCAGCTCATTGGTGACCAGATCGGTTTCTACCGTCAGCGCGTTCGACGGGCACGCATTCACACAGGCCGCACAGCCGATGCACTGCTGCGGATTATGTTCCGGTTTGCCACGGAAGTTTTTATCGACCGCAATCGGCTCCAGCGGATACGACGACGTCGGCGCCCCGGTTTTGATGACTTTTTTGATAAAGGTAAACATGGCGATTCCTTATTTCAGCGGCGAGTTTTTACGCTCGATGCTGTAGCGCTCAAGTTCTTTGTACGGCACGACTTTGCTCTTCTTCTTACGCACATCGACCACAGTCATACGGTCAGTACAGGAGTAGCAAGGATCGAGGCTACCGATAATCAGCGGGGCATCGGAAACGGTATTGCCACGCAGCATGTAGCGCAGCGTCGGCCAGTTGGCGTAAGTCGCCGCACGGCAGCGCCAGCGATACAGTTTCTGGTTGTCGCCGGTCATGCTCCAGTGGATGTCATCTCCACGCGGCGCTTCAGCAAAGCCCAGTGCGAAACGGTGAGGAATATAGGTAAAGCCTTCCACCATCAGCGGCCGCCCGGCAGGTTATCCAGACCAAAGTCGATCATATTCAGCGCGGTGTAGACTTCATTGATACGGACTTTCAGGCGAGAAATAACGTCGCAGCCCTGCTCGCTGTGAACTTCCATCGGCAGCAGACCATAACCGACAAACGGGTGATCGGCGCGGGTGTCACGTGCGTGGCCACTGGCGCGAACCATCGGGCCGACGTTACTGAAGTCACGGGCAATTTCCGGATCCAGACGACCAATACCAACCGTACGCTGTTCCATGTTCGGCGTGCTGAGCAGCATATCGACCAGTTCCTGCACGTCACGACGCATCTGCTGCGCCAGTTGACGGGTCTGGATCATATCTTCTTTCAGCAGGTCACGACGAATACCGCCGATCAGGTTCAAACCGTAGGTTTTACGTGCCCCAGTGAGGATCTCCGCCATCTTCATCGACGTTTCACGCACGCGGAAGAACTGCATAAAGCCGGAGTCAAAACCGGTGAAGTGACAGGCCAGGCCGAGGTTGAGCAGGTGCGAGTGCAGACGCTCAACTTCCAGCAGAATGGCGCGTATCATCTGCGCACGTTCCGGCACCACGATGCCCATCGCATTCTCAACGGAGGTGGTATAAGCGGTGCTATGCGCAAAGCCGCAGATGCCGCACACGCGATCCGACAGGAACGTCACTTCGTTATAACCCATACGGGTTTCCGCCAGTTTCTCCATGCCGCGGTGGACATAGAACAGACGGTAATCGGCGTCGATAATGTTCTCGCCGTCAACGAACAGGCGGAAGTGACCGGGTTCATCGGAGGTGACGTGCAACGGGCCAATCGGCACCACGTTATTTTCTTGTCGCCCAGTTCGTTGATGAACTCGTAGGTTTCAGCATCGGTAGTCGGCGCCGGGCGCTGACGATAATCCATACTGTCTTTACGCAGCGGATAGAGTTCATCCGGCCAGTCATCCGGTAACACCAGACGGCGCTCATCCGGTAAACCAACCGGGATCAAACCGTACATGTCGCGCACTTCACGCTCGCCCCAGACCGCTGCTGGAACGCGCGGCGTGACGGACGGGAACTCCAGTTTATTGGCATCGACTTCAACGCGGACGGTTATCCAGCACTTGGTGCCTTGCTCCATCGACATCACGTAATAAACGGCGTAATGACCGCACAGCTGACGTTCGTCGTTACCAAACAGCACGGATAACCAGCCGCCCTGTTTGTAGTACAGGAACTCAACCACTTCCGGCAGGTAGTTCACCTTGACGGTGATCGTCAGCTGATCTTTGGTCTGCCAGGCTTCATCCAGCACCACGCCCGGAAAGGCCTGGTGCAGCGCAGCGAGATATTGTTGACCTAATTTTTCTTCAGACATGCTCAAACTCTCTTAAATCACGCCACCAGCAAGGAGACGAACGCTAAAAACGCAAACCCAAAACCGGCCCAGGTCACGCGTGAAGTGGCGCAAAAACGCAGACGCGCCATGCTGTTTTCGAACAGGGCGATGACCAGCACGCCGAGGACCAGCTTGACGACGGCAATCACCAGCGCCAGCAGCAGCCCGCCGGCGGTGAAGGTTTCCATCTGTCCCCACGGCAGGAACACGCCAACGAACATTTGCAGAACGACCAGCTGTTTGAGGCTAATGCCCCATTTCAGCACGGCAAAACCGCTGCCGCTGTATTCAGTCAATGGACCTTCCTGCAACTCCTGCTCTGCTTCCGCCAGATCGAACGGCAGTTTGCCCATTTCGATAAAGGTGGCGAAAGCACAGGCGCACAGTGCCAGAATCAGCGGGATGCTGCGCGCAGCAGGCCAGTGGTAAATGGTATCGGCGATATTGCTGATATGGGTTGAACCCGCAACCTGTGCCGCTACCCACAGTCCCAGCAGCAAAATAGGTTCAACCAGCACGCCGAGCATCGCTTCACGGCTGGCGCCAATGGCGGTAAACGGGCTACCGGTATCCAGTCCCGCGATAGAGAAGAAGAAACGGGCGATGGCGAACAGGTAAATTAAGGTGATCAGATCGCCCAGTTGTGGCAGCGGCGAGCCAACGGTCACTACCGGCAACGCAGTGGCGATAGTCAGCATCACGCCCACCATCACAAACGGCGTCAGGCGGAAAACCCAGCTGGAATCCGCAGGCGCAATGCTCTGACGGCCCAGCAGTTTGATAATGTCGCGGTATTCCTGCAAAACGCCCGGACCGCGGCGATTGTGCAAACGCGCACGCGCCACGCGGGTAACACCGGACAGCAGCGGCGCAACGGCAAACAGCACCAGCGCCTGAATTAACGGATATAAAACACTCATTCTCAGGCTCCTCGTGAAACCACAATCACCACCAGCACCGCCAGCTCAATCAGCGCCAGGCGACGGAACAGCACCGGTGCAGCCGCATTCTGCCAGCCCGGAACCAGTGATACCGGGTTCAGCCATTTACGCAGTTTGAGTACCGGGGCAAAGGCTTCTTTCACCGGCATGGCAAAACCGTGCGCGGTAATCACCATTGACTGCTCATGATCGTAACCACACACCCACGCCGCACCGCGTGAACGCGATGGCAGACGGTTGCCTTTGAAAATGGCCATGATGATGAACGGCAGCAGCGGACACGCGATCAGCAGCAGCGTGATCATTGGCTGAGAAACGGTGGTGTTCGCGGTTTCCAACGGCAGCGGAACGGCAGAGGAGATCATCGGCAGCAGCCACGGCGCAGCAACGCCGCCAATCACGCAGCAGATAGCCAGCGCGACGACGCTCACCCCCATCAGGATTGGCGCGCAGCAGGCATTTTCAGCTTCCTTCGTGCGCGGTGCGCCAAGGAACGTAACGCCATAGACTTTCGCCATACACATCACCGCCAGCGCGCCGGTAATTGCCAGCCCTACCGCCAGCAACGGTCCTAACAGGCTACCGACAAATGCGCCGCTATTGCCGAGCTTAAAGAAGGATTGGTAGATAACCCACTCACCGGCAAAACCGTTCAGCGGCGGCAGCGCGGCCATCGCCATCAGACCAACCAGCATCGCCAGCGAGATAACCGGCATACGTTTACCGATACCGCCCAGTTTTTCGATATCACGATGACCGGTACGGAACCAGATGCTGCCTGCACCCAGGAACAGAACGCTTTTGAACAGGCTGTGGTTAACCAGATGATACAGACCGCCGGTCAAACCCAGCGCAATCAGCGCCGGTTGATTCAGGGAAATTCCGGTCACGCCAGCACCCAGACCCAGCAGAATAATGCCGATGTTTTCCAGCGTGTGGTACGCCAGCAGACGCTGGATGTTGTGCTCCATCAGCGCATACAGACCGCCAACAAACGCGGTGATCATGCCCAGCACCAGCAGCGTAATCCCCCACCACAGCGGCGCGTTACCGCCCAGCAACGACAGGGAGAGAATACCCAGCAGACCAACCTTCATGACGACGGTAGAGAACAGCGCCGCAGCCGGTGCGCTGGCATTGGCGTGTGCCTGTGGCACCCAACCGTGCAGCGGAATAATGCCGGCCAGCAGGCCAAAACCTGCCACGCCCAGCAGCCAGATGTCAGACCCGAGCGGCAGCTCCTGGGTGCGCAGGTCAAGAAGACGCAGCTCCAGAGTGCCGTAACGTTGCCACACCAGGTAGCAGGCGACCGCCAGCAGTAGCGTACCAATACGCCCCAGTGCAAACCACAGTTTGCCTTCTTTACTGCATCCGGTAAGGAACACGGCACACAGCGCCATGATTTCCGCCATCACCACCAGCGTACCGAGGTTGCTGGCAACCACCGCACATACCGCCGCGGCCATCAGCAGATTCACCAGCAGGCCGTTAGCTTTCACCTGCGGATGACGATGCCAGTCAATGTTGTACAGGCTGACAAACAGGCCGCACAGGCCCAGCGTAATCAGCCAGATAGCATTCAGCGGAGTAATTTGCAGACTGTGACCAATAAACGGCATCACGCCGCTCACCGCCAGCGCATTAGTCAGAACGGTAAAACCCGCGGCTGCCGTAAACAGGCTGCCGACCGCACCGCCAACTCCAGCAATCCAGCCGCTCAGCGATTTATGAAATGAAAACAGAAATGCCAGAACCGCAGCCGCTGTAAACCAGGCTACGCCGCTGTTAATCAGTGAAATTGCGCTCATTTTGCATCCCCACTCTGAGCCTGCTGAAACAAGGTGAGATCGCCGAAATCGGTATTGAAAGTCAGCTCACGCTTACGTTTGCTGGCGCGGGCGATATCCATGTTGCTCACCAGATGCAGGGCTTTGGTCGGACACATGCGCACGCAGGCAGGACCTTGCTCGTCAAAACTACACAGATCGCATTTCACCGCGATGGCACGAACGCCGGGAACCCAGTCCAACAGCGAACTCACGCGAGCAGGCGCTGGCGGAGCCGGAGGCGCTTTTGGCGTATTGGCGTTTGCCGGAATATGTAGCGGACGGCTACCGGAAAACTCTATCGCGCCAAACGGACAAGCGATCCCGCACAGTTTGCAGCTTACGCACAAGCTTTCGTTCAGCTGTACGGCGCCATCAACGCGTAATGGCATTAACCGGACACACGGTGGCGCAAGGCGCATCTTCACACTGGTGGCAAAGCTGCGGCGCGGATTCTTTTTCATTTAACATCACTTTCAGGCGCGGCATTGACTGCAGGCCATGCTGGCGATGTGTCTCTGAGCAGGCGGCTTCACAGGTGTGGCAGCCAATACAAAGAGTGGAGTCAGCAATTACAAAACGATTCACCAGGCATTCCTCAGGTGATAGTCATTTTTGACGAAAACATGTCTACCAAATGTCATTTCGACATTTTTCGACATGCCCATTCCCTAAAACGTCGTGACGCAGTATGTAGACCGCACCATGACAAAGTGGGCAGCACCCGAGGCTTAAGCCGGGCTATGTCCCTCAACCAGCTGGCTTAAATTCACCGGCATATTGTTCTCAACCGCGGTGTACAGGCTGTCGTAGACGGTGGCGATTTTTTCGAGATAGTGATCCAGCACCTGCTCGCGGTCGCGGTTGCTAATACGCTCATCGACCTTACCGTCGATAGTCAATTCTGCCTGTGCAATCAGCTGTTTATCATCACCGTCTTTCGTTTCGACGTAGTATTCGATGGTATGGCTGTTAAAGCCGTCCGCCAGCGTGACGTAGATAGTGAAGTGTTCAAAAAGGACGAAGCAGAGATCCTTGTCCGGCGCGCAGCTCATCGCATGATGCAAACGCGCTTTTGACAGGGTGATCCCCTGAACCAGCGAGTTGCAGTAAATACGCCACTGGTCCTGTAGGCGACGATGCCGTTCAGCGATGTAATCGGCTTTTTCGCTTATTTCCCAAATAGTCATGTCAGGTTACCCGTTTAGCAGAGATGAACAGCCTTAAGCACATTTCATGCCAAAATTAAATCACTTAATTTTCATATAGATAAAAAATAAAAGGCGGGTGACGACATGTCATTTCGTCATCGTCGTCATTGTCACAAATGAAAAAAATCAACCTGGCATGCTTATTGCTTTTAATACGGCAACTTCACAGGAGGCGGTATGCACGAAATAACCCTCTGCCAACGGGCACTGGAATTGATTGAACAACAGGCCACGCAACACGGTGCTCAGCGAGTAACTGGGGTCTGGCTCAAAATTGGCGCATTTTCTTGCGTAGAAACCAGCGCTCTCTCCTTTTGTTTTGATCTGGTATGCCGCGGGACCCTTGCAGAAGGTTGTAAACTCCACCTCGAAGAACAAGAAGCCGAATGTTGGTGCGAATCTTGTCAGCAATACGTCACGTTACTGACGCAACGCGTGCGCCGATGTCCGCAATGCAACAGCGATATGCTGAGAATTGTGGCCGATGACGGCTTACAGATTCGACGTATTGAAATAGATGAAACTCCAGCGCCGGATGGCGACGCTTAAGCGTCTTATCCAGCCTACAGAAAGAGCTACGTTTGTAGGCCGGATAAGGCAACGCAGCCATCCGGCAACAGATGTATCGCAAGTAAAAAGATCAGGAGTGAGCGATAGTGTACGACATGTGGTTGCGCTGAAAGGCAAGCTTAATATATAGAGGGTGATGAGCATAATCCCCACTCGGCGTTTCGCAGCGCGCCATTTATGCCCCCAG
>ENA-OQDA01000233-OQDA01000233.1-human-gut-metagenome-genome-assembly--contig:-NODE-233-length-24294-cov-3.418298_pt1 | contig 24294 bp, 20 predicted proteins | sample MGYA00242771_ERZ504603 | MGnify/ENA primary metagenome ERZ504603 (study PRJEB26092, sample SAMD00036328) | human gut metagenome | host: Homo sapiens | study: EMG produced TPA metagenomics assembly of...
CCAAGGCCGCTGCCGCAGCGCCCGCGACGCCCGCAGCCCATGGAGAGCCGGTCCACACGGAGACGAAAGCCGAGACGCCCGCGACGACGGCCAGCGGCGCCAGCCACGACAGCACCACGGCCGCCGAAGCCGAGCGGCGCGCCCCACCAGGCGAACGCCGCCGAAGCCGCAAGGCCCGCGAGCGCATCGACGCCCAGCACCGTCGTCAAGCGAGCGAGCAGCACCGTTTGCGGCCCCAGGGCATGGCCAGCGCCAACGCGTCGGCCGCGTCGGTCGAGAGCGCTGCCGTCACGGTGATCGCCACGCCCAGCAGCAGAAGCGTCGAGAACCACCAGGGAGCCGCGCCCGCCGCGCCGGCAGACACCGCGAAGCACGCCGCGCCCGCAGCCGCCGCGGCTATGATCAGAGCCGCAGGCAACACCGCGCGCGGCACCACGCGCGCCTGCGCAACCGCCAGATCGGCCGCGAGGCGCGCGCTCTTGCGCACCGACCAGGCGGGAGCCTCGAAAGCCGACGGTTCGGCCGCGATGGCGCGACCGCGATACGCGCGAACGAGGCGCGCCAGCGGCGCATTCCCGCTCCTGTCGGCTCAGCGCCTGTTCATAGTGGCGCTCGCCACGTCCGGCCGTTCTTGCCCTCAAGCTCATAGCCGACCTCCCAACGTCTCCTGCATCAGCGCACGCGCACGGGACACGCGCGACTTCACCGTGCCCACCGGCACGTCGGTCACCTGCGCGATCTCCGCGTACGGAAGCTCGTGCAGCCAGGCAAGCCGCACCGTCTCGGCCAACGCGGCCGGAAGCGCGTCCAAGGCGGCCATGATCTCGCCGACTCCCGCCTGCGCCATGAGCGCGTCCGACGGGTCGCCAGCTTCGTCGGCCAGCTGCGTCAAGTCCTCGTCGAGCGGAAGCTCCTCCGGCCGGATCCGCCGCATGCGCATGCACGCCTGGCGCTTTGCGATGCCCAGCAGCCACGTGAGCACCCGGCTGTCGCCCCGGAACGCCGCGGCCGAGCGCCAGCATCCCAGCCATACGTCCACCGCCGCCTCTTCGGCCGCCCCGCGGTCGCCCAGGCGCGCCGAGACGAATGCGAACACGGCGGACGCGTACAGGCTATGCAATTCCTCCAACGCGCCTTCGTCCCCGCGCGCGATGCGCGCGAGCGCCGAGCGCGCCAGCGCATCGTCCGCATCCTGCTCGCCCATGCCACCGCCTTTCGTCTTGTCGCTGCCGATCGCCTTCAACCCCTTAGTAGCGCCGAGAAGCCTCGAGGTTCACCAGTATGGGATGTTTTTCGAAAAAAGGACCCGTCCTGCGGAAACCGACCGCTCCAAGACGCGGAACGGGCCCGGAACAACCGTTCCGGGCCCGTTCCGGAGCCCTGCAGGGAAATCGCGCTCATCCAGAGGCATCTATCGACGCGCCTTCATTCGCCCAGCTCCTCGAAGAAACCCACGCGGAAGTTTTTGAACACGGCCTCGCCCTCTTCCTGGGTAGCGTCGAGGTCGACGTCGGCCTGGATGGCGAAATCGTGGTCGCCCTCGGGATCGCTGAATATCTGGCGCACATGCCACACGTGCTCGGCCTGCTCGTCAGCTTCGTCGATGGAAAGGAAGGCTGCGGAGCGCGCGTCGGCGTCGATGGCGATCTGCCCGTGCGCCTCGAAGTACGCGTCGAGGGCACGCTGCCAGCGCGGCTCGCCGCAGCCCCATTCCGCATCGAGCCTGCCCAGCTCGGCCGCACGTCCCTGCGAGGCCAGCCGCACGCGCTGGAACAGCGCGTTGCGCACGAGCACGGTCAGGCCGCGACGGTCGTGCACCACGACGTCGCCCGCCGTCGGCGGCGCGACGTCCACGGCCGCGCCCGCGCTCTCCCACTCGTCCACGAGGCTCGAGTCCACCGAGCGCACCACGAAGCCGAGCCACGCGATGACGTCCGCCAACCGCTCGTCGCGCTTGTCCGCCGGCACCGTGCGATCGAGCACGCGGTAGGCGTCGGACAAGTAGCGCAGAAGCGTCCCCTCCGAGCGCGCGATGCCGTAGCGCTGCACGTAGCCCTTGAAGTCCGACGCACTCTCCAGCATGTCGCGCAGCACCGACTTCGGCTCCAGCTGGAAGTCGCGCGCCCACGGCACCTCCTGGCAGTAGCGCTCGAACGCCGCGTCCAGCAGCTCCTCCAACGGGCGCGGGTACGTGATCTCGGCGAGACGCTCCAGGCGCTCCTCGTACTCGACGCCGTCGGCCTTCATATCCTGCATGGCCTTGTCGCGCGCGGCGCGCTCCTGCGCGCGCAGCACCTGCCGCGGGTTCTCCAGCGTTGCCTCGGCCATGGAGATGACGTCGAGGGCGAACGAGTCGCTCTCCGGGTCCAAAAGCTCCAGCGCCGCCAGCAGAAACGGCGACAGCGGCTGGTCGAGCGCGAAGTCCTCCGGCAGGTCCACCGTGCATGCGTACTCGACGACGCCCCCTTCGCCCTCCACCTGCTCGATGACGTCGGCGCTGGTCAGCGTGTCGAATATCTCGTCCGTGCGCACGACGAGCGCCCGCTTCTCCTCGTCGGTCTGAGCCGAGTCGTCGATGAGCTTGCGCACGCGGCCGTACGCGTCGCCACCCTGCACGACCTCGGACAGCACCATGGAATGGGTGATCTTCATGCGCGGCTTCAACGTCTCGGGCACCGCCGCGATGAGGCGCTCGAAGGTCTGCTTGTTCCAGGTGACGAAGCCCTCGGGCGGCTGCTTCTTCTTGACCTTGCGGATCTTCTTCGGGTCGTCGCCCGCCTTCGCCATGAGCTTCGCGTTCTCGATGTCGTGCTCGGGTGCCTCGGCGATCACCATGCCCTCGGTGTCGAAGCCCGAGCGCCCCGCGCGGCCCACGATCTGATGGAACTCGCGAGCGCGCAGGCGGCGCATCTTGTAGCCGTCGAACTTCGTGAGCTGCGTGAGCACCACGGTGTGGATGGGCACGTTGATGCCCACGCCCAGCGTGTCGGTGCCGCAGATGACGGGCAGGAGGCCCTGCTGGGCCAGCTTCTCCACGAGCAGTCGGTAGCGCGGCAGCATGCCCGCGTGGTGCACGCCCACGCCGCTCGCCAGCAGGCGCTTGAGCGTCTTGCCGAACGCCGTGGTGAAGCGCGTACCCTTCACGGCGTCCTTGACGAGCTCGCGCTGCTCCTTGGAGGCCACGCCGTAGCTCGACAGTGCCTGCGCGGTAGCCAGCGCCGCGTCCTGCGAGAAGTGCACGAGGTACAGCGGCGCCTCGCCCTTGCGCAGGGCCAGCTCCACCGTGCCCTCGAGCGGCATCTCCACGTACTCGTACGACAGCGGCACCGGGCGCGGCGCGTCGGCGACGACGTCCACGTCCGTGCCCGTGCGCTCCTTGAGCGACGCCGCGATGGCGCTGACGTCGCCCAGCGTGGCGCTCATGAGGAGGAACTGCGTCTTCGGCAGCGTGAGCAGCGGCACCTGCCACGCCCAGCCGCGATCGGCGTCGCCGTAGAAGTGGAATTCGTCCATGGCCACGCAGCCCACGTCGGCGGCCTCGCCCTCGCGCAGCGCCTGGTTGGCCAGGATCTCGGCCGTGCAGCAGATGACGGGCGCCTCGGCGTTGATGTGCGCGTCGCCCGTGATCATACCCACGTTCTCGCGTCCCAGCACCTCCACGAGATCGAAGAACTTCTCGCTGACCAGCGCCTTGATGGGCGCCGTGTAGTACGAGCGCCTCCCCGTTGCCAGCGCCATGAACTGCATCCCCAGCGCCACCAGCGACTTTCCCGACCCCGTGGGCGTTCCTAGGATCACATGGTCGCCCACCATGAGGTCCATGAGCGCCTCCTCCTGATGGGGCCAGAGCTCTATGCCGCGCGCCGCCGTCCAGTCGAGGAAGCGGTCGAGCGCCGCGTCGGGCGAAAGCCACGGCTCGGGCTCCGGCTCACCCTCGGCAGGCTCCCACCACGCGGGCGCGAGCCGCCCCAGCGACCCGTGCGCGAAAGCCGCGTCCTCGGGTTCCGACGTTTCTTCTGCTGCGCGCTCGACCATGCGGGAACGACCTCCAGAAATCAGGGATGACGATAAGGTTCCATTCTACCCGCAACCGCCGCCTTCGGACGGCCGCGAACGGGAAAAGAACACGCCGCGCTGCAGGACGCTTCGCTCGCTCGGGATGGCAGATCGCGGCTGCGTCTTTGGTGTCCTTTCGGTGTGGATCCTCCAGCTATGATGGGCGCATTCGGAACGCGAGGAGAGGAGCCGCCCATGCAAGCGACGAACGAGATCAGGAACATCCTGGCGAAAGGCCAGGCGAAAGCCGGAGCGAACCCGTTGGCCGTGCTCGACGGCATCATGAGCGGCGACCCGCTGGAAGCCGTCGCGGGCGGCATCGGCATGGGCGACTCCTCGGCAGCGTATGCCAAGATGGCCAAGCTGCGCACCGAGACGCGCGTCGTGGAGCTGGGCCGCTCCGGCAACGAAGCCTACGACAGGCTGCGCAGCGCGGCGGCGCAGATCCGCAAAAGCCTGATCACGCTGCACGAGGCTCCGACGGGGCAACCCCTACGTCGCCTACTTCAACAAGGGCATCGTCGCGAACCCCGCCGTGCGTCGTCGCCGAACCTCGTGTCCACGGGGCGGCGGCGCGCGCATCGAGCTCACAGCCTTCACCGCGAAGGGTCCGGCTTGGTGCAGGGGCACTCGTGCAACGCGGCCATCGACAAGCTGGCCAAGCTGCTGTAGACTCGCCGGCGCGCGAAGCCCGCGATGCGGGCGAGTCCTCCGAAGCCTTCGCCTCGTCGCCGTGTATAATCGCATGCGAACGAAAGTAGCCGGACGTCCTCAGCCGGCCTTGGAGAGAAGGCAGCCCATGAGCTTCGCATTGAACCCCTACACCGCTCCCGACTTCCACCGCGAGCCGCTGGCCGGCGCGCCCGACGCCGTGCTGCTGCCGGCGCCGAAAGACGGCGTGGCGCCAGAAGGCTACCACGCGATGAGCATCTACCCCGAGTACTTCAAGATCGACGGCGCATGGCTGCTCGCGGAAGACAGCCGCATGGACTGCGTTCCCGTCTGCGAGGACGGACGCATCTTCGTGCGCGAGTTCCGCCACATCCGCGCGGGAGATGCCATCGTGTGCGGGCGCACCGAGTCGGGAGAGCAGGGCATCTACGTCCACACGACCGGGTTCGACCCCGCGCCGGACGGCGAAGGCGAGCTGGCCGACGCAGGGCGCCACGCCGACAACTTCGCCTTCCGCTTGGGGCGCTCGCGCGAGACGGCGTTCTCCCGCGAGTACGACGAGCTCTACGAGCTGCTGAAGCACGAGCGCGAACACGGCTACGTCGTGTGGGTGATGGGGCCGGCGTTCTCGTTCAACGGCTTCTCGCGCACGGCGTTCTCCAAGATCATCGAGGCGGGCTACGTCGACGCGGTGTTCGCCGGAAACGCGCTGGCCACGCACGATCTGGAGGGCTCTTACTTCCACACGGCGCTCGGCCAGGACATCGAGACGCAGGAGAACCGCCCGCTCGGCCACTACAACCACCTGGACACCATCAACCGCGTGCGGCTGTACGGCTCCATCGGCCGGTTCATCGAGGAGGAGCAGGTGTCGGGCGGCATCATGCACGCGTTGGAGAAGAAGGGCGTGCCCTACGTGCTGGCCGGCTCCATCCGCGACGACGGCCCGCTTCCGTGCGTGCTGGGCAACGCCTACGATGCGCAGGACGCCATGCGCTCCCACCTGCGCAAAGCCACCACGGTCGTGTGCATGGCCACCATGCTGCACACCATCGCCACGGGCAACATGACGCCATCGTACCGCGTGCTCGCGGACGGCACCGTGCGCCAGGTGTACTTCTACTGCGTGGACATCGCCGAGTTCGCGGTGAACAAGCTCATCGACCGCGGCTCTCTGGCCTCGCGCGGCATCGTGACGAACGTCCAGGACTTCATCGCCAACGTGGCGAAGGGCCTGGGGTTGTAGGAAAAACCGCCACGAATCCGGAGTCGGGCGCTCACGCCCGTCGCGCGCGCCGCCTGCGCTCAGCGAGCGACCACATTGCGCCCGCCGCCGCGCCCGCGATGGCGACCACAAGCCATCCGAGGCCCGCGTCGGCAAGCGGAAGCGCATCGAGGGGCAGCCACGCGCCCGGCGCGAACGCGTCGCGCAGGCCCACGGCCACGCTGAACGCCGCCGTCGCCAGCACGGCGCAGGGCCACATGCGCGGCAGCCGGTCGCAGCGCCCGTGCGCGAGGCCCATGACCACCAGCACGATGGCCGGCGGATAGAGCGCGCCCAGAAGCGGTGCGGAAAATGCGAGGATGGCATCGAGCCCCACCAGCGACACCGCGCAGCTGAACGCGGCGAACGCCGCCGCCCACGCCGGAAGCGGGATACGCGGAAAAGCCTCGGAGAAGTACTCCGAGCAGCACGAGATGAGCCCCGTGCATACGTTGAGGCAAGCCAGCAGGAAGATGGCCGCCACGATGACCGTACCCGCCGGGCCGAAATGCGCGCTGGCCGACGCCGCGAGGATGGAAGCGCCGTTGGCCGCGTCGGGCATCGTCGAGCCCATCGCCGAGCCCACGAACGCCAGCCCGCAGTAGATGGCCATCATGAGCGCTCCGGCGATGAGGCCCGCGCCCGAAATGGAGCCCGCCACGCGCTTCGGGTCGCTCACGCCCAGCTCGCGAACGTTCGCAGCCACCACGATGCCGAAGCACAGCGCCGCCAGCAAGTCCATGGTCTGGTACCCCGTGAGAAAACCGTTCGACAGCGGGCTCGCGTCATAGGGCGGCTGCGGAGCCGTCGGCGCGGGCGCGCCGCCCAGCACGGAGGCGCCGACCACCAACACGATGAGCAGGATGAGGGCGGGCGCAGAGAAACGCCCCAGCACGCGCGACAACAGCCCGGGTCGCAGCGCCAGCGCGAACGCCACGCCGAAGAACGCGACGGAGAACGCCGCCGTTGCGACGCCCAGGCCGGCCGCATCGGTTACGGGCAGCAGGGGCCTTAGCATCTCGAAGGCGGTCGAAGACGTGCGCGGAATGGCGAGAAACGGCCCGATGGTCAGGTACATGAGCGCGATGAACACCGAGGCGAACAGGCGGGCTCACGCGCCCGGCCAGCTCGCGTACGCCGCCGCACACGGCCACCGCCACGATGCCGAGCACCGGCAAGCCGATACCCGCGATCAAGAAACCCGTCATGGCGGGGATCGCCTGATCACCCGCCTGCAATCCCAGAAGCGGGGGCAGGATGAGGTTGCCCGCACCGAAGAACATCGAGAACAGCATGCCGCCCACGGCCAGCAGCTGACCCGGCCGCAGCGCGACTGCGCGCCGCCCGCTAGACACCGAGCACCCCTTGCGAAACGAGCAGCCACACGAGCGCCGCCACCCACAGCACGGCCACGACGACGCGCACGGGATTCGGCACGCGCAGGCTGGCTGCCGGGATCATGAACATGGCGACGAGCCCGCCAAGCGCCCCTCCCAGATGCCCGCTCACGGAGATGTTCGGCACGAGCAGCGTGTACGCCACGTTCACGGCGATGACCCCCAACATGCCCTTGCTGTACTGCGTGAAGAGCGAACGGTTCCCCTTATGCAGCACGGCTAACAGCGCCACGGCCACGAACAGGCCGAACACGCTGGTCGAAGCTCCGGCGCTCACCGCGGAGCCGCCGCCGAGCAGCACATCGGCCGCATAGGACACCGCATTGCCCGTTATTCCCGCGATGAAGTACAGCGCAAGGTAGTTGCCCCGACCCAGCGTGCGCTCCAACACCTCGCCCACGCTGTACAGCGCCACCATGTTGAAACCGAGGTGCATGAGGTCCATATGAAGGAACATCGGCGTGACGAAACGGTACAGGTCGGCCGGCGACTGGACAAGCGGCGCGTACATCGCGCCCATGTCCACGAGGGTGCGCGTGGAAATGTCGATGCGCATGCCGGACAGCACCGCCTCGAGCGCGAACACGGCGACGTTGATCGCGATGAGCGCGAGCGTGACCAGCCGATAACGGTTGCGCTCGAAGAAGCTCGGCTGGCTGTCCGCCATCATCCGTTTCAGCTGGTCATCATCGATGACCGCCCTTTGTTGCGGTTCCACCGGCTCGTTCACCTTGTATGGCACGTCTTTCTCCTCGAACGTCGTATATCGAAAGTCGGAACATACTACCACGAGGATAGAGCCGGTCGATGATTCTGCACTTCACGTCCATTCCTTACGAAAGCGGAAAGGCTGCGCTGCGAGCCGAGTATGCGCCTGAAAGGATCGCTTCGACATGGCGGAGGCGCGCGCAAAGGAGGGATGACACGCACCGACGTGCGCCGCCTTCTGGTTCCCAACGCGCCAGAACCGTCACCTGAAGCCGTCGCCCAGCCTTCTTCGCCGCGAACGCACGGTTTCGACGCCTTGCGTGCAGCGAAAGGGCGAGGTTGGGCGCGAATCGCGCGACAAAAGGAAAGGGGCGAGCCGAAGCCCGCCCCCCACGTGCAACGCCAAGCGGTTTCTCCGCCTAGGCGGCGACCGTCTCGCTCTTGTCCTTCTTGCCCGGCACGAGAGCGGCGATGCAGGTCAGCACCGCGCCGACCGCGCCCACGATCAGGAGCGGCAGGCTCCCTGCGTTCCAGGCGCCCGCGTCCAGATACAGGATGGCGCGGATGCCCTCGCTCATGAAGCGCTGCGGGGCCCACGGGTACACCCAATCCTGCCAGAACGCCGGCAGAGCCTCGAAGGGGAACGTGCCCGTCATCATGCCCAACGCGAACCCGACGAGCGCAAGCAGGCCGCCAAGCGCCGTGGAGATGTTGAACGCGCCGATGAACACGAGCATCACGCAGAAGCTGGCAAGCCACATGAACGGCACGATGGCGTCCATGGGAGCCTCGATACCGGCGATCCACAGCAGCATGCAGAACGCGCACAGGCTGACGATCAGCGAGGCCACGACGGCGTAAGCCGCCTGGATCCCGATGGACTTCCAGCGCTCCGCGCTCGTCGCATCCGTCTTCTTTCCTAAGATGCGGCTGAGGAACAGACCCGTCATCATCGACACCATGAACAGCGGCATGATGGCAAGCTGCAGCGACACCATGCCGGACATGGGATTGGCCGCCGCTCCGTCGCCATCGGAAGCCGACCCTTCGTGAATGGTCTCCACGTCCACGTCGACGCCCATCTGCTGGAACATCGAGGGGATGCTCGCGCCCATCTGGCTGGCCACGAGCGGGCTCTTCGCCTTGTCGATGAGCACCTTGAGAGCCGGAGCCTCCACTTCCTCAGCCTCGGAAGCCCCGTCGTCTTGCGCGGCGGCGGCCAAAGCAGCGGCCTGAGCCGCATCGCCCTGCGCGGCCGCCGCCGCATCCCCTCCCTGCGCCGCAGCGGCGGCAGCCATCGCGGCAGCCTGGTCGCCACCCGCAGCCTCCCCGCCTGCGGCGGCAGCAGCCATGGCCGCAGCCTGGTCGCCACCTCCGGCAGCTTCGCCGCCGGCTGCGGCTGCTTGGGCCGCCGCAGCGGCCTGGGCCTGCGCCTGCGCGGCCATCAAAGCCTGGGCTTGCGCGAGCGAGGCCTTCGTCTCAGCCTGCTTGACCGCCATCTGCTGGGCGCTGAAATCAGCGGGAACGATGATCGCGCCGTAGTATTCGCCGTTCTCGAGAGCTTCGTCCAGCTCTTTCTGGCTGCCCACCTTCGTCCAGGCGATGGGCGACTCCTCGCCGCCCTCCGCAGCCGTCGCGGACGTGATGTTCTCGACCAGGGTGTCGCCCACGTTCATATCGCCCTGCGGCGTCTCCACGCCCTCGTCGAGCGACAGAACCGCGAACGGCAGCCCCTTCATCTCCATGTTCGCCATCGGGTAGAACATGACGGACATGACGCATGCCGCCACGATGCCGATGAGCAGCGGCACTACGTACTTCGCTTTCCCGAGTTTCTCGAACACCGGGAGCCTCCTTCCGAATGCGTCGCCGGCGCTTGACCGCGCCCGCGGCTTGATTTATTCTCAAGAGGCAATTTTATTGGTCGCAACGTCTAATAAAAATGGTGAATATTGTTCCTGCTGACTAGTTTCGAGGAGAAGCCATGGCGCGCCCGCGTAAAGACCAGGAAGGCCCCACCGCCGTCGAGCGCATGGAGGAGGCGTTCTGGGAGATCCTCGCCGAGAAACCGTACGCCCAGATCACCGTCGGCGAGATCGCCAAGCGGGCGCAGGTCAACAAGAACGCGTTCTACTACCATTTCGACGGCTTGGGCGCGCTCGCCGCGCAGGCGCTGGACAGCATGCTCCCGCGCGAGATGGCGCGCATGTTGCTGATGAACGGAGGGCCTTCGAAAGGCATCGACGAGATCGAGGCGAACGCCTTGCTGCGCAACCCCGACCTGAAAAAGCGGATCGACCGTGCCCTTCTGGTCGTCGGCAAGAACGGATCGAGCGAGCTTGTGGCCACGCTGAAGAACCTGGTCATGCATACCTGGTTCGACCTGTTCCATGTCGATGAAACGCGTTTGAGCAGCGAAGCCATGGTGGTAGTGAGGTTCACCTTGGGCGGCCTCGTCGAGATCATGAGCGACGAAGCCTGCCGCGGCGACCACGCGAACCCGCTCCAGGCCATACTGAGCTCGGGCGTCGCCACGAGCGCTTCGTCGAACGTCGTGGCGACGCTGCGCGCCGCCGCCGACGAGCACCGCGCGAAAACGCCGATGCCGCAGGCGACAGCGAACGCAGTTAAGCCATAGCCTGCTTGACGGCGGCGAGCAGATCGCCGTATTCCTCGAACGCGGGCAGGTCGGGGTTCTCTGCCTTGATGGAATCGGGGCTGCGGAACAGGAAGCCCGCCTTGCTGGCCCTGATCATCCCCAGGTCGTTATGGCTGTCGCCCGCCGCGATGGTGTCGAAGCCGCAGGACTGCAGCGCGCGCACGGTGGTCAGCTTCGATTCGGGGCAGCGCATGCGAAAGCCCGCGATGGTGCCGTCGTCAGCCACCTCCAGCTCGTTGCAGAACAGCGCCGGCCAGCCCAGCTTCGCCATGAGGGGCTGGGCGAACTGGGTGAACGTGTCGCTGATGATGACGGCCTGGGTCGTGGCGCGCAGCTCGTCGAGGAAGTCCTTCGCCCCCGGCAAGGGGTCGATGCGCGCGATGGTCTCCTGGATCTCCTTGAGGCCCAGGCCATGCTGGCGCAGGATGTCCAGACGGAAGTCCATGAGCTTGCCGTAGTCGGGCTCGTCGCGAGTCGTGCGCGTCAGCTCCGGAATGCCGCTCTCCTCGGCGAACGCGATCCAGATCTCGGGCACCAGCACGCCTTCCAGGTCCAGGCAGGTAATGTACATCGTGTCGTCTCCCTTCGGCCGCGCACGCGGCATCTCGCAACAGGCTTGCAGCAACGCCATGCCATCATACCCGCAACCGCCGCGCAGCGCATCCCGCAACGCTTTGTTTCTTTACGGCGGGGCCGACGCCGTGGTTCAATGGTTGCGCAAGCCAACGACGAAAGGACCCCCATGGCCATCGGAGACGTGCTCGTCCGCATCCGCAAGGAGCGCAACCTCACTCAGGAAGACCTAGCGCGCAAGCTTTACGTCACCCGCCAGGCCGTATCGCGCTGGGAGAACGGGGAGACCACGCCTGGCATCGACATGTGCAAGCTCATCGCAGCCACCTGCGATGTGCCCGTCGCCCTGCTTTTGGAGATGCCCGACGGCGCCTACTGCCAAAGCTGCGGCATGCCGTTCTACCAGGAGAAGGATCATGGCACCGAGGCGGACGGCTCTCTGTCGGCCGACTACTGCTCGTGGTGCTATGCGAACGGCGCGTTTCTGGAAGACGAGACGCTCGAGGAGCTGATCGAGCGCTGCGCCCCATTCATGGCCGAGTCGTGCCACATCACGCGCGACGAAGCCGTTTCGTTCATGGGCGCCCTGCTCCCCACGCTCAAACGCTGGTAGCGGCACGAACGCCGCGTTCTGCGAAGCGAACGCGGCATCTGCCTTTCCGAACGCGCCTTCCGCCGGTCTGCCGAGATATACTGGACGAACTGTGCGCGCAACGCCATCGGGGACGCGCGCCACCAGGATAGATCTGTCGCGCGTGATTGGAGCCGCAGCCCATGGCGAAAGACTTCAGCAACCCGAAGAAGCTCGGCTTCATGCGGGTCCTCCAGTTCTTCTTTGCATTCAACGTCATCGTCACCATCTCGCTGTTGGCGTTCCTGATCAAAGGCAGCTACGAGCTGGAATTCTCGAACATCCTCGATTTCGTCAACCTGATATTCGACAGCATCAGCTTCTGGCTCATCTGGCAGCGCAAACGCCTGGCGCGCCATTTCATCATCGGGTTCAGCCTGTTCAACATCTTCATCGGAACCGCCTTCAACATCGCGACCGGTCACTTCAGCCTTGTCGGCCAGCTGTTCTCGTGCACGCCCGACCTCATCCTGCTCGCGTATTTCCTCACGTCGAGACGCGCGAAAGCCGTGCTGACGCAGCCCTTCGACGCCGAGGTCAAACAACGCGAGCTCGCGAAGGACCTGGACTGCTACCAGCCTCGGACCTGGGCGTTCTGGCGCAACATCATCATTTACTTCTGCGTGTTCAGCGTGGTGGGACACTGGATGGAGGCGGCCTATTGCACGCTCATCCGCTTCGGAATGATACCCGGCACCTACGACCCGAATTCCCAGATCTGGTCGGATTGGCTCCTACCCCTCATCGTGTACGGTCGGAGCCGTGGCGTGCGTGCTTCTGCTGTACCCCGTCAAGAACTTCCTCGAAAAGCGCATCCGCAGCCGCGTGGTGCCCTTGCTCATCAGCTTCGTCGTCAACGCGCTCGTCTGCACGGCCATCGAGCTGGTCATGGGCCTCATGGTCAACCAGCCCGGCCCTGACGGCAAGCTGCCCTTATGGGACTACTCCGATATGTTCTGCAACTTCATGGGCCAGGTGTGCCTGCAGAACGCCATCGCCTTCGGCGTGGTGGCCACGCTCATGACCTGGGTGATCTACCCGGCGCTCGAGCAGCTGCTGAGCAAGGTCCCCCGGGACGGCATGAACATCGCCTTCATAGCCGTGACCGTCGGCTTCTGCATCCTGATCTTCCTGTACTACGTGAACGTGGCGCTTCCCGACCTCGACGACGCCGACGATGCCGGCTCCTCGGACGCAACCTCGATCGAGCTCTCGTACAGCTACGATTCTGAAGCGGCCGGCTAGGACGACCCAGCGTCCATGCCCATTCTCTCCAAAGAAGACGAGCGGTACGGCTACGAGCCCGGCTCCTTCGCGTTCTGGCGGAACCTGGCCGTGTACTTCTGCGTGTTCAGCGTGCTGGGACATTGGATGGAGATCGTCTACTGCTCGTTCATGAACGTATTCGGCATCGTCGATGCCGATTCGCTTGTGTGGGACGACCCGATGTACCCGTTTCTCGTGTACGGCGTGGGCGTCGTCGTCTGCGCGCTCGTGCTGATGCCGCTCAAGACGGCGCTGGTCGCCCGGCGCGCCACCCTCGTCAGCGCCGGGATCCAGTTCTTCGCCGCCACCGTGGTCGTGTGCATGCTCATGGAACTGGCCATGGGGTTCATGCTGAACCAGCCGAACGCCGCCGGCGAATACCCGTTGTGGGACAACTCGCAGCTGCCGTTCAACATCCTCGGCCAGGCATGGCTCGTAAACGACCTCGCACTGGCGGCCGTGGCCATGCTGTACACATGGATCGTCTACCCGCTGTGCCAGAAAGCCCTCGGGAAGCTCCCGCTGCGCGCGATGAACCTTTTGGCAGCTGTCGTCGTCATCGGGTTCGTCGTCCTTTGCGCCGTCAAGTTCGCCTGAACGCGGCGAGGCCCCGATGCCGTTCAGCTCCGGGGCCTCGAATGCATGTCGCGTATCTGCTAGTCGCGGGTGAGCTTGCGGTGGATGCGGTGCGGACGCGCGGCCTCCTCGCCCAGGCGCTCGACGCGGTTCTTCTGGTAGTCGTCGAAGTTGCCCTCGAACCAGTGCCAGTTGCCCGGGTTCTCGTCGGTGCCCTCCCACGCCAGGATGTGCGTGGCGATGCGGTCGAGGAACCAGCGGTCATGGCTGGTCACCACGACGCAGCCGGGAAATGCCAGCAGCGCCTCCTCCAGGCTTTCCAGCGTCTCGACGTCGAGGTCGTTCGTAGGCTCGTCGAGAAGCAGCAGGTTGCCGCCCTGCTTGAGCGTCAGCGCCAGGTTCAGGCGGTTGCGCTCGCCGCCCGACAGCACGCCGGCCGGCTTCTGCTGGTCGGGCCCCTTGAAGCCGAAGCTGGCCACGTAGGCGCGACTGGGAATCTCGGTGTCGCCCACCTTCATGTAGTCCAGGCCGTCGGAGACGACCTCCCACAGCTTCTTGTTCGGGTCGATGCCCTCGCGGTTCTGGTCGACGTAGGAGATGCTCACCGACTCGCCGATCTCAAGCTCGCCGCCCGACAGGGGCTCCAAGCCCACGATGGCCTTGAACAGCGTGGACTTGCCCACGCCGTTCGGGCCGATCACGCCCACGATGCCGCCCTGGGGCAGCGTGAACGACAAATCGTCGATAAGCACGCGGTCGCCGAACGCCTTCTTGATGTGCTTGGCCTCGATGACCTTCGCGCCCAGGCGCGGCGGCACGGGGATGGTGATGTCCGACACGCTGGCCTTCTCGAACGAGCGCGCCTCGGCCGCCATCTGCTCGTAGCGCTCGATGCGGGCCTTGCTCTTGGCCTGGCGCGCTTTGGGGCTGGATCGCACCCACTCCAGTTCCGAGCGCAGGCGCTTCGCCAGCTTCTCCTCGCGCTGGCCCTGGCCCTCCAGGCGCGCGGCCTTCGTCTCGAGGTAGGTGGAGTAGTTGCCTTTGTACGGGAAGAGGCTGCCGCGGTCCACCTCGCAGATCCACTCGGCCACGTTGTCCAGGAAGTAGCGGTCGTGCGTGACGGCCAGCACCGCGCCGGGGTAGGTGCGCAGGAACTGCTCCAGCCACAGCACCGACTCGGCGTCCAGGTGGTTGGTGGGCTCGTCGAGCAGCAGCAGGTCGGGCGCCTCCAGCAGCAGCTTGCACAGCGCCACGCGACGGCGCTCGCCGCCGGATAGCACGTTCACCGGCATGTCGGGATCGGGGCACTGCAGCGCGTCCATGGCCTGCGACAGCTGGCTGTCGAGGTCCCACCCGTTCGCCGCGTCGATGGCGTCTTGCAGCTCGCCCATCTCAGCCATGAGCGCATCAAAGTCGGCGTCGGGCTCGGCCATCTCCTCGCCGATCTTGTTGAAGCGGTCGATCTTGGCCTTCACCTCGCCGAACGCCATCTCGATGTTCTCGATGACGGTCTTGTCGTCGTCCAGAGGCGGCTCCTGCTGCAGGATGCCCACCGTGTAGCCGGGCGTGAGGCGCGCGTCGCCGTTGGACACCTCTTCGAGGCCCGCCATGATCTTGAGCAGCGTCGACTTGCCCATGCCGTTGGGTCCCACGACGCCGATCTTCGCGCCGGGGTAGAACGACAGGGTCACGTCGTCGAGAATGACCTTCTCGCCGTGCGCCTTGCGCGCCTGATACATTTGGTAGATGAATTCCGCCACGTGATGCTCCTCTGTTTTCCGGGAAGTTCGCTCTATTGTCTCATACACCGCGTCCGCGGGGAAGCGGGCGCGGCGGCAGGTTGCAGGATGGGACCGCGGGGCCTCTAGCGGTTCTCTATGTGGCCGATGTTCTTGAGCTCGATGTTGATGAGGCCGTTCGGGCCGCTGACGAACTCGATGAAGTCGGGGTTCTCGCCGTACTCGGCCGGGAACGTGATGTCGATGCCCGTGTCAGTGCGGATCTTATGGCTCTTCGCCACGCGCTTGGCCACGTTCTTCTCCACGACCACGCGCTCGGGCAGCGCCTCGTCGGCCAGCGCCTGCTCGAAGCGCTTCTGCAACGGCTCGTCCTCGAACACCTCCTCGCCCATGTCCCACGGGGCAAGCTCGTCGGACTCGTCGGCGTTCTCGGCCACGTAGGCCTTCGCCTTCGACACCGCCACGGCAGCGTTGGCGCCGTACTCCTCGGCAACCTCCTCGACGATGCGCGTCACCGTGTCGAACACCTCTTTGCTGGACGCCTCCATCGAACATTGCAGCAGGCCGTCGGGGATGAGCCAGCGGTTCTCGCCCGCGATGGCGCGCTCCTTGTCGCAAAACGACACCGACAGCGTCTTCGACTCGATCACCGCGAACGACGCCACCTTCTGCGACGGGTTCGGCAGGATGGCGTGATGGCGCGCGATGTCCACGCGCTGCGCGCCGCTCTCGCCGTAGCCCACCTCGTGCATGTAGGCCTGCTTGGCCTCCAGCAGCATGAACGCGAAGTAGCGCTTGCCCTCGCCGCGGTACGCCGCCTCGGCCTCGTCGTCGGTCATCTCCCGCACCGTGTTGTCGGGATCGTCCTCGAAGTCCACCACCAGCAGGTCGGCCGACTCGGTCTTCTCCATGCGCCCCAGCTCGCCCGCGATGAACTCGGCCACCTGGACGGACAGGTCGACGAACTCGCGCTGGCCGCGGAAGTAGCAGCGCAGCTCCTCGGCGAACATGCTGTTCTCGGCGAACTCGCCGCGCTTGCTGTCGATGTTGCCGAGCGCCTTCTTCGCGTGGCTCGTCACGTAGCGTTTGGCGTTCTTGCTCGAAAGGTCGAGCTCCTCCTGGGCGTACACGTTGACGCACGAGACGAAGTCGAAAACGTGCAGGATCGCGTGGTTGATCTTCATGAAGCCTCTCCGCTGCTCTCGTAATCCGGAATTGTCGCGAACGTTCAGGATACCGGAAGCCGGAGCCCGGCGGCGCGAAGAACGGAGAATCCCCAGACGCCATCCCTTCCCGCCCCGCAAACGGGCGCTCGATAGCCCGAGAATGCGAGCGCCCTGCCAAGCGCCGTCGAAGAACCGCCCGCATCTCTGCTCATCCATTTTGCTAGCGATTATGCTATACTTACGTATAGCTCATAGGCTGCTTGAAAGGAGGAACGATGGGTGCCGCTGCCGAGACGATCCAGTTCAACACCCGTATCGAGCGTTCGCTCAAACTTGCCGGAGACGACGTTTTGAAACGCGCCGGATACTCTCCGTCGCAGGCGGTTCGCGCGCTGTGGCGCAAAGCAGCAGGGTGCGGCGAAAACCCTCGCCATCGTGAACCTGCTGGAGGACCGTCCCTTGCCAGCGCGCGCGAACGCGAGGATAGAGAGCCCGTCGCAACTCGAAGCGCTTCGCCGCGGACGCGAGGAAGCGGCGCGAGCGTTCGCGGATATGGGCTTCGGAAGCGAAATGCCCTCTTCCGTCGCCTTCGATCCCTACGACCAGCTCATGGAAGAGTTCATACTCGAGCGCCACGGCGAGGAAGGAGTGCGGCCATGAACGGAGCCGCCCCGGTCTTCCTCGTCGATACGAACGTCTGGCTCGACAACTACCTGGGATTTCGCCCAAACCATCGCGCATCGTGCGAATTCCTCGACGAAGCCGTGGAGCGAGGCGCAACGCTCTGCCATGCGGCGACCACGGCGAGGACGTCCATTTCTTCACCTGCAGCACCCTCAAGAAAGCGGCGCGCGAGAAGGCGAAGCGGTCGACGAAGCCTTCGCGCTGGCCGCGAACCGCCTAGCCTGGGCGAACCTCGCTAACATGAACGAGGTTTCGACGCTCGTCGGGCTCGACCTATCCGACTTCTGGGTCGCCAGCAAGCTGAGCGCGTTCAACGGGGACATAGAGGACAACCTGATCATGGCATGCGCCGAACGCGCGAAGGCCGACTACATCGTAACGCGCGACAAAGGCCTGCTCAGGAGATCCACCGTGTGCGCGCTCGCGCCCGAGGACGCAACCGCCCTTCTGCGCGCCCGCGGCCTAGCGGCCCGCCGCCTGCCCGCGGTCGAAGGCCAGCAGACGTCGGTAGCGCTCGCTCGTGCGCGCGAGCTCGTCCGGCGCGCCGTCGAGCGCGATGCGGCCGTCCTCCACGAACACGACGCGGTCCATGGCGTCCACGCCGGCCAGATGGTGGGTGATCATGATCACCGTCTTGCCCGCCAGCGCCTCGAACAGGTCGTCCAGCAGCGCGCGCTCGGTGATAGGATCGAGGCCTACCGTGGGCTCGTCCAGGATGACCACGGGCACGTCCTGCAGCAGCACGCGCGCGAGCGCGACGCGGTGGCGCTCGCCGCCCGAGAAGCGCAGGCCGGCCTCGTCCACCAGCGTGTCCAGGCCGTTCGGCAGCCGCTCGGCCATCGACCGCAGCCCCACCCTGCCCAGCGCGTCCCATACCTCGTCGTCGGTCGCGTCCTCGCGCCCGATGCGCAGGTTGTCGCGCAGCGTCATGTTGAACAGGTAGGTGCGCTGCTGGATGACCCCGATCCACTTCGCCGCCTCGTCGCCGAGGTCGGCCGTGGGCGAGCCGCCCAGCGTCACGCCGCCCGCATCGGGTCGTATGTCGCCGCGCACGAGGGACGCCAGCGTGCTCTTGCCCGCGCCGCTGCGGCCCAGCACGGCCACGCGCTGGCCCTGCGGCACCGTCAGGCTCAGGCCGCGCAGCACGTCACGCGACGTGCCGGGATAGCGGTACTCCGCCCGGTCAACCCGCACGTCGAACGGCGCCTCGGGCACGCGCGCGGACGGCTTCTCCTCGCCGGGGGTCGGCAGGTCGTTCAAACGCGCGATGGAATCGCGGTAGGCGCCGGCCTCCACCGCCGCCGACGACAAGGGCGCGAACGCGTCGATGAGCGGGAAGAAGCCCAGCACGAACGCGGCGATCCAGTTGGCCGCGTCGCCCCCTTCCCCGCCGAAGCGCCCGCCCGCCCACACCAGCAGCAGCACGGCGCAGATGCCGAACAGCGCCTGCAGCACCACGTCGCGGCGCCGACCGAAGCGCTCCATGCGCTCCTGCACGTCGCGCATCCGCAGCTCGCGCTCCTTATGGCGCGTGAGGTACTCCTCGCCGCGCCCGGCGAACACCCAGTCGGACACACCCAGCACGTTGTCGGCCAGCTCGGCGTACAGCTCGTTCTTCATCTGCTTGTGGCGCGCCTGGCGCGCGGCGTTCGCCAGCACCGACACCAGCGGCACGAGGAACACCGCCGTGCCCAGCACCAGCAGCATCGCCAGCGCGAGCCAGAGCGAGAACCAGCCCAGGCATGCCACCAGCACGACGAACAGCAGCCATGCCGTCACCGTGGGGAACACGGTGCGCAGGTACAGGTTCTGAATGTGCCCGATATCCTCGGCCAGAAGACCCAGCACGTCGCCCGTGCGGTGCGTGGCGCGGAAGAACACGGCGTCGCGCTCCAGCGCGCGGTACAGCTTCAACCGCAATCCGCTGGTCATGCGCAGCACCCAGTCGTGGCTGGTCAAGCGCTCGAGGTACTGCAGGATGGGCTTGCCCACGCCGAAGATGCGCACGAAGATGAGCGGCAGGTGCAGAAAGAGGATGGTCTCAACCACCGCCGAAGCGCTGACCAGGTAGCCTGAGGTAAACATCAGCGCCGAGGCGAACCCGAACGTCAGCAGCCCCAGGAAAAGCGCCAACGCCAACGCCTTGCGGTAACGGAAGAAGAACGGCTTCACCCAGGCGTCGCGGCGCAGCACGCTCGCGAACCCCTCCTCGCGCGGCACGGCGCCCTGCACGGCTTCGCCTTCCCTGCTCATAGCGCGCCTCCTTCCAACCGCGACGCCAAGCGCGCGTACGCGCCGTCGCGCGCGGCAAGCTCCTTCCGGCGCGCCGAACTCGGCCACGCGCCCGTCCTCCATCACCAGCACGGCGTCCATGTCGTGCACCCAATGCAGCCGGTGCGTGGCGAACACCACGAGACGGCCTTCCATGAGCGGCAGCATGCGCTCCTTCAGCTCCAACTCGGTCTCGATGTCGAGGTGCGCCGTGGGTTCGTCGAACAGCAGGATGCGCCGCGAGTCGTCCAGAAGCGCGCGGGCCAGCGCGATGCGCTGCGCCTGGCCGCCCGACAGCGCGCGGGCGCCTCGCCCACCAGCGTGTCCAGCCCGTCCGGCAGCTCGGCCACGAGATCGCCCAGCCCCACGACCTCCACCGCGCGCGCAACCTCATCGTCGTCGGCATCGGGGCGGTAGAACATGATGTTGTCGCGCAGCGTGGCGTGGAACAGGTACGGGTCCTGCGGGATGTAGAGCACCTGGCGCTGCCACGAAGGCTCGCGCAGGTCTGCCAGCTGCCGCCCTGCGGCGCGCACCGTGCCCGCGCTGGGAGCCGCGAAGCCGCCCAACAGGTTCACGAGCGTGCTCTTGCCCGAGCCGCTGGCCCCGATGACGCCGACGCGCGCGAAACCGCGCACGGCGAAGGACACGTCCGAAAGCGCCTCGTGCTCGGGATACGAGAAGCGCACGCCGTCCAGCTCGAGCGTCGAATCTTCGCTCCAGACGGGAACGTCGTGCGGCGCCGCGGCCTCGTCGCTTGCGACGTCCGGCGCGCCCTCCGCCGCCGACGCGATGATCCCCTGGATGGAGGCAAGCGCGTTCTTGCCGTCGAGCGAGGCGTGGTAGTCGCTGGCGAACTCGCGGATGGGCTTGAAGTACTCCGGCACCAGCACCAGCACGAACAGCGCCGGGAAGAAGGCGATCGAGCCGTCCCCGAGGCGAAATCCCAGCATGATGGCCACGGCCGCCAGCGACAGCGTGGAGATGAGGTCGAGCACGGAGCCCGACAGCGTGGCGATGCGCAGCGTCTTAACCGTTGCCTCGCGGAAGCGCTCGCTCACCTCGTAGATGAGCTGCCCGTGCCGCCTGCCGCGGCCGAAAAGCTTGAGCGTGTCGATGCCGCGCATCGAGTCGATGAAATGGTTCGACAGCCGCTGGTACTCCTCGTGCTGCAGCGACGCGGCCGCCTTCGCCGTCGCGCCGATCAGCTCCATGTAGAACACGATGACCGGGTACATGACCAGCATGATGGCGCCCGACACCCAATCCACCGGGAACACGCAGACCAGCACGATGAACGGCACCACGACCACGCACACGATCTTCGGCAGGATGAGGCGCAGGTACGTCTCCACCTGGTCGATGCCCTCCAACACCATCGCAGTGACGCTGCCGGTGCCCTGAGCTTGCACGATGCGCGCACCCTGGCCGAACACCGCCTGCAGAAGCTCGCGGCGCAGTGCGTCGATGCGTGCGTAGGCGTAGCGGTCGAGATAGGAATCCTGCGCGTAGCGCACCAGCTGGCCGCCTACGAAACAGAGGAAGAACAGGACGATGAGCGGAGCCTGGTCGGGCAGCGGCGCGCCTTCCCATAGATGCACGATGGCGCTTGCCAACGACCATGCCTGCCCCACCACGAGCAGCGCCCGGGCCACGGCAAGGGCCACCAGCGCCGCCAGCGCGCCGCGGATGCCCTCCAGCGCGAACAAAGCCCGATCGATCATACGCACGCCCCCTTGCGTCCACTTATGTTATAGCAATAGTAACATTTCCGTGATTCATAGGAAAGGGCAGTTCGCCTAAAGAAGCGCTCGCCCTCTATATCGCCCAAGCAAGCGCACGCCCGCCCGTTACCTAAGCGAGCGGTTGCTGCCTCCTGTCATCTTCGTGCGCGAACAAATGTTTCACGTGAAACATTTGTTCCTTTGTCGCAAGACATTGGGGACGAGCTTATTCCTCGAAGCCCCACATGCGCACCTCGGGCTCGAGATCCACGCCGGCGCTCGCCCGCACGCGCTCCTGCACATCGGCGATGAGGCGGCGCACGTCGGCCGCCGTGGCGCCGCCCGCGTTCACCACGAAACCGGTGTGCTTCTCGGACACTTGGGCACCGCCCACGCGGTACCCTCGTAACCCCGCCTCCTGCACCAGCTGCCCGACGAAGAACCCGGCAGGGCGCTTGAAGGTGCTTCCGGCGCTGGGCAGCTCGAGCGGCTGCTTCTCGGCGCGCCGGCGCGCGAGGTCGTCCATGCGCTCCCGGATGGCGCGCGGGTCGTCGGGAGCCAGGCGCAGCGTCGCTCCCAGCACCACGAAACCGGCCTCGCCCATCATCGAATGCCGATACGACCACTGCGCCCGCTCGGCGTCCACGTCCACCAGCTCGCCCTCCGGCGTGAGGCAGCGCACCGATTCGGCCACGTCCTTGAACTCGCCTCCGTAGGCGCCCGCGTTCATGACGGCCGCGCCGCCCACGGTGCCCGGGATGCCGCAGGCGAACTCGTATCCCGCAAGCCCCTCCTCGCATGCGCGCCGCGCCACGTCGGCGTTCGACGCGCCCGCCTCCACATGCATCCGCTCGCCGTCGACCTCCACCTGCGACAAGCTCTCGGCGATGCGCACGACGACGCAACGAAGCCCCTCGTCCGCCACCAGCACGTCGCTGCCAAGCCCCATCACACGCACCGCAACGCCCAGGCGGCGACATGCCGCCAATACGACACGCGCCTCGTCCGCCGTGCGAGGCTCCACGAGAACGTCGGCCGGACCTCCGATGCGAAACGTCGTGAGCTCCGCCATCGAAGCGTCGAAGCGAGCCGCCCCTTCGTCGAACAGCTCGGCCAGCGCGCCTTCAGCAACACGCGATCCACTGTCTACATCCTTTCCTCGGCGCGGCTCCAAGCCGCGCTATGCGCCTCGCACCATGGTAACGCATAACGGCGCATGCAGCCCTGTCGCGCGCGCCTCGTCCCGACGGTTTCCCGGCGCGACGGCATGCCGAGCGCCATCGCCGAAGGAAAGAAGCGAGGCGTCAGGAAGCCAGCGACCACCCCGAAGCTTCGGTCTGCAGCTCCACCATGCGCCGGTACAGCCCTCCCTCGCGCGCCATGAGCTCGGCGGGCGCGCCCTGCTCGGCGACGCGGCCCTCTTTGAGTACCACGATCTTGTCGGCGTTGGCCACGGTACGCATGCAGTGCGCGATGACCAGCACGGTCTTGCCGGCCAGCAGCCTGGACAACGCACGTTGCACCTGCGTCTCGTTCTCCACGTCGAGCGAGGCCGTGGCCTCGTCGAGCAGCACCACCGGCGCGTCCTCAGATGGCGCGCGCGATGGAGATGCGCTGCCGCTCCCTCCCGACAGCCGCCCGCCGTTCTCGCCGATCACCGTGTCGTAGCCCTGCGGCATTCGGCTCACGAACTCGTCGCACATCGCCGCCCGCGCCGCCGCCAGCACCTCCTCGTCGGTTGCGCCGGCCCGCCCCAGGCGGATGTTGCCCATCACCGTGTCGTCGAACAGCACCACGTCCTGGAACACCTCGGCATAGTCGGCCAGCAGCGTCTCGGGATCCACATCGGCCACGTTCACGCCGCCCACGCGCACCGACCCGCGTCGGCGTCCCAGAAGCGCGCCGCCAGCTTCGCCACCGTGGACTTGCCCGACCCGGACGGGCCCACGAGCGCCGTCACCTCGCCCTCGCGGGCGGTGAACGACACGTCCCTCAGCACCTGCTCGCCGTCGCCGTACGAGAACGACACGTCCTCGAACACCACGTCGTGGCCTCGCGGCGCGAAGTCGGTGGAGCCCTCCATGGGCTTCTCGGCGGCCAGCTCCTGCGTGCGCCTGATGGACAGCCGCATGCTCAGCAGCTCGCCGATGGACTGCAGGATGAGGTTCACCGGATCGTACACGCGCGTGACCACGAGCAGGAAGGCGAAGTAGGTCATGAAGTCCGTCTGCCCGGACACGAGCAGCGTCGCGCCCACGAAGACGGTGGTGCCGATGCCCAGCTTGAGGAACGCCTGCGCCGAGGTGACGAACACGCCGGTGGTCAGCTCGGACGCCACCTGCCTGCGCTCGAACGCGTCGAGCTTGGCCGCGAGCGCGTCCAGATGCGCCGCCGAGCGGTTCGTGGCGCGGATCTCCTGCGCGCACTCCAGGAACTCCTGCACGCCGTCGGCCACCTCGAGGCGCGCGTCCTCCATCGCCTGCGCCTTGCGCTGCTGGTGCTTCCCGGTGAGCGCCATCACGAGCAGCGCCGCGGGCACCACCCAGAACGCCGCGAGCGCCAGACGCCAGTCGTAGAAGAAGATGCCGACGATGACGATGGCCGTGGACAGGCCCGTGCCGAACAGCTGCGGCATGACGTGCATGAACATGCGCTCCTGGTCGGAGCAGTCCTTCATGATGGCGTTCGTGAGGTCGGACAGGTCGCGCCGCCCGAAGAACGACAGCGGCAGCCGGCGCAGGTGCTCGGCCAGGTCGGTGCGCTTGCGGGCGCTCTCCTCGTACACCTTGTGGTACGTGTTCGCGTACTCGGCCCACTGGGTGAGGACCATGAGCGCGAGGATGCCGACGCACCCCGCGAGGTACGGCGCCAGCGCGGGCAGCGGGGCCCCCGCCACGAGGTGGTCCAT
>ENA-OQDA01000234-OQDA01000234.1-human-gut-metagenome-genome-assembly--contig:-NODE-234-length-24292-cov-4.179599_pt1 | contig 24292 bp, 28 predicted proteins | sample MGYA00242771_ERZ504603 | MGnify/ENA primary metagenome ERZ504603 (study PRJEB26092, sample SAMD00036328) | human gut metagenome | host: Homo sapiens | study: EMG produced TPA metagenomics assembly of...
CGCTATTATCCCGGCCAACTCTCCGGCGGCATGGCCCGCCGGTGCGCCCTGGCCCGGGCATTCCACTTCGGCGGTGAGATTTTCCTGATGGACGAGCCATTTCAGGGGCTGGACTACGGAATCCGCATGGAGATGCTGTCCATGCTGTTATCCATCTGGCAGCGGGAGCGGCCCGGGGTGCTTTTGTCACACATGAAATCGACGAAGCGCTCACTGTGGCGACCCGCATCGCCGTGCTCGCTCCGCGCCCCACTGCAATCTGCCAGTGGTTTGACCTCCCCGGCCCGGAGGGGCGGGACGCCTCCGCCCCTGAACTGGCCCGGCTGCGCCAAGAGATCATCCGGCGGATCACCGGTTAGAACCGGTCTGGTTGCCACGGCAATGGCGTCCCACAAGGAAATGTGATATATTAGCTTTTAGAACACGGAAGGAGGCTCAGAAATGGACATTCTCCGCAATCTGCCGGTTCAGCAGCCGGCGGCTCTGAGGGAACTCATCTCCATCCAGCCGGGGCGCGTGGTGAGCATGGCCCTTTCCCGCAGCGAGCACTGCCAAATGACGCTGCTGGCTTTTGGGGACGGAGAGAGCATCAGTGAGGAGCGCTACTTCGGCGACACGGTCTATTATGTGCTGGAGGGTGATATGCCTCTGCGCCTGGAGGGACACGAGGTCCGCCTGGGCGCAGGGGATTGTCTGGCTGTCCCGGCGCAGACCACCCACGCCATTGGCGGGAGCGGCCCCTTCAAACTGCTGCAAATTACCATCCAATCAAACTGAGGAGGATCTGTATGGAACCGTTGATCAAAAACCTGCCCCATGCACGGCCCTTTCCCCTGAAGGATCAGGTCGGGTACGAGCCCGGTAAAGTCGTCAGCCTGACCCTGGCCCAGCGGCCTGGTGTGGGGATGACGCTGTTCGCCTTTGATGCGGGCGAGGCCATCAGTACCCACGCCGCCCCCGGGGACGCCATGGCCACCATCCTGGAGGGCACCGCTCAGATCACCATTGACGGTGTCCCGCACACGCTGAACGCCGGGGAGGCTGTCATCATGCCGGCCGGCATCCCCCATGCGGTCCAGGCCGTAACCCCATTCAAAATGTACCTGGTAGTTGCGAAACAGTGACCCTTTCCCGTCCAACGCTCCGTGGACAAACCCAGGCAGGGGTACGACAAATCACAGCATAAGACACAGCCCCGTCTGGCCTTGTTCATACGGTCAGACGGGGCTGTGTTCATGCTTTTGCCGGCGGCAGCAGACTGGTCATGCTGCGCAGGCTGATGCCCAGAGTGGACAGGTTATGGAGCGTGGCGGAGGTGGCCGGTGCCAGGACGCCCAAGGCACCCAAGGCGATGAGACCACCGTTGAAGCCGATGACAAAGCGGTAATTGGACTGGATGCGGTTCATCAGGGCCATGGACAGCCGCCGCAGCTGCACCAGCTCGAACAGGTCGTTTGCCGCGATGGTGATGTCCGCGATCTCCCGGGCGATGGCGGCACCGTCGCTGATTGCGATACCAACATTGGCAGCGGACAGAGCCGGGGAATCGTTGACCCCGTCGCCGATCATGACCACCGTGCGGCCTTGCGAACGCTCGGCCTGCACAAAGTGGGCCTTGTCCTCCGGCAGCACCTCAGCCCGGTACTCGTCCACCCCTACCTGGGCGGCGATGGCCGCCGCGGTGCGCTCACTGTCGCCGGTGAGCATGACGATCTTGCCCACTCCCAGGCTGTGGAGGGCAGCTACCGCATCCGCAGCCTCGGCGCGCAGCGGGTCGGAGATGCAGATAACCGCGGCCAGCACGCCGCCAACCGCCAGATACAGATGGCTGTACTGCTTGGGCAGGGTGTCGAAGGCGGCCTGCTCTCCCGGCGGGACAGTGCAGCCCTCATCCTCAAAGACGAAGTGGGCGCTGCCAATGATGACCCGCCTGCCGTCTACCGTACTGGCGATGCCGTGGGCCACCAGGTACTCCACCTGGGAGTGCATCTCCTCATGGGCCAAATCCCGCTCCCTGGCGGCCTGAACCACGGCGTTGGCCATGGAGTGGGGGAAATGCTCCTCCAGGCAGGCGGCCAGCCGGAGCATTTCCAGCTCCTTGTTCCCACCGAATGGGACCACCTGAGCCACCACGGGGTTGGCATGGGTCAGGGTACCCGTCTTGTCAAAAACAATGGTATCCGCCTGGGCCACAGCTTCCAGGTACTTTCCACCTTTCACGGTCACATGGAAGCGGCTGGCCTCGCTCATGGCGGAGAGAACCGCCAGGGGCATGGACAGTTTCAAAGCGCAGGAGAAGTCCACCATCAGCACGGACAGGGCGCGGGTGACATTGCGGGTGAGCAGATAGACCAGCACACTCCCCGCCAGCGTGTAGGGTACCAGTCGATCAGCCAGATGCGCTGCGTGATTTTCCGCTGTGGACTTGAGCTGCTCCGACTCCTCAATCATGGCCACGATCTTGTCATAGCGGCCCTTGCCGGACTGCTGGGTGACCGTAAGGACGCACTCGCCCTCCTCCACCACCGTTCCGGCATAGACGCTGCTCCCAGGCCGCTTGGGGACGGGGATGGACTCGCCGGTGAGGGACGCCTGGTTGAGCATGACCTCGCCCTCCGCAATGGTGCCGTCCAGGGGAATCATGCCGCCCATGCGGATGACCACCTGATCTCCGGCCTGTACCTGGTGGAGCGGGACCAGTTCCTCTCCGCTTTCGGTTTTCATCCAGACCCGGTCGATATTCAGGGACATGCTCCTGGCCAAGTTTTCCACGGACTTTTTGTGGGTCCACTCCTCCAGAAGCTCGCCCAGCCGCAGCAGGAACATCACGGAACTGGCCGTGTCGAAGTCCCGCCGTACCATGGACAGGCAGACGGAGATTCCATCCAACAACTCCACATGGAGCTGTCTCCGCAGCAGACACCGAAGCGCCCGGAACAGATAAGGAGCCGACCGAATAACTGTGTAGACCGCACGAAGCGGAGCCGGGAAGAACAGGGATCGGACGGCCTTAAACGCCACCATACCCACCAGTTTTTCCTCATAGGCACGGTTGAGCGCCCGGCTGCTGTGGACCGGGACCAGCTCCGCCAGCGCATGATCCTGATAGGAGAAGCCAGCGAGAATCCTCAGTAAATCCTTCCGATCCCCCTGATACTCGATCACTGCGCAACGAGTTCTTTCATGGACAGACGCACACTCCACCTGCGGCAGAGTCAGCAGCCACGCCTCCAGCATATCGGCCTGCTCCAGCGTCATGCGCTGCTGCACAGCCTGAACACGGATTCGCCCGCGGCATTCGTGTTTGATTTGAAATTTCATGATTGCCTCCACAGAACAAGAGGGACCGCCCCCGGCGGCCCCTCTCTCATTTCTTGCGCGTTACGCTTCAGAGCACTCCACGCTGGTGGCCTCCTCCGCTTTCGCACGCTGCTCGTTGATCTCCTTAGCGGAAGCCAGGATGTCAGCAGCATTCTCCTGAACGGAAGTGACCGTTTCCATCACGGACTCCTGCACACGCAGTGCGGCCGCGGTCATGTGGGTATAGGCCTTCTTCGCATCCTTGCTGGACAGCAGCTTGAAGCCGGCAGAGCCGAACAGCACCCCGCCCACAAACAGGGCGGCTCCTTTATGGAAATTCATCATTATGGTGTTCACCTCACATTCAGCGGTGCCGGTACCCGGTAATGAAAGTCATGACCATGCAGATAACAGCGCCCCAGGCCCAGAAACGGTGGTGCTTCATTGGATAGTCCCTCCCTCGCCAGACATGGCACCTTATTTCGGTCGCTTATAATAACATAAGAATTTGAGGTTTTTCTATCTGTTCTGGTCAGGAACCGTTGTAAATGGATTTTTATTTGCGTTCCGGCGGAATTGGGCGGGCGGCATATGGTAACGCCGCTTAAAGGCGATTCCAAATTGGCTGACGCTGGAATAGCCCACCACCGTGGAGATCTGGAGTACGGACTGGGTCGTAGTCGTGAGGAGCTCCGCGGCCCGGGCCATGCGCTGCTCCAGAAGATACTGGTGGACTGGGACCCCATAAACCTGGCGGAAACAGGACTTCAACGCTGTGCCGGAAATTCGGAACTGCTGAGACAGGCTCCGAACTGTCAACCGCTCGTCCAGGTGTCCCACCATGTATTTCTGGATCTCGCGTATGGTCTCGATCTGGCTTTGGGTATGGTAATCGCACTGCGGTGTCAGGGCCAGCCCCTCCCGCTGCGCGTGGAGCAGGAACAGGACTTCCAGCGCCTTGATAACATAGTAGTCCCCGATATGTCCCAGCTGCATATAGTCCAAGGCAGAAAACAGAGCTTCGCTCCAGAGTGCCGCTCTCAACATACAGGGATCATTCCAGGCGCGGGAGATGGACTCTCCCAGGTCGGAGTGCATGGCACGCAGGGTCGACCATGCGGTTTTCGCTTCCATCCGAACAAGGGTGCCGTAGAATGGCTCTGAAGCAAACCGTCCCCGGTACGCTTCTGTGCGGACCGGGAGAAACAGCACCTGATCGGTGCTGAGGCTAAGACGCCGGTGGCCGGCCCATTCCAAAAAAAGCCCGCCTTTGCGGCAGAATAGGATCTCCAGCGCCTCAGACTCCTGAATAAACAGGAACTCTTCCGAGGGGGGTACCCCTTCCAGCCGGAAGATAGCCGCCTGCTCCGCGGGCAACTGGGTAACGGTCCAGCCGTCCCAGGATAAAAGTGCGTCCAGCATGGCGCTTACTTTCGGAAGGAGAACAGGCCCTTCTTCTCATAAGGGGCTGACTGGATGGAAAGGACCTGATAGCCTGTGGCGGAGATCGCACCGCGCAGGGCGTCCTCGTCCAATCTATTCTCACACAGAATCTGCGTCTGCCCTTTGCTGTGAGACGAGGTGACCTTTTTAACGGGAAATGCCTTGCGGATCGCGTCGTTGACATGGGCTTCACACATAGAGCAGGCCATTCCTTCCACCACGATGGTATATTGGAGCATAACAGTTTCCTCCTCATTTTGTTAGTTTTAGCTAACCTCTCAGCAAAATGAAACGCCAAAGAAACAGTTTTCAGGTACCTTCGCGTATCTGAACTCCTGATTTTGGCGCCCAGAAGTTAGTTCTTGCTAACCCAATAATAGCATAAATCTCAAGATTCTGCAAGTCTTTTGGTGGGCGAAGCAATCATAAGTGTGCGTTTTACAGCCAATCTATCCTGGCAAAAAGCGCAACTGTTCAAGAGATGAAAAAGGTGGTATGCTCTACTTGTATTTAGGTCAGATTTTGTAGGTCAGATTTTTACCCGCGAGGGGCCAATGCGCCCCGAGCGGAGACTTGTCAGAACCTAAATACCGGACCGACCACGCACAAAAACCGCAGTTGCCCCATTCAGGGGTGGCTGCGGCTTTTTTTGTGCATCAAACACAGAAAGGAGACAGACCATGAATGAGCACAAGCAAACTGATGAAGGTCACCTACTACGACCCCAAAAGCCAAATCCGCCTCCTCTGCTACGCCGACACCGTAGTATGGGACACCAAACCCACGCCGACCCTTACCGCTTTGCGGTTTGGCGGCTACCCGGAGCGTGTGCAGGGACTCGCAGACGCAATTTATGGCGGGGCTACCATCGAAATCGAGGACGGTAAAGACACCTACTCCTTGAAAACCCTCACCAGGCAGTACCGCCGGGAACTTAGCCATGACGGAGTGTACGCAGAGGCTACCCTGATCGCAGAGGATGACGGCCAATCCGCCAAACAGAATGCTGGCGACAAGGATGAGCCGGACAAGGACAAGAACGACGAGGACGACGATCAAATCCAGCAGGATCTCCCGCCGCGCAATACCTACATTTTCTGCACACCGGGGGAACGCCGGGAGTTGTTCGACGCGGTGGACCAAAAGACCGCCGTTCCCATGATCCCGGAGTACCAGGATTATGTCCTCACGGAACTGCAAAAGAGGAATATGCTCCGCAGCGGCAAGCCGATCCCGGACCGCCTGCTGGCGCCGACGCCGCCGGCGCTTCGTCTCTGGAGATGCTAAAGGAGGAAAAACAAATGAGTCAAACACCGAGAAACAAGATGCTCACCCGGATGGAGGAAGTCCGGGCACAGGTGGCCGAGCGTGATGAGCTCATTGAGATCATCGCCATCGCCCTGCTCACCCGCAAGAATGTCTTTATCCTGGGCGATACCGGCCAGGCCAAGAGCGCCGTTATCAACCTGTTCCGCGCCGGCATCACCGGCACCAACCAGTTTGAGCGGCTGATGTCCAAGCAGACCGATGAAGAGGCGTTGTTCGGGCGTCTGGACCTCTCCAGCCTCATCCCCGGCGGCGTGCCGGAGGAGGTGTTGGAGAAAGACCAGCACTATCAGGAGCTGCGCCGGAAGCTGGAGACAGAACTTCAGACCGGTGGGCCGAACAGCGCAAGTCAACTCGCGGACCTGACCGCGGAGATGGAACAGTACCGTAAGGCGCTCGCTGAGCTGCACAGCGGCGAGCCCCGGATCATCACCAAAGGAAAGCTGCCGGACAGCCATATTGTCTTTTTAGACGAGATTTTTAAGGCGTCCGACGGTATCCTCAACGCCCTCCTGACCGCGCTCAACGAGCGCCGGTACACCAATGAGGGCAAAACCATCCACATCCCCACGATCTCTTTCTTTTCCGCCTCCAATGAAATTCCGAATTTCGCAAATCCGGAGGAGAAGATCCTCAAGCCGCTCTATGACCGGTTTGAGCTCAAGGTGGTCACTGAGTATGTGGAAGACAGGGACGCCCGCCTGACGATTCTGAAGCAGAAGCAGGCGGCGCAGGGCACGGCGCAAAATCCGTCGGCCGTCATTTCCCTGGCGGAGCTGCAGGCCATGCAGGACGAAGTGCTTCAGGTCCGCGTCCCGGACCAGGTAAATGAGCTGATGGACGATGTGCTGTGTGGGCTGCGCGGCAAGGGCATCCATATCTCTGACCGGAAATATTTTAACTACGCCCCTATCGCACAGGCAAAGGCCTGGCTCAGCGGCAGGGACACCGTGGAGCCGTCTGATCTGACCACGCTCTGCGCCTACCTGTGGACCGCTCCGGAGGAGCGGACTATCATCCAATCCACCTTGGAGCGGATGTGCAACGATCCCCTCAAGGACCGGCTGGACACCATTCTGGCGGAAGCCGTGGAGGGGTATCAAGAGTTTACCGATACGGCCGACGCCCCTGCGGCCCGCCGGATCGGAAAACTGCGGGATGAATTTATGTCCCTCTATATCACGCTCAGTCAAATGCTCTCCAATGCTCAGAGCGATGCGGAGCGGGAAAAGATCAACGCCTGTCTGGAAGAACTGGAGCGGTACAGCAAGGAGGCCCATGCGTCGGTCCAATACTCTTATGTTCCGCTTCGGGAGCTCTATGACCTGAAGGCCAGTTGACAGCATCCAATGATAAAGAAAGAGGTGCCAATTATGTTAAATTATGTGCTGGGCTCTCCCCTGGCACAGACCGCGCAGACATTCTCCCCCCGGCACGCCGGCGGACATCGGGTGCTGAAATCAACCAAACTGGAGGACGCGGCATACCGGGACCTGCGCCGGGGTGATAACGAGCTGGATGCGCTGGAAAAAGCCTGCGGCGAAAAGCTGTCCACCTTTCCCGCTCTGAGCAGGGACATCTATCAGAGCTTTTATTCCCTGAATGTGCGGCGGCAGCCAGAAGATGCCATTTCCGAGCAGGCCCGCCGCTTCAATGCACCGATCCTAAATGAGGTGATGGACGGCGAGGACTATCCCGCCATCAAAGCCGCCTGTGAGGGGCGGCAGCTCCCCGCCTATGAGGCCGCTTCGGAATTTATCAGTCAGGTGGCTGGAAACCTGGATGAGCTGCTGGAAAAAGCCAGTGGAAAAAAAGGGGCGCTGAATACCCTGGAGCGCCTGGAACAAAAAAGGGACAGGAGCATGGAGGAGCTTCAAAAACTGATGAAGCAAATCGCACAGGCCGGCCCTGAGCAGCTTCCCGAACTGGAGAAGCAGGCCGTCAAGGCTGCCAATCAGGCCCAGAGCCAGGTCAACCAGACGGAAGCCGTGGGCCATATGGTCCGCGACCAGATGCTCCAAAATAAAGAGGCCGTCTCCGGCTGTTTTGCACAGGCGGTACGGGCGGCGGCACAGAAAGCCGAAAGCGTTTCGTCGGCGCTTCTGGCCTGGGGCTACGGCCCTGACAGCAATGATCCGGAGCGGAGAGCGGCGGACCTGGAGTTGGCCGCCCGCGTCGGCAAGAGTCCCACGCTCATGGAGGTGGCCCGCTATCTGGGGCGCCTGAAGGAGCTGATGGACGGCAAGCGCAAAAACGGCTATGCCTATGGCCGCGGCGAGAAGTACAGCCTGGAGCTGGGCGGCGACATCAACAGGGCCATTGCCTCGGAGTTCGCCATGCTTGCCGCGCCGGAGACGCTGCCGCTTTTCCTGCGCAAGCTCCAGCGAAAGGCACTCAAGCAGTACCAGCGCCGGGAGCCCATCTGCAAGGGAAGCGGCGACATCATCTGTATGCTGGACGAGTCCAGTTCTGCGGAGAGCCAAGCACCCTGGTGTAAGGCGGTGGCCCTGGCCCTGCTGGACATTGCCATGCGGGACCAGCGCCGGTTTGCCGTGATCCATTTGCCGGGGTTGGAGATGTTCAGACTGATCTCTTCCTGCCGGGGCAGTACGACCGTGAGGATGTTCTGCGCTGTGCCGAGACCTTCCTAAACGGAAACACCGACTACGAGACGCCGCTGCGGGAGGCCCTGCGCCTCATGGAGCAGGAGGGCTTTGAAAATGCCGACATGGTGTTCGTCACGGACGGTGAATGTGTTTTGCCGGACAGTTTCCTGGAAAAGCTGAAGGCGGAACAGTCCGCCAGAGGCTTCCAGATCACCGGCATCCTGCTGGATCAGGAGGACGCCGGGTTTGAGTTCAGCCTCCGGGAGTTCTGCACCAATGTCTACCGCACCAGCCAGCTCTCCCGCGATCAAATCGCGGAGCAGCTGGTGGTGAGCCGGGTGGCATAGCGGCGAGAAAACATCTTATTACACAGAGAACACGGACGGAGAGTTGCGAACTATCCGTCCGTGTCACTCTGCCGCCAAAGGCGTCTCGCCGCGAATCTCCAGACTTGCCTCATTCACCATCTCGACTTGATTTATCTCTAAAATCTGATTATACTAACAACAAATACAGAACTTAAAATCGCTTTGGAAAAGGAGTGTGCCGCATGGATCACAAGCTCCGGTTATATCATGTTGGTCCTATTCAAGAATGTGATTTGGACCTGAACGACTTCACCGTTTTGACTGGCCCGCAGTCCAGCGGAAAAAGCACCGTTGCAAAAGCCGTCTATTTTTTCAGGACGGTCAAACAGGATATTTTGAATATTATCATGCAGGGAGGCCCGCAAGCAGTATCGGACCGGGATGACGCTTCCTGGTCCATGGTCTTGGAACAGCGCCTGAAGAACAAATTCCTGCAGCTTTTTGGGACCTCCTGGGTCATGCCGCTGGATATGAAGATGGAATACACCTATAAAAAGAATGTCTCTATCCGGGTATCCCTGACTGAAAATTATGATGATCCCCTGAAAAACTATATCGAAATTGAATTTAGCGGCTCTGTGAAAGAGTATTTCACAGAGCTGGGCTGGCGGAATTTTTCCAATATCTCTCCCGGCCAGAGGGACTATGCCGAGAAACAGCTCAGCCAGTTGTTTAATGATCCGTATGAAACCGTCTTTATTCCGGCCGGGCGCAATTTGATTACACTGCTGAGCGCGCAGCTCAACTATATTTTTACTTCGCTGGAGGAGTCCCAACTCCGTAATATCGACTATATCACCAAGCGATACACGGAATTGATCCTAAAGCTCAAGCCGACCTTCGGCTACGGGATGGATGGCGTTATCCGGGAAATTGAGGCTGACCCGATTCGGCTGAAAAAGTACAAGGAGATCAGGCCCGCGGTCAACCTCTTGAGAACAGCCGCGGAGCAGGTGTTGAACGGCAGCTACCGATATACGGAAAATGAGGAGCGTCTATATCTTTCAGACGGCAAATATGTGAAAATCAACCTGGCTTCCTCCGGCCAGCAGGAAGTTGTGTGGCTTTTTAACCTTCTGTTCTATTATCTGATTGAGCAGAGAAAGGTGTTCCTGATCGTGGAAGAGCCGGAGTCCCACCTTTATCCGGCCTCCCAGCAGACAATCTCCCATGTGCTCGCTTTGATGCTTACCAGCGGGAACACAGGCATCGTGACCACACACAGCCCCTATGTGCTCAGCACACTGAACTATCTGATGCTCGCCGGCCAGGTTCCTGTTCAGCGTCAAGAAGAGGTCAAGCCGCGTCTCAACAAGAGGTTTTGGCTTGATGCGGAAAGATCAAACGCCTATTATATTCATGACGGCAAGCTGGAAACGGCTGTGAACGAGGATGATGGGCTGAAGCTGATCAAGAATGAACTGATTGACGGCGCCTCCACTGAGATCAATGCGTTAAGCGATTTCCTTCTCGGATTTTTGTTTTCTGAGGAGGGATAGGTATGTGCTGCAACATCAATGATTTTACGCCGCATCGGGCGGGACAGCACTCCGTATTTACTTCGGCGGAAAATCGCTGTACCCATGTCGGCAAGAACAAAAATAGGCACATGATCCGGCAGTTCAAGGTGGATGGAGAGGTGGTCGCAGCGGGGGATATGTCTCCGCGCTGTGATTATCTCCTTTTGAACGATGATGCAAAGACTTCCTACTACATCGAATTGAAGGGCTCCGATCTGGTCAAGGCCATTGAGCAGATTGAGACTACCGTCGCCATGATTGCCCCCTCCATTCCGGAATATGCAGTCCTGCGCCGTATCGTTTTCAGAACGGGTACCCATGGAATACAAACCAGGCCCGTACTCTCCTGGAAAAGGAAGCATGGAAATACCGTCGTCATCAAAGAGCGGCTTTTAGAGGAAACGATCTGATTCATCTTGCGAAGGATCGGCGCACCGGGGAGTTCAAATTGCCGCCCGGTGCCGGTCCTGCTGTTTTCTCAAAAATAAAAAGCCCCTTGGAGGCGCATCGCATACTCAACGGCAAGTTGCAAGTTCCTTTTTTCTTACTATAATCAAGCAGAAAGAGGTGAAACCAAAATGGCAGACAGTCGCTATGTTCTTATGCACAAAAATACACCTGTGGCCGACCTCCAATTGGATACGGACACCGGTGTGATCCGGTCTGTCGGCCATGTTTATAACGCGCTCCATGTTCCGGTAGGTATCCCTGTGAAAAAGGGAGTCATTGACAGGAGCGCCCTCAATACATGGTGGACCGGCCGGGCCATTCCAGCCAGCCGTGACCGCATCCGGGATGCCCTGCGAGAGTTGGAGTTGGCCTCCACACAACTGCTCCTGGACAAATGCCTGGGGCTAAGCCTGTCCGACCAATATTGGATCTGCCCGACATCCAGCGGCGTGCGCTGGGAGGAGGTAAACTTCTTTCAAAACGCCTTTTCCGATGATGTGGGCAATATCCTGCTCGGCCGCGGCTCATCCAGCGGCCGGGTAAGCCTGATGTCCCCGGACAACACCTCGGACGGTTGGCTGAAGAAAAAGTGGGCCATTCTGGATGAGCGCCGGTGCCTGATGAAGGGCGGAAGCGGCGCCACCCAGCAGGAGCCCTACAATGAGGTGCTGGCCAGTTCCGTGATGGAGCGTCTGGGTATCCCCCATGTGACCTATACGCTGACGGTCCAGGAGGACTACCCGTACAGCGTATGTGAGGACTTTATCACCCCGGAAACCGAGTTGATCCCAGCGTGGTATATCATGCAGACGGTAAAGCGGCCCAATCATGTCTCGGTCTATCAGCATTATATGGACTGCTGTGAAGCCCTTGGTATTCCCGCGTCCGGGAGGCCGTGGACCGGATGATCGTACTGGACTACCTGATCGTCAACGAGGACCGGCACCAAAATAACTTCGGCGTGGTACGCAACGCTGAGACGCTGGAGTATTTGGGCGCCGCCCCGATCTACGACAGCGGCACATCCCTGTGGTTTGACAAGCCCACCGGCATGGTGGGAAGCGGGCGGGTCACCTGCAAGCCGTTCAAGGACCGCCATGAGGAGCAGATCAAGCTGGTATCTTCCTTTGACTGGCTGGACCTGTCCAGGCTGGACAGTATCGAGGAGGAATGGATGGAGCTGACCAAGGGCTCCCTGTTCCTGGATGAAGCCCGCCGCATTGCTGTGGCCCGTGCCCTGCGTTGGCGCATTGAAACGCTCAAGGAGATCTCCCGCTGCGGCGTCTATGCCGTTCCGGGAACAGGCCATGATGTGACGGAGGATATTCGTTACAGCGGCCAAAGCGAACAATAATATCGGATCAAAGAACACAGGCCGGCAGCTTTGCGCTGTCGGCCTGTAAAACACAGTATGGGTTATTTACAAAAAATCATTTAGCCTGGTCCCATACATGGGAGTGATGAGGCAGCGTCCGCATATTCTGGGAAACGGAGCCGCACCGCCTCAAAGAAGCAGGACTGAAACCCACAGCAGAATATCTCATCCGGCAGGAATGCCGCAGAGACCCGTTCATCCTCCGGTTGCTCCTGCCCATAGCCGTTCCACAGGTTAAATGCCAGCCTGGTGATTCTTTTGCTCGTACCAGTCTGCCAGCCGTCAGCCAGCGCCTCCGGGCAGATACACCACTCCCGCCAGTCAAATAAACGATGGAAGTGGCTCCTGGTATCTGGGCACAGCCCGCACAGATAGAGGAAAGAACGAAAATAGTTGTCTGGAGTACGCCCGGATGCTGCGGCCCGCTCCAATTTCTCACGGAAAAACGCTTCGTGCGCATCGTCATAAAAATGTACCGTCATGTATTCCTTCGATCTCCTTTCACCTGCCCTATGTAAGAGTAGATGGACACAAGCGCATCCAGGCCATCGTCTCTGCGCTTGAGCAGTGTCCGCGGCGCCAGATGCATTTCCCGCTGTAATTCTCCCCAAGTTTTCCCCTCAAAATAATATTTTCGGATCACTTCGGCCTGTTTTTCTTCTAATTGTGAGACATAGAACTCCAGCTTGGAGATCTGTTGTTCAACGGTATAAAGCTCCTGGGCGATCTCCATAATGGTTTCTTGGTTGAGTCGGTCTTTCTTGTCCCGGAACTGTGTGGCGATACGCATGGTCTTATCTGAGATAAATCCCGCCGGTCGAATGCCGTCGCTCACCGGCCGTGAAAGCGCCATGCTGTCGATCACCTCGCTGTCTGAAATCTTGGCGGGGTGTTCCTGCTCATAGCGAAGCAAGATGACTTTCTTCTTCAGCTCCGGATATTGCTTCAAGTCATCAATTACCTGTTCTCTTATTTTCGTTTGCTCCATGATGATCCCCCCGCCTTTCTTTCTGAAATAAAATTTTTCAGCACAAGGAGACATCATGCGAGGAATTCTTATCCAAGGCAAGAAAATTGGCACCGGAGAATAGGATAGCGGTAGACCAAGCTGTTGCCCTGCCATGGTGGAAAAGTGGAGGCGCAGACCTATTCATATTCCCCCATCTCATTCCATGCTTTGAAAGCAAATTTCGTCGCGATGTGGGTTCTTGTGCCGTTATCCACAGAATAGCGGTGCATCATGGTTTCCTTACGCTCCCAAAGTGGACTTAAAAGAGAATTTGCGGCGGAATATGTGTTATTTCGACATTATGGAGCGAAACAGTACCCGACTCCCTTGACTGTCTTGATATAATCGGTATCTTTAGGAGACAGGCCCATCTTCTTTCGTATAGAACAGATCAGGTCGTTAACGCTCTTACTGCCGTAGAGACTGCTCTCCCTCCAGACCCGTTCATAGATCAGTTCCCTGGAAAAGACGATAGAGGGATTGCTGGCCAGGAAATAGAGGAGCTTGAACTCCAGAGCTGTAAAGGAGAGCTGACTTCCGCGCATTGTGACCCTTTGGCGCAAGGGGTCCATCATCAGATCTTTATAAATGATACGGCCAGGCGGTGCGGCCTCCGTAGGGTATTCATCGGCCGACGGACGGCGAAGCAGGGCACAGACAGCGGCAGAGCACTCCTTGGGACTGTTTTCCGCAAGGCACATATCAAACCCTCGGTTCATAAAAGCCGCCCGAACATCAGATTTACCGATTGGGAACATAAGTAGAAGCGTATTCTTTGCGTGCCGAAGATCCAGCAGCAAACCAATCAGACGGGCAGCATCCTCGGTATCCGCGTCCAGAGCCACTACATCAAAGGTGCGGATCATCATTTGGCTGACCGCGTTTTGGATTGTCAAGGCGATGCAAGGATCAACCCCGTTTTTCCTCAATAAGGCTCGGATGCTCTCCGCCTGTGCTTGGCTTTCCTCAATTAGTAGAATACGCTTTCCTGAAATGACGCTGCTCGTAATTTCATCTCCTTTTTATGGAAAATGGATGTATTATACTCTCCTGAATTATGTTTAATTTCTGATAAATTTCTGTACTTGCGTCACGAGCAAAATGCCGGGAATAATGCCGGAGCACGGTTGAACAGCTTCAATTAAGGAACACCCCCTGCCAAAGCAGGGGGTGTTCCTTTCCAGCTTCTTTTAAGTGTGCTTATTCAGGAGCCGAAAGAATGAGGCGTTACGCCTGCCTCATACCTTTAGCCGCCTCTTTCAGCCGCTCAAAAGACTCCGCGCTGATGATGTGCTCAATCCTGCAGGCGTCGGCTTCCGCCACCTTGGGGTCAACCCCTGCGGCAATCAGCTTCTCTGTAAAAAAACAATGGCGCTCGTAGATGCTCTCCGCGACCTCCCGGCCCACATCCGTCAGGCATAGGGAGAAATCCTCATCCATGGTGAGAAAACCGCCGTCCTTTAGCAACGCCACCGCATGGCACACGCTGGGCTTGGAAACTCCCAGGTGTCGGGCCACATCCACGGAGCGCACCGTGCCCTTTTTCATATGAAGGATCAGGATGGCTTCCAGATAGTCCTCGCCTGAAGCGTGTAAGGATGCGGGATGCTGTCGCTTGCTGTTCTCCCTCATGCCAGTCTCCAGCCCTCGGCCTGTTCCCGGATCTCAATGAATCGCCGGTAAAGCCCGCCCTGGGCCATGAGCTCGTCGTGGGTACCCCGCTGAACGATGCGGCCGTCCTCCACCACCAGGATCTGGTCCGCGCTCTGGATGGTGGCCAGCCGATGGGCGATGGTAAGGATGGTTTTCCCCTTTGTCAAAGCGGACAGAGCCTGCTGAATCAGGTGCTCATTCTCCGGGTCTACGCTGGCGGTCGCTTCATCAAGGATGACGATAGGCGCGTTTTTGAGCATGGCGCGGGCGATGGAAATGCGCTGTTTCTCCCCGCCGGAGAGGGTGGAGCCGCCCTCTCCAATCACGGTATCATAGCCGTTCGGCAGGGCAGAGATGAAATCGTGGCAGCAGGCGGCCTTGGCAGCGGCCACCACCTGTTCATGGGTGGCGTCCGGGCAGCCGAACTTGATGTTGTTCTCCACCGTGTCATGGAACAGATACACCGTTTGGAACACCATGGAGATGTTTCTCAGCAAGCTCTCGCAGGTAAACTCCCGCACATCGTGTCCGCCCACGGAGACAGAGCCGGCATTCACATCATAAAACCGGGCAACCAAATTGCAGATGGTACTCTTTCCGGAGCCGGAGGGGCCAACGATGGCGGTAGTGGTCCCCTGGGGGGCGGTAAAGGATACATCGTGGAGCACCTCGCGGCCGCCGTAGCCGAAGGACACATGGCTCAGGGCCACATCGAAGCGCTCCGGCACGACCTCCTTTCCTCCCTTGTCAATGAAATCGGTTTGCTCCAGCTCCTCCAGACGGTCCAGCACCGAGTCCGTCACCGACAGGATGTGGGCCGCATCGTTGATGGCCTCCACACTGCCGAAGATGGTAAAGGAGAACAGGGCGATCATCAGGAAATACTGGAGGGGAAGGGCGCCGGCCAGGGCCTGCCAGCCGGCGGTGAGCACCAGCCCCACGGAAGCCGCCCGCAGAGCAAACAGGTGCAGACAGTTCCAGGGGACAAAGCCGAACTCATTTTTGATGCGGATGGCCTTGTTTGCCCGGCAGGCCTCCCGAAACCGCTGGACAGAAACGCCATCCTGGCCGAAGGACTTGACCACCGGCAGACCGTGAATGTACTCAATGGCCGCCCCGGACAGCGCCTCCTGAGCCCGGTGGCTCACCGGGGCGGTGCGGGCGCTCTGGCGGCCGATCCCCCGCAGAGCAAAGGCGGACACCAGCACACCGATCAGCGCCGCCAGCGCGGCAGGCGGGCAGAAAAACGCCACACACAGCAGGATCACGGCCACTTGGATATAGCCGTTCACCACCGCATCCACCATTTTCATGCTCTGGAGCTCCAGGGTGCTCAGTTCGGTGGTGAGGGCTGCCAAAATGTCTCCCAGGTCGTTTTTGGCGAAGTACCCCAGGGACACCCGCTTGAGCACATTCCCCAGCTCCATCCGCTGCTCTGCCGCCCGTTCCGTGCCGATACTCTCCTGAAGCCGGTTTTTCCAGTAGGTGAAGAAAAACCGCAGAAGAATCAGCACCACGATCCCGCCCAGGCACAGCCAGGGAAGGTGCGGAGACAGGCGCTCCTCTCCCCAGGCGTCCACAATCAGCTGTCCCAGCGCCCAAGCCGCCAGCACCACCGGCCCGGCGGTGCACCAGGTGGCGAAGAAGGAGCACACGAAGCCCAGCACCATTCGTTTCCGGTAGGCTCCGGCCCACCGCATGATCCGTCCTACACTGTGAAACATCTCACTGTCCCTCCTTTGCGCCCGATGTAACTGCCCAGCCTTGGGCTCCGATGTGGGCCTGCCACAGCTTCTGGTAAAGCAGGCAGCGGCGGAGCAGCTCCGCCTGGGTGCCCTGGTCCACGATATGCCCCTTTTCCAGCACCACGATCTGATCCGCGTTCTGGATGGTGCTCAGGCGGTGGGCGATGACCAGCAGGGTCTTCCCTTTGGAGAGGGCCATGATCGAGCTCTGGATTTTGTCCTCATTTTCCGGATCGGTAAACGCGGTGGCTTCGTCCAAAATCACAATGGGGGCGTCCTTCAAATAGGCGCGGGCGATGGCGATACGCTGGCGCTCCCCGCCGGAGACGCTGTCTGCCCGCCTCTCCCGCCCGGGGCGTGTCCCCAGCCCCGGTGCCAGTCGGGCCAGAAACTCCTCACACTGGGCCGCCCTGGCCGCCGCCAGCACCTCCTCGTCCGAGGCGTCCGGCTTTCCCAGGCGGATGTTCTCCTTGAGAGAGCAGTCAAAGAGGAAGTTGTCCTGGGTGACGAAGCTGATGGCCTGGGAGAGCTGTTTCAGAGGCATTTCCCGGATGTCCCGCCCACCCAGGGTGATGGAGCCGGCCGTCACATCCCAGAAGCGGGCAGCCAGCCGGGCGATGGTGGACTTGCCGCCTCCTGAGGGCCCTACCAGGGCGGTGAAGCTCCCCTGGGGGATGTGCAGCTCCAGGTCATGGAGCACCTCCGCGCCCCCTCCCGCCATAGGAAAAGGCCACATTCCGAAACCGGATGCCGCTGCCGTCCAGATCCGCCTCCTGCTTCGCCTGAGAGAGCTGGGGCAGGTCCAGCAGCTCCCGGGTGTCCTTCACCGCAAACTGCATACTCTTCATGGAGTTGATGAATGCGGTAGCTCTCATGAGCGGGGAGACGATGCCCAGGGCCATCATCAGGCAGAGCGTCACCTGAGCTGGGTCCAGCACCCCGGTCTGGTAAAGATAGATGCCCACCGGGAGGGTCCCCAGCAGGGTGGTGGGCAGGATGGACAGGCACAGATTCATGGAGGCCCAGGTGCAGCGGAACCAGTTCAGGGTAAAGTCCCGGAAAGAGCTCACAGCCTGGGCGAACTTGGCGTAGGATCGCTCCCCCTGGCTGAAGGTCTTCACCACCTGGATGCCTTCCACATACTCCACGATGACGCTGTTGACATGGTTGTTGGCCGCCATATAGGCGGCATAGTTCTTGTTGTAGGACCGCATCCCCGCCGCCATGGGGACCAGGGCCACTGGGATGGTCACCAGCAAGGCCAGGCCCATCCGCCAGTCGATGGCGAACATGGCGATGACGACCGCCAGGGGCAGAAGCAGGTTAGAGCTCAGCTCTGGGATCATGTGGGCCAGGGGCGGCTCAATGTCCTCGATCCGGTCCACGATGGTGCTCTTCATGGCCCCGATGGGCCGGGATTCCACCTCGCCCAGGGGCGCCCTCATGAGCTGATCTGCCACCTGGAGGCGAAGGCCCTCCAGAATGGTATAGGCGGATACATGGGCCAGCATGGTGGACAGGGCGTAGCCCGCCACCTTGACGGCGTAGCCTGCCAGGCACACCCCACACCACAGCAGGATGCCCTCCAGGCCCGCCCGACGCTCCACAAACAGCCGCAGGATTTGATAGACTCCCAGATACGGCACAAAGCCTCCTGCCACGCTGACCACCGCCAGGGCCACCGAGGCGGCCATTTTGCCCCGGCAGGGTCCGGCATAGGAGAGCAGGATGCTCAGCCAGGTCCGTTCTTTCATCGGCAAGACTCCTCTCAAAAGAAATGACTGCGATTTGCTTTCGCTAACCGCAGCCATTGTAACTGATAAAAAAAGCTCTTTTCCGCTCCGCTCCGCCGATCCTGTCCCGTTTGGACAGAAGAATTTATTGTCCCTCCCGGCGGTATTCCAGGGGCGTTTTACCCTTTACCGCCTTGAACGCGGCGGCAAATTTGCTGGCGCTGTCATACCCTACCCGGCCGGCGATCTCCGCCACGCCGGCATGGGGCTCCTGCCGGAGCAGGAGGGCCGCCCGGTCCATGCGCAGGCACCGCATATAGGTGTTGATGGGCTGGCCGTAGACCGATTTGAAGCACTCTTTCAAGGCCGTGGTCGGGATGGAAAAGCGCCGGGACAGCTCAGTGATGGTGTAGTGACGCTCCAGATCCCCGGTCAGCAGGCGGTGAATCGCTTTCATTTTCTCCACCTGCGTCTTGTAGAAGTAGGGCTTCTCCGACTCCGCGGGCAGTTCCAGGGCATCCAGATAGAGGAGCAGTTCCAGCGTCTTGATGCGGAAATAGGGGAGCTTGATCTGTTCCGGTACGGCATAGAGCTCCTGGAAGATATGATCCAGCGAAGGGGCCCCGTCGGAGTACCTTGGGGTGGGGGCCGGAGCAGTATTTGTCTCGGAGGCGGTACAGGTCCACCGGAAAGTCCCGCACCCATTCGGCCAGGGCCTGGGCTGCCCGAGGCAGCTCCAGCCCCACCGTGATCCCGTGATAGTGGGAAAGTGGAAAGACAAAGTGCCCCCGGTGCTCCAGCCGCCGGTCCAGCTTCAGGTCCCCCGCTTCCACATAGGAATAAGCATCCGGTCCCGCCGGGTACTCCATCCGTCCCTGGCGGCAATAGTCGATGCACAGCAGATCTCCGGTAATGGTCAGGTCGGAGTCGTAATCCTCCATGTGGAAGTCGTTATACATCAAAGTGATCCCGGGGTACAGGTCGTACTGGGTCATGCTCCCATCCCCGGTGCCGCCCATCATCTGAAAGACCCGGCAATGATCATTTTCCACCACCACTTTTGGAAAGCCATTTCCCGCTATCATCTGCTCCAGCATAGTTCCCCTCCTTACAGATGCAGGACCCGGTCACAAGCCTGCTGCAAAAACTCCTGGTCATGTGTTACCACCAGCACGATGCGGCCCTGTCGGGCCAGATCCCGGATCACGCCGGACACCTCCACCATCCGGGCATAATCCAGGCCGCTGGTGGGCTCGTCAAAAATCAGCACCGGCTTTTCCGACAGCAGCGCGGTGGCCACCGCCAGCCGCTGTTTCTGTCCGCCAGAGAGCGCCATGGGGTGCCGCTCCCGAAAGGACAGCAGTTGAAGGCGATCCAGCACCTCGGCGATTTTTTCGTCCGGTGCATCCGGGGCGGATATTCGACACTCACCCCACACGCTGTCCGAAAAGAGCTGGTGGTTTACATCCTGCATCACGCAGAAGGCTGCCCGCTGCCGCTCCTTGCGTCCCAGGGGGCGGCCGTGAAGCCGGACAGTCCCTGCCTGCTCCCGCAGCAGCCCGCACAGACAGCGGGAGAGCGTGGTCTTACCCACGCCGTTGGGCCCGGTGACAGCCACTACCTCACCCGGCCGGACGGAAAAGGACAGCTCACGGAACACCGCCTCTCTTTTCTGAAAGGCGCAGGTCAGCCCCTCCACAGAGAGGCCTTCCCCGGACCCGGCCGGCTTCGCCGGTGGCAGGGTACAGGGGGCCGATGACAGCGTGCGCAGGCCCAGCCTCTCCCGTTCCTCATCAGTCAGCCGCTGAAACTCCTCACGGGTGAAGCGCCGGGACAGGCTCCCCTGCCTGATATACCATGCCTGGTCGATCAGGTCGGTAAGAAAGTAGAGTCGGTGTTCGGCAATGACCACCGTGCGCCCCTGCCGCTTCAGACCGGCGATCTCGTCGTGAAGGCGGGCGATGGCCTCCTGATCCAGATTGGCGGTTGGCTCGTCCAGCACAAAGATGTCCGGGCCCATGGCGTAGACCGAGCCAAAGGCCAGCAGCTGCTTTTGTCCACCAGAGAGCGAGAAGATGCTCTGCCCGCAGAGGCTCTCCAGCCCAAGGGCCTCCACGGTCTCCGCCACCCGGGCATGGATCTCTTCCGGCGGGCATCCTGCGTTCTCCAGCCCAAAGGCCAGCTCGCTGTCCGTGTCCAGATTGAAAAACTGGGACTTGGGATTCTGGAATACCGATCCCACCTTTCGGGCCAGCTGGTGCATGGGCGTCTTGGCGGGGTCCAGGCCGTCCACCTCCACCCGTCCCTCCAGGCGGCAGCCGGGGGTAAAGGCCGGGATCAGGCCGTTGATGAGCTTGGTCACCGTAGTCTTTCCACAGCCGGAGGCACCGCACAGCAGGACACATTCGCCCGGCCGGATGGCGGCGTTCAGGCCGGCCAGGGTCTCCCGGGAGCCGTCATAACCAAAGGAAACATACTCAAATGAGATCATTCCGAGGGTCCTCCTTATTGTACCACAAATGACAGCGCCAGCAACACAAGGCCCGCCGCCATCCCGGCCAGGTCCACCGGGGACAGCCGCAGGAAGACGGCGCTTGTCTTAGGCGCGGGGTCCTCAATTCCCCGGGTCACCGCCGCTGCGGAGAGCTCCTCCGCCGTCTCGGTGGCGGACACCATCAGAGGTATCACCGTGCCCTCCAGTCGGGCCAGCCCCCGGACATCCCGCAACTTCATGGCGTCCCGGATATAGCCCATCTCCTCCCGGATAGCGGGGAAGTATCGCAGAGTCACCGAGACGGCCACGATCAGCCGCTGGGGAACACGGAGCTGGCGCAGTCCCACGATGAAATACCGCAGAGGCGTACATTTCAGCATCAGCGATCCGGTCATCAGGCACGGAAACATCCGGCGGGCGTAGGTGGCAAAAATGGTAAAGCTGGTGGCGATAATCTTGGGAGAGGCGGGCAGGATGTACTGCTGAAAGAGCAGTAGGGCACAATAGCCCACCGCCCATTTGACCGCCATGGAATACTTCCCGTGGGCAGCCATCAGGAGCAGCAGCAGGCCGACCAGTGCCAGCTCCAGCCACAGGGTATGGGGGCGGAAGGCGATGATATTGGCGGCCACCAGAAGCCACAGGCCGGCCCGTGGGTCAAAGATGCGCCGCTCCATCTCAGACAAGGCCTGCCTTTTCAAAGTGCTTGCGGAACATGGCCCGGGCGATAAAGCCGCCAATGATCGCGCCCACAACAGGGGCCAGGAACAGCACCACCAGCATGGAGCTGGACGACAGTGCCGCCAGGGTGTTCACATAGTCTGCGGGCATCCCCTGTTCCGTGATCTGCCGCAGGAAGTCCTCCCGCATCAGCCAGATCGGGAGCGGAGAGCCCACCATGCCCACAGAGAACAGCACAAAGGATACCAGGTTGCCGGCCATGCTCCGGTAGTGGGTGATGACACGGGTAATTTCAGCCAAGCCGCAGGCCAGAACGAAGGATACCAGGATCACAACGGTGAATTGCCCGGTGACATAGTAAATGAGGCCCGTGATGAGTCCCATCAGCAGGACGGAGCCCACCTTCTGCACCTTGGCGCACATCATGAGATATGGAATGCCGGTAAACAGAGCGATAAAGCCCGGCATCAAGATCCAAAGCAGCGGGTGCAGCCCGCCCAGAAGCATAAAGGCAAAGTTGATGACAAAGTAAATGGCGGAGAAAATCCCCACGGTAATGACATCTTTGCCGCTCATCCCGCGGCCCTTGACTGGTTCAGACATAATGTTCTCTCCTTTTTGGTTAGATTGCACTAACTTTCTTCGTGAAAAATAGGACGCCATGCGTCCATCTCACACGATGTATTTTACCGAGGGCCTCCCTGCCTGTCTATTCCGTTTAGACGACTTTATTCCGTTTGGTTGGAATTATTGATGTTTTCCTATCCGCACAAATCGAAAACGGCCCTTGCTATAATACAAAGGCCGCTTTCTTGCTTGTTCCCTTACTTTTCAAAGCGATAACCATATCCATATACCGTTTGAATCGCATTGATATTTAATTTCTTCCGTATCTTGTAGATCCGGCTGGTGACGCTTTCGAGGCCGGAAGCAAAGTCATCGGGCATCGCATATCGGTAAAGCTGCTCCCGGGTAAAGGTCCAGCCAGGGTGTAAGGCCAGATAATATAGGATATTGAATTCCATCGTGGTCAACTCCACCGCTCGCCCGCTCACAAAGGCCCTACGCTGGTTTGGGTCAATACACAGATTATCATATTGTAGAACAGCCAGTCCAGTCAACGCTTTTCCCCCAAAGTTATACCGCCCAACCAAGGCTTTCCTGCTGAATATGGAACAACTTATAATACAGCCCATTCTTCTTCATCAACTCATCGTGCGTTCCATGTTCTACCAGTCGTCCATTGTCAAGAACAATGATCTGATCCGCATCCACAACTGTACGGAGACGGTGGGCGATCATAATAACCGTCTTGCCTTCTACCAGTTTGGCAATCGCTTTTTGAACCAGGACTTCATTCTCTGGGTCAAGGGATGCTGTGGCCTCGTCAAGCAGAATGATGGGCGCATTTTTTAGTAATGCGCGGGCGATGGAAATACGCTGGCGCTCACCGCCGGAAAGGGTGCTGCCGTTTTCACCGAGAACCGTCTGATACCCATCCGGCATCTCCCGGACAAATTCATCACAATAGGCGGCTTTGGCAGCAGCAATTACCTGATCGTCTGTTGCGTTTGGATTGCCAAGACGGATATTATTCATAACCGTATCATTGAACAAGGTCACATCCTGGAACACGAAAGACATATAAGACATGAGGCTTTCCGGCTCCATACTCTTGATGTCTTTGCCGCCCACGGTGATCTTGCCCTGTTGAACATCCCAAAACCGGGCAATCAGTTTGGAAATCGTGCTTTTACCGGAACCGGACGGGCCAACGAGGGCGGTCACGCTCCCTTGGGGAATTTTGCAGGAAACATCTTTGATGACATCTTCCTGATTGTAGCCAAAAGTCACATGGGAAAGCTCAATATCGCAGTTCGGAACCATTTTCCCGTCACCGTCCATCACAGGAGTGGTGAGCAAGGTACGCATACGACTTGTAACTACATTCAAATTCAGTAGCGAGGACAAATTCGCCAGGATTGCCAAAATAGGGCCATAAATCCGCGTGACCATCAGCAGAAACATGAGCAAAGGCAGCAGTTCAATTTGTCCACTGGTCAGGAGAATAGCACCGACAAAGATTGTAATGCCAATACCTGCCTGCAAAATCATGCTGGCGCTGGACATAAACACGCCGACAGCCATTTCCACTTTGATGGCAATCTTTTTCATAGCAAGCAGAGCTTTATCCAACGCACTGAAATGAGAGCCGGACAGCCCGCAGGACTTGATGATCTTCATACCTTCCAGGTATTCCTGTACCTGGTCAGAGGCAGCCAGTTTTGCATTAACCTGCTTTTCAAACAGCTTCTTTTGATGGTTCCGGCTGAGCCAGATAATGAGGAAGGCAATCGGAACCGTGATGAATACGCACAGAGCAAGACGCCAGTCAAAGAAGGCCAGCAGGATACAGGTCAGGGTCACCGTGATGCCGTTTGCAATCAGTGGAGGGATCGTGCTGCTGAGCAGGGACTCCATGCTGCTGCAATCCGCCATCATATTCGTGGTCAGTTCAGAAAGATCCTTGGTGTTAAAGAAATTCATAGGGAGTTTCCGAAGGTGCTCCGCAATCCGCAGCCGGGTCGT
>ENA-OQDA01000235-OQDA01000235.1-human-gut-metagenome-genome-assembly--contig:-NODE-235-length-24279-cov-8.454993_pt1 | contig 24279 bp, 17 predicted proteins | sample MGYA00242771_ERZ504603 | MGnify/ENA primary metagenome ERZ504603 (study PRJEB26092, sample SAMD00036328) | human gut metagenome | host: Homo sapiens | study: EMG produced TPA metagenomics assembly of...
AATACAGAACGCAGCAATACCTCAACCGAAATGCTGGCAACCTCCACAACATTCAACGGGCAAGGACTGGATGCAGACCTTTCCAAAGCAACCGTCAATGTATTCCTAAGCGCAGTCAATGTAACAGAAGGAAATAGAAAAACCGCCACATATAAGATAAAAAACACCTTCAAGAGCCCATTGCCCCATGAGACGCTTGGAGTTCCTCCTTACAATCCGTTCATCATGGTACACGACGGATTAGGAAAACCACGCACAGAAGTGCATCTGGTGAATTATCCTCCGACCGAAAAGGCAGACATGACTTTGTTCCATACTGGAGAGGATTTATCTTCTGTACCGACAAGCTATTATATAGCCAACGGCAATTATCCTTTTGCTATCCATTTAAGCGGAGCAACAAGCTTCAATACTCCTGAAAGCCATCCGATAGACAAGAGCTTTGAACATTTTATGGATTGGGTCAATTCCAATGGAGCAAATTATAAGGACTGGTACAAATAACCGATAAAAGAAACTATTTATAAAGAAATGGCAGCCATTCATCAGGCTGCCATTTCTTGTATCTTCCTATATTGAATACTTAAAGTAAGCTTATTCCACCGTTACTGCCGTACCGCAGGCTGTAACCATCAGCATACTGCCGCTGCCTCCTACTGTTTCATAATCAAGGTCAACGCCAATCACGGCATTGGCTCCCATGGCTCGGGCATTATCCTGCATCTCGCGCAAAGCAGTCTCCTTGGCTTCGCGTAGCACTTCTTCATAAGAACCGCTTCGCCCACCCACCACGTCGCGAATACTGGCAAAGAAATCGCGGAATACATTGGCACCGATAATTGTTTCACCGGAAACGATGCCATAATAGCGGGTGATGCGTCCACCCTCAATAGTCGGAGTTGTTGTTACTAACATAATCTGTTTTTTTAAAGTTACTTATATAGTTAGACGCTGGCATATAAGGGAAAGTTGCAACGAAGAGTGAAAAAATTGTCAGAACATCCGGCTGACACGCTCTATACCTGCCACCAGTACATCTATTTCCTCCCGGGTATTGTAAAGTCCGAAAGACGCACGCACCGTTCCCTCTATGCCAAGACGCTGCATCAGCGGTTGGGCACAGTGATGCCCCGTACGTACGGCAATGCCAAGACGGTCGAGCAACGTCCCCATATCGAAATGATGGATATCACCTACCAGAAACGATATGACACTGCCTTTTTCTTCTGCCTCTCCGAAAATGCGCATGCCGGGAATCTCTTTCAGCCGTTGCATAGCATACTGGGTCAATTCATGTTCATAGGCGGCAATCTTGTCCATCCCGACCAGCGAAACATAGTCCAAAGCTTTGGCAAGCCCGGTGGTACCGATATAATCCGGTGTACCGGCTTCAAACTTGAACGGCAGCTCGTTGAAAGTAGTTTTCTCGAAAGATACATGCTGAATCATCTCTCCACCACCCTGATAGGGAGGTATCCTATCCAGCCACTCCTCTTTACCATAAAGCACCCCTACCCCCGTAGGACCATACACCTTGTGAGCGGAGAAAACGAAGAAATCGGCATCCAGGTCCTGCACATCCACCGGCATGTGGGGGATGGACTGCGCACCGTCCACCAGCACCGGAACGCCTTGCCCATGGGCAAAAGCAATCATCTCCTTGACGGGATTGACCGTACCCAGCACATTGGAGACATGCGCCACACTGACAATCCTGGTACGCTCGGAGAACAACTGCCGGTATTCATCCAACAAGAGTTCGCCCTTGTCATTCATCGGAATCACCTTGATGGCAATTCCACGCTTAGCGGCAAGCAGTTGCCAGGGAACAATGTTGCTATGGTGTTCCATCACAGAAAGAATCACCTCATCCCCCTCCTGCATGAATTCCTCACCGAAGCTGGAGACAAGCAGGTTGATACTCTCCGTCGTACCACGGGTGAAGACAATCTCATTCGTGCTGCGAGCATTGATGAAACGTCTCACCGTCTCACGCGAGGCCTCGTGCAGCTCTGTAGCCTGCTGCGACAGGAAGTGCACTCCGCGATGCACATTGGCATTCACCGAATAATATTCGTCCGTAATGGCATCCACTACCTGGCGAGGTTTCTGCGTAGTGGCACCGTTGTCAAGGTAAATCAGCGGCTTGCCATATACGGTGCGGGAAAGGATGGGGAAATCAACTCTCATTTTTTGAATATCATACATCATTTATAATCACTGTTTAAAAACATAATTTAAGAAGCAAAAAATTAAAAATTCCAAAAACGCTCATCTTGCTGATCCATATCTAGTCCATCATTATAATAACTATTATTATAATAATCATTTAACTCATCATACGTATTACTATTCCTACTTTCTAATTCATCTATTTCTTCTATTTCCACAACCTCCTTGATATGTGTTGCCGATTTTTGCAACAAGAAATAGCCTGAAGTTACAGCTTTCTCAAAAACTGTCTTACACAATCCTTCAGCATCACCTCCATTTTCTGCACATTCACCATTTTCAGTTTCAAGAAACGTCAAAGTCATAAAAGTAAATACTTCAGGTATATATTCAGTCTTTATATAATTATACATTTTACCTTGCCTCATTCTAAAATCTTTTGTTTCCCTCACTCTTTCACATACACCTGTAACAGAATTTGGTCTTGATATAAAATATGGGGAAGGTGTCTTCCATTTATATGACATCAATCTAATAAATGGACCATTACCAATAACATTTCCTCTACTATCTGTTGTATACATATTTTCCAACGCTTTGACTTGCGATTCAGTAGGAGGAAATAGTTTTTTTTCGAATTTCGGTAATGGTGACAAAGAATTCCAATAATCATCTTCATCAAGATATTCTGCATCTTCCTCATTCTCTATTCCTATAGCTCTAACAATGAAATAAGGAAGGTGATTTCCTTGTTTTACTTTTATCAAACTTATTACTTTACATTTCATAATACAATTAAGAATGCTCTATTTCTTACTTGCAGATGGCGCACCCCTGGCATTTGTTCAGTTCCCCCCGGAAACGCTTCTCTACCAGCAGATGCAGACGGTCTTTCAAAGCATCCAAACGGATGGTGTCGATAACTTCGTTGACAAAAGCGAACATCAGCAGCAGGCGCGCCTCGCGCACCGGAATACCACGCTGCCGCATATAGAAGAGAGCGCTTTCATCGAGCTGCCCCACCGTAGCGCCGTGACTGCACTTCACGTCATCTGCATAAATCTCCAGCTGAGGCTGGGTGTACATATGTGCATCTCGGGTGGCACAAAGATTGCGGTTGGTCTGTTGCGAACTGGTGTGCTGTGCGTCAGGGCGCACTAAAACCAGACCGGCAAAGGCACCTACAGCCTGCTCGTCAAGGACATACTTATAAAGCTCATTGCTGGTACAGTTGGGCACGGCATGGTCGATTGTCGTATGATTGTCCACATGCTGATTCTTGTCTGCAATGGCCATACCGCACAGATTCAGCTCCGCATGTTCACCGGCAAGCGTCACACAGGTTGTATTCCGTGTAGTTCCGTTGTGCAAGGTCATACCATTCAGCAATACATTACTATTGGCTTCCTGCCTTACATACATATTGCTGATACGTACCGTACTGGTGTGTGTCTCTTCGAGTTCATAAAAATCGAAAATGGCATTCTCACCGGCAAAGATTTCTATCACCTGCGTTGCCAGGAAGTTCACGCCGTCCATCGCATGGTCACACACCAACAAGCGGGCTTGTGCACCCTCCTCCAGAATAATCAGCACACGGCGGTTCACCATAAAATTGACGTCACCACGCAGGATATTCACCAGCTGAATAGGTTTCTCTACCACCACGTTCTTAGGAACATAAAACAGAACGCCGTCTTGTGCAAAAGCGGTGTTGAACGCCGTCACCCCATCCTCTGCCGTATCAGCCAACTTGCCATAATATTTCTTCACCAAATCGGGATGTTTCTCGGCCACCTCCTTCAGGCTGCCGAAGATAACCCCTTCAGGCAGATGGGACTTAGGCAAAGCCCTGCCATAAAAAGCATCGTTCACCACAAAATAAAGAGCAGTGCTCATATTGGGAACATCGCACTTGAACACTTCATAAGGATTCACCGGAATTTCCAACCGGTTCAAGTTCAAGCCATAATCCGGCTCAAAGAACTTGCTGATATCCGTATATTTGTATTTCTCCTCCTTACGGGTGGGAAAGCCCAAGCGCTCAAAGTCAGCAAAAGCAGCGGCACGCGGCGCATTCAGCACCTCGGCACTATGCCGGCATATCATCGCCTCCGTTTGGGAGAAAAGGTCTATGTATTGTTGCTCTACACTCATGTTTTCAGATTATGAGTTTATAATTCACCTGCTTCTTTCCTTATCCAATCGAAGCCACGTGTTTCAATCTCCTTCGCCAATTCCGGTCCACCGGTCTTTACGATACGTCCACCCAGCAGTACATGTACCGTATCGGGTTTGATATAGTCCAACAACCGCTGGTAGTGGGTAATGACCATAGCACTGGTTTCCGCAGTCTTGAGTTTGTTGAAACCGTCGGCCACAATACGCAAAGCATCCACATCCAATCCGGAATCCGTCTCGTCCAAAATAGCAAAAGTCGGTTCCAACATCGCCATCTGGAATATCTCGTTACGCTTCTTTTCACCGCCGCTGAAACCTTCGTTCACGCTACGGTTGGCCAGCTTGTTGTCCAACTCCACAATGGCACGCTTCTCGCGCATCAGCTTCAGGAACTCACTGGCCGACAAAGCAGGCAGATGGCGGTACTTGCGTTGCTCATTCACAGCCGCACGCATGAAGTTCACCATCGACACGCCCGGAATCTCTACCGGAGCCTGGAAAGAAAGAAAGATTCCTTCATGTGCACGGTCCTCAGGACTCATGGCAAGCAAGTCCTTGCCATTAAAGGTAATTGAGCCGCGCGTCACTTCGTAAGCAGGATGGCCAACCAACACATTACTCAACGTACTTTTACCAGCACCGTTCTGTCCCATCAGTGCATGTACTTCTCCATCACGTATGGTCAAGTTGATGCCTTTCAATATTTCTTTGCCATTGATGCTGGCATGCAGGTCTTTTATCTCTAACATCTTTATATTTACTATTTGACTATTTACAATTTACTATTTATAAATCACCCCACGCTTCCTTCCAGCGAAATGGCAAGCAATTTCTGCGCTTCTACGGCAAACTCCATCGGAAGTTTATTCAAAACCTCTTTGGCATAACCGTTCACAATCAGCCCCACGGCATCTTCCGTAGAAATACCGCGCTGATTGCAGTAGAATATCTGGTCCTCACTGATTTTGCTGGTAGTGGCCTCATGCTCCACGATGGCCGTTTCATTGTGAATATCCATGTAGGGGAAAGTATGCGCGCCGCATTTGTCACCAAGTAGCAAGGAGTCGCACTGGCTGTAATTACGAGCATTGTCCGCTTTCTGTGCCACGCGCACCAAGCCGCGGTAAGAGTTTTCGCTCTTTCCGGCAGAAATGCCTTTGCTCACAATGGTGCTCCGGGTATTCTTGCCCAGATGAATCATCTTTGTTCCCGTGTCTGCCTGCTGATGGTTATTGGTTACTGCCACACTATAGAACTCCGCTGTCGAATTGTCGCCGGAAAGGATGCAAGACGGATACTTCCAGGTAATGGCCGAACCTGTTTCCACTTGTGTCCAAGACAGTTTACTGTCCACCCCTTTACAATGGCCACGCTTCGTCACAAAGTTATAGACACCACCCCGGCCCTCGGCATCACCGGGATACCAGTTCTGCACGGTGCTGTATTTCACTTCTGCACGGTCGTGCACTACAATTTCCACAATGGCCGCGTGCAACTGGTTCTCGTCACGCATCGGAGCCGTACACCCTTCCAGATAAGAAACGTACGAATCATCATCCGCCACAATCAAGGTTCTTTCGAACTGCCCCGTATTGCGGGCATTGATGCGGAAATAGGTGGACAACTCCATCGGACAGCGTACCCCCTTCGGGATATAGACAAAAGAACCGTCGGAGAACACCGCCGAGTTCAGTGCCGCAAAGAAGTTGTCACGATAAGGCACCACCGAACCGAGATATTTCTGTACCAAGTCGGGATGCTCGTGTACAGCCTCGCTGAACGAGCAGAAGATGATTCCTTTCTCCATCAGTGTCTCCTTGAAGGTAGTCTTTACAGACACCGAGTCCATAACGGCATCCACAGCCATACCGCTTAACGCCATCTGTTCTTCCAGCGGAATGCCCAGCTTATTGAAAGTTTTTATCAACTCAGGGTCTACCTCATCCATGCTTTTCGGTCCTTCCTTCTTCTTCGTAGGGTCGGCATAGTAGGATATGGCCTGATAATCTATTTCGGGAATGCGGAGATGTGCCCATGTAGGCATCTCCAATGTCAGCCAGTGGCGATATGCCTTCAGGCGGAACTCCAGCAACCATTCCGGTTCTCCCTTCTTCTCAGAGATAAGCCGCACTACATCTTCATTCAGCCCGCGCTCAATGATGTCTGTATGCACGTCGGTCGTGAAACCGTACTTATACTTCTCCTGAGTGAGTTCCTTTACATATTTATTGGGTTCTTCTTGTTGCATCACTTCTATAATTACAAATTATGAATTACAAAATCACGGTTCACGGTATCAGTCAAAGTCTCCGTTTACAATCTGCTCCGTAACCGCCTTTGCTGCGGGAAAGAATATCCCGGCAAACTCTTCCATAGGATAATATAACACTGATTCTTTCTTTTTTGTTTTGCTAATCAGCGTATTGTCTCCGTCTATAAATTCGATGACACCAATCAGCAGGCTCGTCAGCAGGAGGTACTTCAAAGCCCCTAGACCAGCCCCCAACCAATGATTGAGCCAGCCCAGCGAGACGGCCTCCATTGCCCGGGTCAGCAGAGAAGCCACCAGGGAGAAGAGCAAAGGAACAGCCAGCCAGATGAAGACAAATGCCAGTACTTGCGCCACTGTCATAGAGTCTGTCAACATGGGGCACAGCTTCACTGCCAACGAGGCATACAAAGCCTTTGCCGCCAGCAGACCGACAATCAGCCCCAGCAGAGAGGCCAATTGCTTCACAAAACCTTTCATGAAGCCGATGATTGCGCCCAAGCCGAAAGCAGCCAATATGATGATATCTATAATTGCCATAAAATTAATGTACCAATGTGACAATATGCTAATGTGCCAATATGCTAATGGGTCAATGAGCAAATAACTAATATGCAAAATGTGCCAATTGCCCTGCGGCATTTTCTGTACGCGCAGCCAATTGGCACATTAGCATATTTGCACATTATTCAATTATAATGTTTGCTTCACTTCTATTTCTTCGTAAGATTCGATAATATCGCCCACCTTGATGTCGTTGCAGTTTGTCAGGCTGATACCGCACTCGAAATTGGTACCTACCTCCTTCACGTCGTCCTTGAAGCGCTTCAGGGCATTGATGGCACCCGTAAAGATTACGATACCGTCGCGTATCAAACGGGCCTTGTCGCTGCGTTTCACCTTTCCGGTCTTGACCATGGCACCTGCCACCAGTCCCACCTTCGTGATGTTGAACACTTCGCGCACCTCGATGGTTGCCGTTATCTGCTCCTTCAATGTCGGTGCCAGCATACCTTCCATGGCAGCCTTCACCTCTTCGATGGCATCGTAGATGACGGAGTACTTGCGGATATCCACACCCTCCTGCTCTGCCATCTTGGCGGCAGCACCCGAAGGACGTACCTGGAAACCGACGATAATCGCATCCGAAGCGGCAGCCAGCGAGACATCCGATTCGGAAATCTGACCGACACCCTTGTGGATTACGTTTACCTGCACCTGCTCCGTAGACAGCTTGATTAAAGAGTCGCTCAACGCTTCCACAGAACCGTCCACGTCACCCTTCACAATCACGTTCAGCTCATGGAAGTCACCCAGCGCCAGACGGCGGCCCACTTCGTCGAGCGTCAGCATCTTCTGCGTACGCAAACCTTGTTCACGCTGCAACTGTTCGCGTTTGTTGGCAATCTCGCGTGCTTCCTGCTCCGTTTCGATTACGTGGAACGTGTCGCCAGCAGCAGGTGCACCGTTCAAGCCCAATATCAGGGCAGGTGTAGAAGGACCAGCCTCCTGCATGCGTTGGTTACGCTCATTGAACATAGCCTTCACCTTACCGTAGCTGGTACCCGCCAGCACGATGTCGCCCATTTTCAAGGTACCGTTGGAAACGAGTACCGTAGCCACATAGCCACGACCCTTATCCAATGAGGACTCGATAATGGAACCGGTAGCACGGCGGTTCGGGTTTGCTTTCAACTCCAGCATTTCTGCTTCGAGCAGCACTTTCTCCATCAACTCGGGTACACCGATACCCTTTTTGGCAGAGATATCTTGCGACTGATACTTACCGCCCCACTCTTCCACCAAGAAGTTCATGGCAGCCAGCTCTTCCTTAATCTTGTCGGGGTTGGCAGTCGGTTTATCAATCTTATTGATTGCAAATACAATAGGAACACCCGCAGCCATGGCATGGTTGATGGCTTCCTTTGTCTGCGGCATCACGTTGTCGTCAGCAGCCACAATGATGATGGCAATATCCGTAGCTTTGGCACCACGGGCACGCATGGCGGTAAACGCCTCGTGGCCCGGAGTATCGAGGAATGTAATCTTACGTCCGTCGTCCAGCGACACGTGGTAGGCACCGATGTGCTGTGTGATACCACCCGCTTCACCGGCAATCACATTCGCCTTACGGATATAGTCGAGCAATGAAGTCTTACCGTGGTCTACGTGACCCATCACCGTTACAATCGGAGCGCGAGGTTCCAAATCTTCCTCATCATCCTCTTCCTCTACGATGGCCTGCGCCACTTCTGCGCTTACATATTCTGTCTTGAAGCCGAATTCCTCAGCCACCAAGTTGATGGTCTCGGCATCCAGACGCTGGTTGATGGATACCATCATACCAATGCTCATACAAGTGGCGATGACCTGAGTAACAGAAACATCCATCATGCTTGCCAACTCGTTGGCCGTCACGAATTCCGTAATCTTCAGTACCTTGCTTTCTGCCATTTCCATGTCTTCCAATTCCTGCATACGGCTGGAAGCCATGTCACGTTTTTCCTTACGATACTTGGCACCTTTGTTCTTTCCTTTGGAAGTGAGGCGTGCCAAAGTTTCCTTTACCTGCTTTGCTACATCTTCCTCGCTAACCTCCTGCTTGATGACCGGCTTCTTGAAGCGGTCCTTATTGCGGTTGCGGTTATTATTGGCATTGTTTCCACCAGGCTGGTTTCCACCTTGCGGGCGGGCACCCTGACCTTGCTGGGCACCAGCGTGTCCACGGTCGTTGCCACCACGCTGGAAGTTGGAAGCATTGTTGATGTCCACTTTCTCCTTATTGATACGGACACGTTTCTTCTTGCCGTTGGCATCGCCGGCAGCGGTATCCTTCAACTTGCTGTCATCACGGCGGATTTCCTTGATGATAGCTTCCTTCATCTGCTTCTTCTGATCCTGGCGAATCTTTTCCTTCTCTTCACGCTCCTTGCGTTTCTCCTCTTTCGATTTCTTCTTCGGGCGTGTGGATTGGTTCAGAGCCGCCAGGTCTATCTGTCCGATGACATTAATCTTCGAAACAAACTCAGGCTGATGTATCTTGAAGATTTCTTCTCCTTCTTCTTTCCCCTCTTTTTCAACCGGTGCTTCTTCAGCCACCGGTACGGGAGCAGGCGCTTCTATCATTTCTTCCTTTTTAGATTCTTGTTGAGCCTCTACAACCGGAGCAGGCTCTTCCTTGACAACGGGTTGTGGCTGCGGTTCCGAAACGGGCTGCGGCTCGGACTCAGATGCCGGCTGTACCTCCGGTTGCGGCTGTGGTTCCGGTTGGGGAGCAGGAGCAGGTTCCGGTTTCGGCGTTTCTACAACTGCCGGTTCCTCCACCTTCTTCTCCTCTACCGCTTTTTCCGCTTCTTTCTCTTTTTCCTGAGCAGGAGCAGGTCTACGGTTCAGTTTGTCCAAATCAATCTTGCCTACCGGCTTGAACTTCGGACGTGCGTCTTCCGGAACAACCGTCTTAATCTCCTCGGGCTTCGCTTTCTCCTGCGTTTCCTTATAGCCGTCAATAGACACGGACGCCTTGTTGCGGTCCTTGCTCTGACGTTCCTGGCTGAAACGCTCCGACTTTATCTTAAGGTCCTTATCTGTACTAAACTCCTTTTTGAGCAGTTCGAACTGTTCATCCGTAATTTTTGTGTTCGGATTTGCCTCAACGGTAAATCCCTTCTTTTGCAGGAACTCGACAGCCGTCGTAATCCCTACATTTAAATCTCTTGTTACTTTGTTTAACCTTATCGTCATACTAATTTAATGAATTAATGTGCCAATATGCTAATGTGCTAATTGGCTGAGAAAAAAGGAGTGTGCACTTCATCCGATATGCTATCTGCATTGGCACATTAGCATATTACCCACATTACCACATTACTGCTCCTCCTCTTCAAACTCCTGTTTCAAAATGCGCAATACCTCGTCCACCGTCTCTTCTTCGAGGTCCGTCTTCTCAATCAACATCTCACGGGGAGCGTTCAACACAGCCTTAGCCGTATCGATACCGATAGCCTTGATGGCATCGATAACCCAACCGTCTATTTCATCACGGAATTCGTCCAAGTAGATGTCTTCATCCTCTATGGCCTCATCCAACTCACGGAACACGTCGATGGTGTACTCAGTCAACATACTGGCAAGCTTGATATTCAAACCGCCTTTACCGATAGCCAGCGACACCTCTTCGGGTTTCAAGAACACTTCAGCCTTGCGTTCTTCCTCGTTCAAGCGGATGGAAGAAATCTTGGCAGGGCTCAAGGCACAGCAGGTGGTATAACACTGGATATTGGACGTATAGTTGATAACGTCGATATTCTCGTTGCGAAGCTCGCGGACAATACCATGAATACGGCTACCCTTCACACCCACGCAAGCACCTACCGGATCGATACGGTCATCGTAGCTCTCAACGGCAATCTTGGCACGCTCGCCGGGGGATGCGGGCAATCTTCTTGATGGTAATCAGTCCGTCATTGATTTCGGGTACTTCCATTTCGAACAGACGTTGCAGGAAGACGGGCGACGTACGGCTCAGGATAATCTTCGGATTATTATTCTTGTTGTCCACACGTGCCACTACGGCGCGGGCGGTCTCGCCCTTGCGGTAGAAGTCACTCGGTATCTGTTCGGTCTTGGGCAGCAACAGTTCGTTGCCTTCATCATCGAGCAGCAGCATCTCTTTCTTCCAAATCTGGTAGACTTCCGCATTGATGATGGTACCCACTTTATCAATGTATTTGTTGTAAATACTATCTTTCTCCAGTTCCAATATCTTGGAGGCCAGTGTCTGGCGCAAGTTCAAGATGGCACGGCGACCGAAGTTCGCGAAGATAACTTCATCCGTCACTTCCTCGCCCACTTCATAAGAAGCATCAATCTTTTGTGCTTCGGACAATGCAATCTGCAGGTTCGGGTTTTCCAAATCCTCGTCTGCCACTACCTCACGGTTACGCCATATTTCGAAGTCACCCTTGTCCGGGTTTACAATTACGTCGTAATTCTCATCGGTACCGAACATTTTCGCAATCACACTACGGAACGACTCCTCGAGTACGCTTACCATCGTGGTTCTGTCGATATTCTTCAGTTCCTTAAATTCCGAAAATGTATCTATCAAGCTGACAGTTTCTACTTTTTTGGCCATAGTCTTATTTAAAACTGATTAAGTATTTAGTGTATTTTATCTCTTCATACGTAAAGGTCAAGTCCTCGTCCACCAGCTTGGGACGCTTGGCACCTTCCTCTTTCACTTTCTTCTGAATGGTCACGACGAAATGCTGTTCGTCGGCTTCCTTCAACACGCCGCTGAGCTTGCGGCCGTCCTTTGCCAGCACTTCCACTTCCTTGCCGATGTGGTTAATGTACTGCTGCAGTACCTTGAAGGGCTGTCCGATGCCGGCCGAACCGACTTCCAACTCATAATCCTCATCCTCACGGTTCAACTTGGACTCGATGTAGCGGCTCAGCTCTACGCAGTCCTCAATCCAAACACCTTCTTTGTGGTCTATTTCCACCAAAATCTTGTCATCCGGGCTGATTGTCACCTCCACAAGGAAGTAGTCCTTTCCTGCCAGCCACTCGTCAACAATCTGACAAACAGTTTTCTTTTCTATCATAGATTAACCATTAGGAACAAAAAAGAGGAGCTTAATCGCCCCTCCACCTTTCATCCGTTTTCGGTTGCAAAGATATAAATAATCTGTTCGACTACAAAATATTAGAGAAAAAAAGATTGATTTAACGGTTCAAACGGGAATTATATTACAAACACACCCTTTCAACACTTCAAGATAAGGGGTAAAACATATAATCTTATGAGACAGAAGCTTATACTTTATGAAATGAATTATCACGTTCCATACTGCATGAGATGCACATGTCAAGCACAACGAGATGTGCATCTCGGACAACATGAGATGTACATCTCAAGCATACAATCTCTATTGTTTCAGGAAAAGAAGTAAGGAGATACAAACGGAAAGAAGATACTGTTGAAAGACAACGCGGAAAAATAAAAGGCCGATAGCTTGTTTCATGCTATCGGCCCTTTTACTATGGTTCTAAAGGTCTAAAAGACCTTGTCGTATCACTTATTCGGAGTCTCCCACTTCTTGGTATCCGTACAAACCACGTTCACCGTTTGGTCACCCGTCTGGATGCGGAAGTCACCTTTCTCCAGAATCCACTTGCCATCATAGCCTACGAAAGCAAGGTCGGAGCCTTTCAGTTTCAGAGTCACGGTCTTTGTCTCGCCCGGTTTCAGTTCCACTTTCTCGAAAGCGCGAAGACGGCGGGTATCGGGAGTAAGGGAGGCAACGAGGTCACTGCTGAAGAGCAACACGCTCTCCTTGCCGACACGGTCACCGGTATTCTTCACATCTACAGTGAAAGTAAGCACATCATCAGCGGTAAAGTCCGACTTATCCACCTTGAGGTTACTGTATGCAAAAGTAGTATAACTCAATCCATAACCGAACGCCCACTGTACAGATACTTGCGCATCGTAGTTATAAGCACCTTCCATCTGCTTGCCGATGTGTTCGCACGGTTTGTAGTCGTACGTAATCAGAGAGTTGATTTCCTTCGGATAAGTGAAAGGCATCTTTCCGCTGAAGTTGGCGTCACCGGCAATGAGGTTTGCCAACGCATCACCGCCGTAGTTGCCCGGAAGCATAGTATTGACAACAGCCTTAGCCAAAGGCTCGATGTCAGCAATCAGGCGAGGACGACCTTCGTTCAACACCAGAATGATGGGCTTCCCGGTCTTGGCAAGAGCCTTCACCAAATCGAGCTGGTTCTGGGAGAGGAAGAGGTTCGTCAGGTTACCCGGAGTCTCGCAGTAAGAGTTCTCACCGATGCAGGCAACGATGTAGTCGGCACCGGCAGCGGCAGCTACAGCTTTCTCTATCTCCGGAGTGTTTTCTTCCCACCAGTTGCCACCTTGCTTATAAGTGACACCGGCTTCGTAAATGATATTGTCCGCACCGAATTTATTGGTGAAGGCTTCAAGAATCGTATTGTATTGGCTTGCATGCTCGTCGGCCTTGTCGCCCTGCCATGAATAGGACCAGCCACCGTTGAGGCAACGCATGGAATTGGCATTCGGACCGGTAACCAGCAGTTTCTTGCCTTTTGCCAACGGCAATATACCGTCTGTATTCTTCAGGAGTACCAAAGACTCTTCGGCAGCCTGCAATGCAGCAGCGGCATGTTCCGCACTACCGAACAACGGGAAGTCTTTCAAGTCATAATAGGGCTTTTCAAATAGGTTGAGACGGTACTTCAAACGCAGCACACGACGTACAGCATCGTCTATACGGCTCATGGAAACTTCACCTTCTTCCACCAGCTCCTTCAAGAGTGTACAGAACTTCCAGTCGTACGGGTCCATAGACATGTCGATACCGGCATTGATGGCGAGCTTGATGGCTTCCTTCTTGTCCTTGGCAATGTGGTCGCGGCTATAAAGGTTGTTGATGTCCGCCCAGTCGGTCACGATCATACCGTCCCAGTTGAGGTCTTCTTTCAGCCACTTGGTCAGCAGCTCATAGTTGGCATGGAAAGGCAGGCCGTTGTTCATGGCGGAGTTCACCATCACGGAGAGGGCACCTGCCTTCACCATTTCCAGATAAGGAGCAAAATGCTTCTCACGCATATCCTGCTCGGTGATGGAAGACGGCGTACGGTCCTTACCGGAAACGGGGACACCATAACCCATATAATGCTTCATACAAGCGGCAACGTTGTTCCCGCCAATCAGGTTGGGGTTCTCTCCCTGGAAACCGATAACGGCTTCACGTCCCATTTCGGCATTGACGTAGGCGTCTTCACCATAGTTTTCCCACATACGCGGCCAGCGCGGGTCACGCCCGAGGTCGGTCACCGGGGCATACGTCCAGGGAATGCTTCCCGCCTTTGTTTCATAAGCGGAGATGCGTGCACCTTCACGTGTCAGTTCACGGTTGAAGGTAGCTCCCATATTGACGCCTTGCGGGAAGAAAGTACCACCCAGCGTATAGGTAGTTCCGTGTATCTGGTCTACACCGTACACACAAGGAATACCCATCACCTCCATGGATTTCTCCTGAATGCGTTTGATGATTTCCTGCCACTTCTCCACGCTCTGTGCCACACCGTTGGGCACGTTCAAGATGGAGCCTACTTTGTATTTTCCGATGACAGAGTCGAGCATCGCCTCATCCAACTGGAAGCCCTTGGCATTCTCAATGCCTTGGATACGCATATAGAGCTTCATCATCACATCCTGCGAAGGCATCTCCTTGCCCAGCTTGAATTCCTTTTCAAGCTTGTATCTCTTGATGATTTTTTGCAGGTCCTTCACCGTGATGTTCTTCGGGTCGAGGCCGGCAAAGGGATTGGCGCGTTTCTGCAGGAGGTCGATAGTGAGTTCGCACATCTGACCGACTTTCTCGTCAAGCGTCATCTTCGTTCAGCAAAAGTCTCAAATCTGCTTGTTCTATTTTCTCTGTCTCTTGGAATGGCAGGCGCAACAGTGTCTGCGCCGTAGCAGTAAGCACTAACCCTGATAGGGCTAAAGATAAGATTAACTTTTTATTCATGGTTGTGATATTGGTTTATAATAGTTGCACTATCTGTTTATACGAGGCACAAAGATAAGAACATCCTGCCATACCAAAGGGTACAACAGGATGTTTTTTAGGGTATGATTTGTTATCTTTTCAGACAATCCTACTCTCATCTCTTCAAGAGGCTCATCGGTTCCTGAAGTTTCAAGATGTTGTTCGTCTTCTGCGTTGCGGCAGCTACTTCAGCCTCCAGCGTAGCCTTGATGTCGCGTGAGGAAGCCCCGACGAGGAACTTGTAGTTTCCGGGAGTTACCACCCATGCCGATGCAGCCTCATCGTAGGAAGCCAGGTCATCAGCATTCACTTTCAGCGTCACCACAACCGCTTCGCCCGGTTTCAGCTCCTTGGTCTTGGCAAAAGCCTTCAGTTCCTTTTCGGGCTTGTTGGCAGCAACATCGGGAGCGGATACATAAAGCTGAACCACTTCCTTGCCTGCTACCTTACCGGTGTTCTTCACTTCTACAGACACGGTATAGACACCGTTGTCTGCCTTGACAGCAGCCTTGTCGTAAGCAAAAGTGGTATAGGAAAGACCGTAACCGAAAGGATAGGAAACCTGCTTGCCAAAGGTGTCGAAGTAACGGTAACCCACGTAAATGTCCTCTTCGTAATTGGTATAGTCCACGTTCTTCACGTCGTTCTTCTTCCCGCCTTTGTTCATGAGGTCGGTGCTCACACGCATGTCTATCGGGAAGTTGTCGGAAGAAGCGGCATCTTCAAACTTCACCGGGAAAGTCATTGTCAGCTTGCCCGAAGGAGAAGCCTTGCCACTCAGCACGTCAGCCACACTGTTTCCTCCCTCCTGGCCTGCCTGCCATGCACAAAGAATGGCATCGGGAGCAGATTTCCAAGAAGCGGTTTCAATCACACCACCGATATTGAGCACTACCACTACCTTCTTTCCGGCAGCGTGGAAAGCATCGGACACAGCTTTCAACATGTTCTGTTCCTCTTTGGTGAGGTTGAAGTCGGCTACCATACGGTCGAGAAACTCACCGGAGGTACGTCCCAGCGTCACCAGTGCCACATCGGCCTTGGCAACCTGCTCGCGGATAACTTGTGCGGACACAGCCATCTCAGCAGGACGCTCGTCGGGCATAAACCACTCTTTCTTATCTTTGGCCAGACGTTCTTTCTCTGCTTTCAGGTAAGCTTCATAGCTATTCTTCAGCGCTTCATCCACCACATAGCCGGCATTCTTCAAGCCGTCCAATAGCGAAACGGTATAAGCGCGGTTCACGTTGCCCGAGCCTGTACCTCCGGCAATGAAGTCATAGGAAGTGCAACCGAAGAGTGCCACGTTCTTCACGTCGGCAGCCAGCGGCAGAGCACCGTTATCGTTCTTCAGCAATACCATGCCTTCCGTTGCCGACTGGCGGGTTACGGCAGCATGCGCCTTCAAATCAGGCTTGTTGGAGTATTTATATCCCTTGAAGTGGGGAGTCTGGAGAATCATCTCCAGAATACGCTTCACATTCTGATTGAGGATGGCTTCGTCCAACGCTCCGTCCTGCACACCCTTCACGATGGCTTCGTACTGCTTGGGCAGACCGGGCTGCAACATGTCGTTGCCTGCCACCATCTGTGCCACGGCATCCTTGCCGCCAAACCAGTCGGTCATCACCATGCCCTTGAAGCCCCATTCGTCGCGCAACATCGTTGTCTGCAACTCCTTGTTTTCCGAAGTGTAGACACCGTTCAGGTAGTTGTATGAGGACATCACGGTCCAAGGAGCGGATTCCTTCACGGCAATCTCGAACCCTTTCAAGTAGATTTCGCGCAAAGCGCGTGGAGATACATGCGCATCCGTAGCCATACGGTTGGTTTCCTGGTTGTTCACAGCAAAGTGCTTGATACTGGTACCCACACCGTTGCTCTGCACACCACGTACGTAGGCGGCGGCAATCTTACCCGACACCAACGGGTCTTCGGAATAATACTCGAAGTTACGTCCGCAAAGCGGGTTACGGTGAATGTTCAGCGCCGGAGCCAACAGCACGTCCGCACCGTATTCCAGCACTTCGTTACCGATGGATTGACCTACACTTTCCACCAGTTCCTGGTCCCAGGTAGAGGCGAGCAAAGTTCCGATAGGGAAATGAGTACAATAGTACGTAGCCGAATCCCCCTCACGCTTGGGGTCGATACGCAGTCCAGCGGGACCATCAGCCAGCACCACAGCGGGAATACCGAGGCGTTCAATCGGGTATGTGGTTCCTGCCGCACCCGGCACCAGCTTTCTCGTTGCACCGATTACGGCACTGTCACCCGAGAAGCCTGCCATACCGGTACCCACTACCAGATGCGCCTTTTCTTCCAAGGTCATGGCGCCAATCACCTCATCCAGAGAGGACTTTCCAAGCTGCGGCACACCCGGTCCGCAAGCTGACAAAACAGCCATTGCTGCTGCCATGGATATGATATTCTTCTTCATAATCTTATTTAAATATCTTCGGTGCGAATTCTGTCAGGTAAATACGCCAGTTCTTCCAGATATGACCTTCTCCGGTTTCATAATATTCATATTTGTAACCCTTCTCGTCCAACATCTTGCGGTAGTCGCTGTTGGCTTGGAACAAGAAGTCTTTATTACCGATAGCAATGTAATAGAGTGCCGGTTTCTTGGCAAACTGGGTTTTCAGTTTGGCTTCAAGGTTGTCATAAATCGGAGACTTCACATCTTTGTTGGGCATGATGGCTGCCGAGAACAGCCCTACATAGTCGAACATATCCGGATATTGCTTGGAGATGTGCATGGAGTGGTAACCGCCCATAGACAATCCGGCAATGGCACGCCCCTTCTTGTTGGCCTGCGTACGGTAAGTCTTATCGATGAATTTCACCACGTCGGGGAAAGCGGTCTCGAAAGAGCCTTCCATCGTCTTGGGCAGATTCATGTTGGGAGCGGCAAAGCCCAGTGAAGATTCACCCGGAGCTGCTTCCAATGCGGCGTTGCCGTTGGTCATTACTACAATCATCGGCTTGGCCTTGCCTTGGGCGATGAGGTTATCCAGAATCTGTGCCGTACGTCCCAGTTCGCTCCATGCGTTCTCGTCGCCACCCATGCCGTGCAGCAGGTAGAAGACGGGGTAGCGCTTGCCGCTTGTCTCATATCCGGCAGGCGTATAGACAGTCAGGCGGCGGTCCATACCCAGCGTGGGGCTGTTGTACCATACCTTAGATACCGTTCCGTGGGGAACCTTATTCACCTTGTAGAGGTCGATGCGCTCGTCACCGCCGATGATGAACACGTTCGTCACGCTTGCCACGTCGCGAATCATATAAACGTTGGAGGGGTCGTTGATTTTCAGGCCATCTACCAGGAAAGTGTAGCTATAGAGTTCCGGTTTCAGCGGTTCGGGAGTAGTGAATTCCCACACACCGTCCTTGTTCTCTTTCAAGTCGGCCACACCCGGTCCGTCGAACTCGCCGAAGGGAGTCTTGATTTTCTGCGTGGGCAGGAAGTCGCCGGTCACTTGCACCTTTACGGCTTTCGGCGCTTTCAGGCGGAAAGTTACCGTATTGTTGTCGTGTATCTCAGGTGATACCACGGGGGCACCGCCCCAGAGAGCTTGTTGCGCGAAAGTCATCGCACACATCAGCAACAGAGCTGATAAAATAGAAATTCTTTTCATAATGAGTTTGTTATTTTGTTATTAAACAGATAGTCTATAATCCTGCACTTCGGATTGGCGAAGTGCAGGGTGAATCAATCGGCACGAAGTCACTTGAACAACTTCGGCGCGAACTCCGTCAGATAGATGCGCCAGTTCCTCCAGATATGTCCCTCGCCCGTTTCCAGATACTCGTACTTGCAACCGTTGTCATCGAGCAGTTTGCGGAAGTCCGTCACGCTCTTGAAGACAAAGTCACGGTTGCCGCAAGCGATGAAATAGAGTGCCGGTTTCTTGGCAAACTGCGTCTTCAGTTTACCCTCGAAGTCGGTATAGACCGGACAAGTGGACTTATCGTTTCTGGAAGCAGTACCCGAGAACAAGCCCACATAGTCGAACATATCCGGATAGTACTTCGAGATGCTGCAAGAGTGGAAGCCACCCATCGAGAGGCCTGCAATGGCACGGTGCTTCTTGTCCGGCAATGTGCGGAAGTTCTTCTCCACGAATTTCACGATTTCCGGGAAAGAAAGTTCGAAGCCTCCTTCCGGAGCGGAAGCACGTTCCTTCGGACTCATGGAAGGGACAGTGAAACCTTTGGGCGATTCACCGGGAGCGGCATCCTGCCAGGCATTGCCGTTGGTCATCACTACAATCATCGGTTCTGCCTTGCCCTGCGCTATCAGGTTATCCAGGATTTGTGAAGTACGGCCCAAGGCAATCCATGCCTCTTCGTCACCTCCGGCGCCATGCAGCAGGTAGAAGACGGGATAACGCTTCTTGCCGTTCTCGTAGCCGGCGGGTGTATAAACCGTCAGGCGGCGGTCCATACCCAGCGTGGGACTATTGTACCACATACGTCTCACTGTTCCGTGAGGCACTTTGTTCACCTTGTAGAGGTCGGCACGGTCACCGCTGATGATGAACACATTCGTCACAGTTGCCACATCACGAATCATATAGACGTTGCCGGGATCCATTATTTTCAGCCCGTCCACAAAGAAAGCATAGCCATAAAGTTCGGGTTTCAGCGGTTCGGCAGTGGTATATTCCCACACGCCGTCCTTGCCCTCCTTCATATCGACGATGCCCGGAGCGTCATACTCGCCCCTCGGTGTCTGGATGGTGTGCGGCGGCAGGAAGTCACCCGTCAACTGCACCTTCACGGCTTTCGGCGCCTTCAGGCGGAAAGTGACCGTATTGTCATCGTGAATCTCCGGCGAAACTACCGGAGCACCGCCCCACAAGGCTTGTTGCGCAAAGCTCATTGCACACATCAGCAACAAAGTAAATAAAAGTGTAAATTTCTTCATAATCATTTTAATTGTTTAAGGAGTTGGAGAAAGTTGAAGGGAATCAAATCTCATTTCTCAAAGCACCGGCTCACAAAAGGCAAACACATATACAATGCCGAATGCCAGTATTCACTGGTGTGCCCTCCGTCGCGCACGCGGAACTGGCAAGGAATGCCGGCATTGCGCATCGCCTGGAAGAACTCGATGTTACGGTCGAGCAGGAAATCATCGTCACCGCAATCCACAAACCACTGCACGGTGCGCAGAGCAGCTTTACGGGCCTCATCAGCCTCCAGCACATACTTGATGCAACTATGCTCCTGCACCGAACGGGTCAGCACAGCCATCTTGTTTGTGGGGTCGGGGTCTTTTCCCGCCGCCTCACCACTGACGGGGATGTTCATCAAGGCACTCATGGCGTATGCCGCACAATAGAGGTCGGGATAGCGCTGCGCGTAGCTCGTGGTTCCGCCTCCACCCATCGAAAGGCCCGCAACGGCACGATGCTGACGGTCGCCCACCACACGGTAGGTCTTCTCGATATAGGGCATGAACTCCTTGTAGAAGAAATCCTCGTAAGCCCATCCCGGCATGTTGAAGTAACCGTTCCAGCACGTGGCCGGATTGCCTCCGGCGTTGGGGCTGACGATAATCATCTCGCACGCCTCGCCCGATGCCGTCAACTGGTCCATCACGTCCTTCACACGCTGGTCCGTAAACCAGCTGGTATTCACCCCCGACATGCCGTGCAGCAGGTAGAGAATGGGATACTTCCTGTCTGCCTCCTTGTCATAGCTCTGAGGCAGATAGATGGTATAGGCGCGGTGCGTCTTCAGCACCGTGCTGTAGATGCTGTCGGTCACGACCTTGCTTTGTGGTCCCCATGCAGGATTCTGTGCATTTGCCATCCACAACGAGCAGACGGCAAAAAGAGAAAGTATCAATCTTTTCATGGCATAGATTTTAAAAATGTACTACAAAATAAGTGCTTTCCATTCTAAAACGGATTGATATATATCAGTTTTTTCAGGTGATGTATATGCACACCTCATCTCTTCACCATGGGATGCACAGCCACCGGCACTTGTGCCCGCATGGCATCGTGCACTTTCTGCTTGCGTGCCTTTGCCACCTTCTGCACCGTGGTGCAACGCACGTCGGCCGAAGAGGCGGCAGCCATCCATTGATATTCACCCTTGGCCAACTCCCAAGAGCTGCTTTTCTCGTTGAAGGAGGCCATGTCCATCACGTTCCACTCCAATGTCAGGGTCTGGCTCTCGCCGGGTTTCAGCAGGCGGGTCTTGCCGAAGGCTTTCAGTTCCTTGGCGGGCTTGTCCATGCCGCCCTCGGGAGCCTTGACATAGAGCTGCACGGCTTCACGGCCTGCCACCTTGCCGGTGTTCTTCACGCTCACTTTCATGCGGCAGCGGTCACCGTCGATGGCAGCCTCTTCCACCGCATATTCAAAGGTGGTATAGCTCAGTCCGTGGCCGAAGGGGTAAGACACCTCTTTACCAAAGGTATCGAAGTAACGGTAACCCACGTAGATGCCCTCCTCGTAGAGGGTGAAATCGACGTTGCGTTCCGGCTCTTTCGGCTTCTCCTCTTTCTTGTCGGACTTGAAGTTCATGCCGGTACCCATGGCGAACGACGGCATCTTGAACTCATAGTCGAAAGGGAAATTGGCATCCGACGGCGCGTCGCCATACTTCACGGCAAACGTCATAGGCAGCTTGCCGCTGGGGTTCACCTTACCCGTCAACACGTCGGCAATGCAGTTGCCCACTTCCTGCCCGGGCTGGAAAGCGCATACCAAGGCATCTGCCAGCTCTTTCCATGAAGCGGTCTCCACGGGGCTGCAGATGTTGAGAACCACCACCAGCTTCTTGCCTGCGGCACGATAGGCGGCAGACACTTGCTTTATCAGAGCCAGTTCGTTCTCCTTCAAGAGGAAATCTTCCACACGGCGGTCGCAGCCTTCACCACTGACACGTCCCAGCGTAAGCACGGCGATATCATTGGCTTTCACTTGTGCGGCCAGTTCCTCGGCAGTGGGCAGGAACTCTTCGGCACGGGGCAGCGGAGTGAACGAGAAAGGAGGACGACCATGGGGGAAGAGACGTTTCTGCTCGTCGGCCATGTGCTTCTTGTAGCGGTTCAGCAAATCCTTATCTACCGTATAGCCCGCATTGCGCAAACCTTCTACCATAGACACCGTGTAGTAGCCGAAACCCGTACTGCCGAATCCCATACCGGCAGGAACCATGTCGTAGGAAGTAGTGCCGTAAAGGCCTACCTTCCTGATGCCGGCAGCCATAGGCAGCGCATTCTTGTTATCCAGCAGCACGATGCCCTCGGCACCTACCCGGCGGTCCACTTGCGCGTGGGCTTTGAGGTCGGTCTCGTTGGGATAATTGTAACCGGCAAAGGTGTGGCTCTTCACCACAAACTCCAGCACACGCTTCACGCTGAGGTTGAGGAGCGCCTCATCCAGCGTGCCGTTCTTCACGGCTTCCAGAATGGCGTTGTACTGGCGTTCCTGCCCCGGCTGCAACATGTCGTTGCCTGCCGCGATGGAAGTCACGGCATCTTTTCCGGCATTCCAGTCGGACATCACCAGTCCCTTGAATCCCCATTCGTCGCGGAGGATATCTTCGGTCAGTTCGCGGTCTTCGCAAGTGTATTTGCCGTTCACCTTGTTGTAGGCGGTCATCACGCTCCAGGGCTGAGCCTCCTTGACGGCTATCTCGAAGCATTTCAGATAAAGCTCGCGCAAGGGGCGCTGCGTCAGTCGGGAGTCGTTGTTGTTGCGGTTGGTTTCCTGGTTGTTCACGGCGAAGTGCTTCAGGCAGGTGCCGGTACCTTCGCTCTGGATGCCGTTGATGTAGGCGGCGGCTATCTTGCCCACCAGCACGGGGTCTTCGGCATAGTACTCGTGGTTTCGTCCGCAGAGGGCGTTACGCATCAGGTTGACACCGGGAGCGAGGAGCACGTCCATACCGTAGTCTTTCACTTCGGTGCCCAGAGCCCGGCCTACACGGTAAGCGGCATCAGGGTCGAACGTAGCTGCCACTGTGGTGCTCGAAGGGAATTCGGTGGCGTGATAGGTGCGGCTGTCGAACTCTCGTTTGGAAGCCATCGCCAGGCGGTGCGGTCCGTCAGCAAGGAAAGCCGATGGGATGCCCAGGCGTGGAATGTCATAGGTACGTCCGGCGGTACCGGGGAACTTGGAGTCACTGCCCATCGACATGCCGCAACCGATGACGAGGTGCACCTTCTCCTCAAGGGTCAGGGCGCTGACCACTTCGTCGATGTTGTCGGCACGCAGTACAGGCGAACCGGTGGCGGGCACCGGCTGTGCATTCACAGCCAGCGCCACGCAAAAGGTGAAAAGGGGAGTTAAGAATCTTTTCATGTTTTATTAGAATTACCAACCTGTATTTTGCTTGATATTGGGATTCACATTCAATTCTGTGTAAGGAATAGGCAACAGCATGTGTTTGTCTTGGAAGCCATATACAGAATTTTTGGTATTTTCCGGTTCCAATTTAAATTCAAATATCGGATTACCTTGAGCATCCTTCATCACTTCACCTGTGGAAGGATCAATTTTCGGGAAATATCCATAAGCCGGAATAAACTTACCTTGCTCACCCAACACAGCTTTTGCATCCCCCCAACGAACCAAATCCTGGAAGCGGACACTCTCCAAACAGAGTTCCAGACGTTTTTCCTTCTTCACGTCATCCAATGTCACGGAAGAAAGTGGGGCAAGCTTGGCACGAGTACGGATTTCATTAATATACTTCACAGCCTTGTCGGCAGAGCCACCACCCATTACATGAGCCTCAGCGGCCATGAGTAATACTTCGGCATAACGCATCACACGCAGGTTAGTATATTGAAGACTTTGGAACCAACTTTGGTCGATAATGTTGTCTGAGCCCAAAAGACGGGTTTTCCAAAAGAAATAACCTTCGTTACCAACTAAATAAAGACCCGGATTGATAGCCATTTCCACTTCATTCATTTGTTCGTAAGTACGCATCGTACTTTTCAGACGATAACCGTCCACGCCTTCTCTTTCAACAAAAGCGTCATACAATGACTTAGTAGGATTGAAAAATCCATAAGTACCCATTGCAATGCCT
>ENA-OQDA01000236-OQDA01000236.1-human-gut-metagenome-genome-assembly--contig:-NODE-236-length-24268-cov-5.812684_pt1 | contig 24268 bp, 20 predicted proteins | sample MGYA00242771_ERZ504603 | MGnify/ENA primary metagenome ERZ504603 (study PRJEB26092, sample SAMD00036328) | human gut metagenome | host: Homo sapiens | study: EMG produced TPA metagenomics assembly of...
GCCCGTCTGCATCGCCCCGGAGCCGGACAGGTAGTACCAGGCTCCGCCCACCTTCGCCCAACCCGTCTGCATGGCCCCCGATCCGTCGAAGTAGTACCACTTGCCGTCGGCCGCCTTCGCCCAGCCCGTGGCCATGGCGCCGGAGTCGGTGAGCCAGTACCACGTGCCCCCCTGCTTGATCCAGGAGTTTTGGGTGGCGGCTGCGCTGTTCGCGAACCAGTACCATGATCCGCCCAGCTTCTTCCACCCCTGATAGGCCTGTTTGAGCCCTTGGTAGTACAAGACGAGTCGGGGGTCGTGATTGAACGCGTGGTACGTGGCGGCGTCCTTCATGACGTTCAGATGCAGGCCATCTCTCGCGAACGTGGCCACGACGGCCCCGTATCCGTTCGCCGACGCTTCCGGCGCGGTGAAGTAGCGGACGCCGAGCCGGTCAAGGGTCTTGGTCGCGTATTCGGGAAGATTGCTGCTGTTGCCCGTCTGCACGGCGTACGTGGGGGAGAGTGCTGTCAGGTAGGACGGCGTGTTCGATCCGCTCAGGCCGTGATGAGCCAGCTTGAGCAGATCGACGTGGCCTATCATGCCCGAAAGCCGATCCTCGTCTCCATCGTAGTTGTTAATGTCTCCTGCGAGGAAGGCGGTGGAGCCGCCCGCCTTCACCTTGACGCCCCAGGAGAAGTAGTTCGCGTCGGGCACGGGGTTGAACTTGTAGTCGTCTCCGTAGTTGACGATCTCGATGTTCATGTCTCCTAGGGTGAAGAAGGGGCTTCCCGTGGTCGAGGGGTCGGGGGCGTGCTCGTGGATCAGGTTGGGATCGACCGACCGGGTGACCGCGATGCCCTCTTCTGGCAGTAATTCGGAGTTGTACGGATCGTCCTGGTCGGTGGGGTCCACGCCGAAGCGCTCCATCACGCCTTCGGCGTCCAGCACGTCGGCTTGCGGAGCGTCGCCGACAGCAGTCAAGTCGCTTTGAGCTTCGACGGGGTTCGGCGCGGGTTCCACGGGCGCGTTCGGATCCAGGTTTTGGATCAGGATGGCGCCCGTCTCTTTCGCCGCAGCGATAGCTCTGTCGTACACGTACTGGTTGTCCCAGAGGCGAGCTTCGTCCGATATGAATGAATCCTGATATTCAGCCAGGTACACGCGCTGGGGGCGGAACTCGCGGATGATCTCGTCGGCGGAGCCTATGTGGTCGCTGTGGGGATGCGTGCCGAGGTAGAACTCGAGGTTGCCCGAATTCACCCCGAGGTTTTTCAGGTATGCGACGACAGCATCCTCGACGCCGCTCCCTTTTACGATTCCGGGGCGGAGCGGGTAGCGTGGATCCGATCCGTCAGGGTAATCGCTGTCCTCGCCTGAATCCACGATGCCGAAGCGGCCGTTGCTCTCCAGGACGATGGCGTCCGTGCCGGCGAAGGGGAGGATATGGATGTGCGTGCCGGCGCTCGCCGCTTCGGTCTGGCTCTGATCAGCGTACGCAGTCGGTGGGCTTGCAAGCGCCGGAGCCGCGCAGGCGACTGCGAGAACGATTGCGAGCATGGTTCGGAAGGCGCAGGGGCGCGGCAAGCGCATGGGATTCACGGAAGCCTCCTTGACGATGGCGCGCTGGGCGTGCGGGTTCGTTGCTTTCGACGGGTCGCTTGGATATTCTCCTCATTATACGATTTGGTCCTGGTTCTTCGGTAATCAACGCTAAAATAGGGCTTTGCAATTGAGGAACTCGACGGGATTGGGCGGATGCGGCCGATTACCGGGCACATTTTGATGACGTGAAGAAATCCGAGGTAGGACTTGCCATGGAGCGCCTGACGATAGACGACATGAAGGAAATCCAGCTTGAGCTGATGGACGAGCTGGACAGGGTTTGTCGTGAGCAGGGCATAACGTATTTTTTGGCGTACGGCAGCCTTTTAGGTGCGGTTCGCCACGGCGGGTTCATTCCGTGGGACGACGACATGGACGTCGTGATGCTGCGCGCCGACTACGAGCGTCTGATTGCAGGGTTCGACGAATGGAAGTCGAGCGATCGCTTCTCCTTGGCGTGGTATCGGGACGGAAAGTCCATCTACTCCTTCGTCAAGCTGGTCGACACCACCACGCGCGTGCTGGAGAATTTCGTCGACAAGAAAACGTCCACGGGCGTGTGGGTCGATATATTTCCGCTCGAAGATTTGAAGCCCGGCGACCGACGTCCTTATCGAAAGAATGCCCTCTTATCGCTGGTGCGCGGCTTCATCGTCGCCGATCCGTCGGTGGGGTCGAGCGCCTTCGTGAAGCTCGTCAAGCGCATCGTGTGTCCGTTCGCGCGCAGGCTCGATGCGTTGAAGTACGCTCGCGCCATCGACGAGAACGCTCGCGATGCCAACCGGGGGGAAAGGTCGGACGTGGTGGCCGACATCGTCGGCACGGAGAACAAAATCGTCGAGTTTCCCAGAAGCCTGTTCGACCCCGTCGAGATGCCCTTCGAAGATCGGGTGTTCCTGGCTCCGGCGGGCTATGAACGATTCCTGGAGCTACAGTACGGAGATTGGCGGGCGATTCCGGGCGACGATGATCGGGAGATCCATACGTTCGAGGCGTATCGTCTATGAAGCCGACATCTTCCAAGATGCGAGACGTGCCGCCCCTGTCCACCAAGCAGAACATGCTGTGGAACTCTGCGGGGTCGATGACGTACTTGGCCTGCCAATGGCTGGTCACGGTTCTCGTTGTGAGGTTGTCCGCGGGCTACGACGATGCCGGCCTGCTCTCTTTGGCCATGTCGGTTGTTGGCATCTTCGGCACGTTTGCGAACTACAAGATGGGGACGTATCAGATTTCTGATATCAGGCGCGAGAACGACCTCGCCGAATACCTGGGCTTCCGTTGTTTGACGCTGGGCTTGGCTTTCGTTGCGTGCATGGTGTACGCCTATCTAACATGCGCCCCGTACGCGCTGGCCACCATCGCGCTTTTCTTCGTGTTCAAGGCCGTAGGCTTGCTGATTGACATCCTGCACGGTGCCGACCAGCAGCATCGCCGTATGGACTATATAGGAAAGTCGTTCATCGCCCAAGGCTTGAGCACGCTCGCCGCGTTCGTAGCGGTTTTTTGGTTCACGCGGAACCTGAACCTCGCTATCGTGGGGATGACCGCTTCGGCGCTCGGAGTCCTTGTGCTGTTCGACATACCGAAAGCTGGCCAGTTCGAGCGCGTCTGCTTGCGGCTATCTCGCAGCAAGGCGCTCTTCTTTCTCAAGGTGTCGTTTCCCGCCGTGCTGGCCTCTTTGGCCGCTAGCGCGATTTTCGCCATCCCGAAGCAGTATCTGGCCATGACCTCGGGGGATGCGGCTCTCGGCATCTACGCGTCGGTGGCCGCGCCTGCGCTCGTCATCCAGATGGGAGCGATGTATTTGTACGGCCCTCTCCTCGACGTCTTCCCGCGCCACTTCTTCGACGGGGATCTTTCGGGTTTCCTCAAGCTGCTGGGGAAAACGATCGGCGGTATCGTCTTGGTGGGGATCGCCTGTTCCATTGTCTTGGAGCTCGTCGGATCGTGGGCTTTGCAGCTTTTGTTCGGTTCCAGCATCGAGCCGTACGTCTATCTTCTGCAGCCCATCATCCTATCCACGATACTGACGGCTTTTCTCTGGTTTTTCGGGGATTTGTTGATCACGTTGCGCAACTTCAAAGCCAATTTCATCGGCAACATCGTCGCGCTTGTCTCGGTGCTGGCGGTCACGTTCCCGTTCGTGAACCTGTGGGATATGAACGGGGTGAGCTTTGCCGGAGCCGTTGCCTGCCTGGCGGGCGTGCTGACCCTTCTGGGATTCCTCATAGCCACGGTGCGGCGCGGGCCTGCTCGCGCGCACGGGGGCAATGGAGAAAGGACGGACGGATGATACGTGTTCTGCATGTCATTGGCGCTATGGATCGAGGGGGCGCCGAGACGATGATAATGAACCTGTACCGCGCCATCGATCGAACGAAGGTGCAGTTCGATTTCCTGGTTCACGAACAGCGCGTGTGCGACTACGACGAAGAGATCAAGGATTTGGGAGGCGAGGTGTTTCGCGGGCTGCCTCGCTTCAAGGTGGTGAACTATTCTACGTATCGCGACGAGTGCCGCGACTTCTTCTCTCGTCATTCCGAGCATCCCGTCGTGCATGGGCATATCGGAAGCTGTGCCCCGGTGTACCTCAGGGAGGCGAAGCGGCAGGGCCGGGTGACGATCGCGCATAGCCATTCCCAGAAGTTCCCTCTTTCCGTTACGGAGCTGGGATTCAGGGCGTTGGCGTATCCCGTCCGACGCGTGGCCGACAACTTCATCGCCTGCTCCATGGAGGCGGGGGTTGATCGGTTCGGAAAGGCCGTCGTCGAGGGCGAGCGGTTCCATCTGTTGAAAAACGCCATCGACGTCGATTCGTACGCCGGCGACCCTTCCGCTTGCGAGCGTGCCAAACGATCTCTTGGATTCGCCGGCGTTCCGTTGATTGGACATGTGGGCAGATTCGATCCGGTGAAGAACCACCTGTTCCTCGTCGAGACGTTCTCCGAAGTGAAAAGGCGCATTCCCGATGCCAAGCTGCTGCTGGTGGGTCGAGGTCCTTTCGAGGGCGGTGTTCGCCAAGCGGTCGAGGATGCCGGCCTTGAAGGCGATGTGGTGTTCTTCGGAGTCACCGATCGCGTGCCCGACGTGCTGAAGGCCCTCGATGCGTTCGTGTTCCCCTCGTTTTCGGAGGGCCTGCCTATGTCCGTGATGGAGGCTCAGGCCGCCGGCGTGCCGTGCGTGTTGTCCACGGGGGTTCCCGAGTTGGCGGTTGCGGTTCCTTTTGCGGTCGAGCGGCTGCCTTTGGAGGCCGGAGCGGGGGCGTGGGCTGATGCGGTTGAGCGCGCTCTGTCGAAGCGCTTCGACCGGGCGGAAGCTGCCGCGGCCGTGCGCCTGTCGGGTTTCGATATCCGCGACACGGCCGCATGGCTCGAATCGTACTATCTGGATCTGGCTGAAACCCAATAAAAAGCAAGGGAAGGTGCGAAAGCGGTGCAATACGAACAGGACGTGCTGAGGAAGCTGCAGCTTGCGGAATCGAGCATCCTCCGCGACATCGATTCGGTATGCCGATCGGAGGGCATACCGTACTTCCTGGAGTGCGGCACGCTTTTGGGCGCCGTTCGGCACGGAGGGTTCATTCCGTGGGACGACGATATCGATGTAGGGATGCTTCGACCTGATTACGAACGCTTCTTGAAGGTGGCTCCGAAAGCGCTTGGAGAAAGGTATGCGGTGTGCGAGCCTCGGGCGAATTCCCGTTGTGCTGGCATGTTCGCGAAAGTTTGGAAGCGTGGCACGAAGTTCTTCACGGCGGAAACCATGGAGGCGGGAATCGATCAGGGCATCTTCGTGGACGTGTTCCCCTACGACATCCTCCATGCCGACGAGAGCGTTGCTACTCGGCAGATTCGGCGATGTCGAGCATGGCAAAGCGCGTCTTACCTGCTGCACGCTCGGCATGTGACCGTGCCCCATTGCGGCATCCTTGGTGCGCTCGAAAGAGGTGCTTGCTCGGTTGCCCACGTGGGTGCAAAGGCGTTTTTGAACCACGAGCGTGTCGTGAGGTCGTTCGAGGCTTGGGCGCTTCGAGGTTCGGAGCGTCCCGGCAGTGATTACATGAGCATGGCGTACGTTACTGATTCGGCGTTTCCTGCGGACGAGCTTTCGCCTGGTCGTGAGATGCTGTTCGAAGGGTTCTCGTTTCCCGTTCCCGCTCGAGCGGAGTCTTATCTTGAGAGGGTATACGGCTCGAGTTGGAGGGAATTGCCCCCGATTGAGGCTCGTCGCAACCATGCTCCAATTGAGCTCGACTTCGGAAGCGATTAGGCGCTGCGGATCGGAAGCTCCCGATAAGCTTATGTTCAAAAAGTACACCTACTTTGCAGTATTGAACAAATCTACTATGCTTCGTTTTGCTATTCGATAAAGTCGACGAGGAAGCGGAGCGTATGGTCGCGGCAATTTCACGAAGAAGGTTCTGCTGGATTGCCGCGGGCGCGCTAGCCGTCTTGGCGCTGCCCGGCTGCAGCTCGGCGAACGACGGCACCGTCGTCATCTACTCGTGTGCCGAAGGCGTGCGCAACGAGTCGCTGATCACGGCGATGCATGCGCGTTTCCCAGAGTACGACATCCGCCTGCACTACATTCCCACGGGCAACTGCGCCGCGAAGCTGAGGATGGAGGGTTCGCAATCGGAGGCCGACATCGTGCTTGACCTCGAAGGCGGTTACATCAAGCAGGTGTCGGAGTGGCTCGACCAGCTTCCCGCGCAGGATGCGAAGCGCTACTGCGCCGACCTGGTGGATCCCGACCATCGCTACTTCCCCTTCGCGCGTGAGAGCGCATGCATCGCCGTGAATGAGACGACGCTTTCCGCGCACGGCCTCGAGGCCCCGCAAAGCTACGAGGATCTGACCGATCCTCAGTACAAAGGGCTGGTTACGATGCCGAATCCAAAATCGTCGGGCACGGGCTATAACTTCGTCAAAAGTCTGGTGAACGCTTGGGGCGAGGACGAGGCGTTCGACTACTTCGACCGTCTGGCCGACAACGTGTACCAGTTCACCTCATCGGGATCGGGCCCGGTGAACGCGCTCGTTCAGGGCGAGGCCGCCATCGGCCTGGGCATGACGTTTCAGGCCGTGTCCGAGATCAACCAGGGCGTGCCGCTGAAGGTGCTGTTCTTCGAGGAGGGCGCGCCGTGGGCCGTATACGGCATGGGCATCATCGAAGGCAAAGGCTCGCGCGCCGCCGTGCGCGAGGTGTTCGACTGGCTTTCCACCGAGGGCGTCAAGATCGACAACGAGACCTACGTGCCCGATCAGGTGCTCGCGGACTTCAAGGCCGAGATCCCGAACTACCCGACCGATATCGATTACGCCGACATGACGGGCATCACCGACCCCGACGAGAAGAAGAGGCTGCTGGGAAGATGGAAGTACTGATGACGAACGAATCGAAGGCGCCGGCCGCCGGCGGCGCGCCGAAGAAGCTGTCCGCGCGCGGCCTCGTGAAGCGCTTCGACGGTAAGGAAGTGCTGCACGCGCTGGACTTCGACGTGTTGGACGGCGAGTTCCTCTCCATCCTTGGCCCGTCGGGGTGCGGTAAGACCACCACGCTGCGCATCCTCATCGGCCTCTTGATGCCCGACGAGGGTACGCTCACGCTCGGCGGGCGCGACATCACCACGGCGCCTCCTGACGACCGCGGCATGGGCATCGTCTTCCAGAACTACGCGCTGTTCGAGAACATGACCGTGCGTGGAAACGTGGAGTATGCGCTGAAGTTCAAGCCCGAGCTGAAGGCGCGTCGTCGTGAGATCGCGCAGGGCGTGCTGGAGCAGCTGGGGCTTGCAGAGCACCTCGACAAGAGCGTGCGCCAGCTTTCGGGCGGCCAGCAGCAGCGCGTGTCCATCGCACGCACGCTGGCGCTGAACCCCGAGGTCATCCTGTTCGACGAGCCCATGAGCGCGCTCGACGTGGAGACGCGCCTGTCGCTGCGCCTCGAGCTCAAGCGCATCCAGCGCGAGTTCGGCACCACGATGGTGTACATCACCCACGACCAGGAGGAGGCGTTCGCGCTGTCCGACCGCGTGATGGTGATGGGCGAGGGCAGCATCCACCAGCTGGCCGCGCCCGACGAGATCATCGCCAACCCGGCCGACGACTACGTCGCCGACTTCGTGGTGAAGAACCTGCGGATCAAGATGGATTCGCTCGCCCGCTTCATGGATCGGTAGGCGGCCGTGAGACGGGCAGGGAAACTCAACCTCACGCGCATCGTGCTGGCGGCCTTCTTCCTGGTCGCGGCGGTGCTGCCGCTCATTGGCATGTTCTCGCGGCTTGCGAGCCCCGAGGCGCGCGCCGTGTTCGGCACCGAGCAGTTCGCCACGGCGTGCCTCAACTCCATCGGCGTCGCGTTGACCTCGACGGCCATCTCGCTCGCGTTCGCGCTGGCGATGTCGTGGGTGCTCTGCCGTACTAACGTGCGGGCGAAGGGCGTCATCGCCGTGGTCATGACGCTGCCCATGCTCATCCCGTCGCTCGCGCTCGGCATGGGCCTGGTGTTCCTGCTGGGCTCGAACGGCGTCATCACGAACGCGCTGGGGCTGGACTTCTCGCTGTACGGGTTCTGGGGCATCGTGATGGGTTCGGTGCTGTACTCGTTCCCGTCGGCCTTCCTGCTGCTGTACGATGTGCTGAAGTACGAGGACGCCTCGCCGTACGAGGCTGCCGACGTGCTGGGCGTGCCGAAGCGCAGCCAGTTCTTGCGCATCACGATGCCGTATCTGCGCAAGCCGCTCATCTCGGCGGTGTTCGCCACGTTCACGCTTGTGGTGACCGACTACGGCGTGCCCCTCATGGTGGGCGGCAAAACCACCACGCTTCCGGTGCTCATGTACCAGGAGGTCATCGGCCTGCTGAACTACGACACGGGCGTGGCTATCGGCTTCGTGCTGTTGATCCCGGCCATCGTGGCTTTTCTCATCGATGTGCTCAACGCGGACAAGGGGAAAAGCTCGTTCGTGTCGAAGCGCTTCTCCATCGCCCGAAGCGCCGTGCGCGACGTGCTGGGTTACGCGCTGGCCGCCATCGTGTCGGTCGCTATTATCTTGCCTCTGGGTTCGTTCGTGCTCGTGTCGTTCGTAAAGAAGTACCCCGTCGACATGGCCGTGACGTTCGACAACGTCGGCCGGGCGCTCAACATGAACGCGGGCGATTACTGGTTCAACTCCATCGTCATCGCCTGTCTCGTGGCGCTCGTCGGCACGACGTTGGCGTACTTCGCAGCGTATATAACCGCGCGCATGGGGGCCGCTTCGCGAAGCTGCTGCATCTCGTGTGCATCACGACGCTGGCCATCCCGGGCCTCGTGCTGGGCCTGTCCTACGTGCTGTTCTTCAAGGGCTCCGTCCTGTACGGCACGTTGGCCATCCTTGTCCTGGTGAACCTCGTGCACTTCTTCGCCTCGCCGTACCTGATGGCGTACAACTCGCTGGGCAAGGCGAACGAGAACCTGGAGGCGGTCGGATCGACTATGGGCATCGGGCGCGCGAGCATCCTCAAAGACGTGCTGATCCCCCAGACGATGGATACGATCATCGAGATGGCGGGCTACTTCTTCGTGAACTGCATGGTCACCATCTCGGCGGTGGCGTTCCTCGCTACGACGCTCGACATGCCGCTTGCGCTGCTCATCACCGATCTGGACGCGCAGCGTCTGACGGAGTGCGCCGCGTTCGTGTCGCTGATCATCCTCCTTACGAACATTGCCTCGAAGCTCGTGCTCGCAGGCATCAAAAAAGCTATTCATCGCGCGGAAGCGCCCGAGGCCTTCGCGGCCTGACGCGTCCGTCGCTCGAACGAGAGGGATACTGCTGCCATGGAACGTTCTCTTGGTGTGAAGGATTTCAAGATACTGACCGCGCTCGAGGAGCGCGTCGACGAGGCGCTCACGCAGCGCGAGATCGCCACGGCGGCCGATTTGTCGGTGGGCACGGTGAACCGTGCGATGGCCGACCTGCACGAGCGCGGCTTCGTGCGCGAGGGCATGCTGTCGGCGGCCGGCTTGGAGGCGCTCGAGCCCTACCGTGTGAAGCGTGCGGTGCTGATCGCCGCCGGGTTCGGCTCCCGTCTGGTGCCCATCACGCTGAACACCCCGAAGCCGCTCATCCGAGTGCAGGGGCGGCGCATCATCGACTCGCTGCTCGACGCCGTGTACGCGGCGGGCATCGAGGAGGTGTACGTGGTGCGCGGCTATCTGGCCGAGCAGTTCGACCAGCTGTTGTACAAATATCCTGGCCTCAAGTTCATCGAGAACCCCTTCTACAACGAGGCGAACAATATCTCGTCGGCCGTGGCGGCGAAGGATCTGCTGCAGAACGCTTACGTGTTCGAGTCCGACCTGCTGCTGTACAACCCGAAGCTGATCACGAAGTACCAGTACTCGTCGAACTATCTCGGCGTGCCCGTGCAGGTGACTGACGACTGGTGCTTCCAAACGCGCCGCGGTGTGATCACGGGACTGTCGGTAGGCGGGACGGACTGCCATCATATGTTCGGCATCTCCTATTGGACCGAAGAGGACGGCAGGAAGCTGGCCGACGACGTGCCGGCGACGTTCGCCATGCCCGGCGGCAAGGAGCGCTATTGGGACGAGGTAGCGCTGCGATACTTCGCCCGCAACTACGAGGTGGTCGTGCGTGAGTGCACGTTCGACGACGTGATCGAGATCGACACGTACCGCGAGTTGCAAGAGCTTGACAAAGCGTACGTGTGACACGGAAGGTCCGATACCGTTCGCTCACGCGTTCAGCTGCTTCGGTGCGTCCGACATACGCCATCTGTCGAGAGGTCTTCGGGAGGGGCTCGTTTACTGATATACTCATCAGCGGTAATATTTGCGACAACGCATCGTAGTAGCAACTGACAGTTCGAAGTACGGAGGTGCTCCATGCACCAGGTTTCATCCCGATTGTCCAAGCTGGCCTTGTCGGTTATGCTGGCTTTCGCGCTCGTTCCCACGGCTTCCGTGGCCGCGATGGCCGATCCCCAGATCTCCGATCCGGCATCCGACCCGGTCATCCAGTCGCCTTCCATCGATCAGGGTGTGTCGGAAGAGGCTCCCGCTTCTACCGAATCGTGGCAAGGGGAGGGCTCGGAGCCCGCTGAGGCGGACGAAACCGCCCAACCCGATAGCGAGGCCGAAGCCTCGGCGGCGGCTCTCGGTCCCGACCGGCAACCGGTGGGCTTCGTGTACTTCGACGAAAGCTCCCCCAGCGCGGGCGGTTCCCAGCTCGTCGTGGTTGCGCTGGACGACGAGTCGATCGAGCTGACGTCCGCAGAACTGACGCTGACGGCTCCTTCGGGCGCGTCGGTCAAAGCGACCGCTTCCGAGTACGCGGGCAATGCGGCGCTCTTCTCCGTAGACGTTCCGGAGGCCGGGGAGTACCGTCTCGAACGGATGGAGGGCGCGTCTGCCGCCGACAGCCGCACGCTGCTGGTGGATCTGTCCTCCTGTGAGGGCGAGCCCTACGCGTTCATGGTGGCCGAGCCGCAAGCCGAAGCGTTTTCCCTGTCCGATGAGTCGACCGGCGGCGTGTCCGTGTACGCACTGACCGACGACGGCCAGCTTGAGGAGGCATCGTCCTTCGAGGAGGCTGCGCAGCTGTCCGCCGAAGCGGCTTCTGCCGTCGCAGGTCGTTCGGCCGCCTCGGGCGCGCGCAGCCCCTCCGGCAAGTTCGTGGTTGCCTTGGATCCCGGCCACGGAGGTAGCGAGCCCGGGGCTTCGGCCAACGGTTTGGTTGAGAGGGAGCTCACATGGAAGATCGCGTTGTACTGCAAGGAGGCGCTGGAGTCCTATGCGAACGTCGAAGTGGTGCTGACGCGTGGAAGCGACGAGAAGGTGAGCCTTGTTGAGCGCGTGAACCGCGCGGTTGACGCAGGAGCCAACGTGTTCGTCAGCTTGCATCTTAACTCCGGACCTGCTTCGGGCAACGGTGCCGAAGTGTGGTATCCGAACGACAGCTCGTATCGTCACGAGCTTCACGAGGAGGGCGCACAGCTCTCCAGCAAGATCCTGGAGAAGCTGACTGCACTCGGCTTGACCGACCGCGGCATAAAAGTGCGCGATTCGGAGCGCGTGGATGGCGAAGGCCCGTTCTACTATCCCGATGGCAGCATCCAGGACTACTACACGGTCATCGAGGCAAGTCGCGAAGCCGGCATCGTGGGCATCATCGTCGAGCATGCGTTCCTGTCTAATAAGAGCGACAGCGACAAGCTGAAAAGCGAGGCGTTCCTGAAGGAGCTGGGCTACGCTGATGCCGAGGGCATAGCCGAGACGTACAAGCTCTCTTCTGGGTGGGAAATCGACAACGGCCGCTGGAAGCTGAAGCTGGCCGACGGTACGTATGCTACGAGCAGCTGGCAGCAGGTCAAGGGTAAGAAGTACTGGTTCGGGGCGGATTCGTACGCCGTCACCGGATGGCAGACCATTGATGAAAAGCGCTACTATTTCGACAGCTCGTGTGCCTTGCGGACAGACGGGTGGTTGAAAGACGACGGGTCCTGGTATTGGCTTTCGTCTTCCGGCGTCATGCAGACGGGGTGGTTGAAGCTGGGTGGAACGTGGTACTGGCTCGATCCGCAGACTGGCAAGATGGCAACGGGCTGGACGACGGCTTCGGACGGACATCGCTACTACTTCGACGGATCGGGGGCCATGCAGACGGGTTGGGCGAAGGTGGGCGGAGCCTGGTACTACCTGTCCGGCTCCGGGGCGATGCAGACCGGCTGGCTGAGCAAGGGCGGCTCCTGGTACTGGCTCGACCCCGAGAGCGGGAGGATGGCCACCGGCTGGGCGAAGGCGGCCGACGGCAAGTGGTACTACTTCGAAGGCTCCGGCGCCATGCGCTCCGGCGGCTGGATGAAGCAGGGTGGCACGTGGTACTACCTGAACGGATCGGGAGCCATGCACACCGGTTGGCTCGATTTGGACGGTAAGCGCTACTATCTTGGGGAGTCGGGAGCGATGGTCACGGGAAAGGCCACTATAGAAGGCGAGACCTACCGCTTCGATTCGTCGGGTGCGCTGCTGCCGTCCGACTCCATCATGGGCCCTTCGCTTGCGACGGTGGAGCAGATGGTGACGCTCTTCAACGCGCAGGGCGTTCCTTATCCTGTTGATAAGTACGCGTCGCGAGGGGCTGCCACCATCAAGGACTTTTGCCAGGTGCTGCTGGATCAGGCTCGATCCGAGGATGTCCGCGCCGAGGTGCTGTTCGCTCAGGCCATGGTGGAGACCGGATGGCTGCAGTTCGGCGGAGACGTGGACAGGAACGGCAAAGTGCAGTGCAATTTCGGAGGTCTGGGCGCAACGGGCAACGGCGTTGCTGGTGAAGAGTTCCCAGATGTGAAAACGGGCCTTCTGGCGCAAGCTCAGCACTTGAAAGGCTATGCTTCAACGGCACCGCTCAATCAGTCTTGTGTCGACACGCGATTCGGTCTTCTTGCCGGCAAGCGTGGCTCGGCACCCACGGTCGACAAGCTTTCCGGTACCTGGGCGGCTGACAAGACCTATGGCACGAAAGTCATGAACGTTGTAGACAAGCTTTTGGGTTATTGATTCGGCGGCGACGGGCATCTCCTGCAAAATTCGGCGCGCTCTCCGAGAACGGGGAGCGCGTTTTCTATGTGTTCATATTTTGTAGTAGAAAATTGTAAATGAACATACCGTTCAGATTCTTTAAAATGCAATAAAAATGAACTTCGACGCACGATCGAGATCGTCTGAATCTGCCATGAAAGGATGCTCCGTTTTGATCACGAAGAACGAATTCGCGGTGCTCGCTGCGCTCGAACGCGAACCGGGGACGAGCCAGCGGGCGATCGCCGCTCGTAAGGCCATGTCGTTGGGTTCGGTGAACGCGGCCTACAAAGCGCTGGTCGACAAAGGGCTTGTCGTCGACGGCGCACTGTCCGACGCCGGGTTCGAGGCGCTCGCTCCTTTTAAGGTGGACAACGCTATCATCTTGGCAGCTGGCCTGTCGTCGCGGTTCGCCCCTATTTCCTACGAGAAGCCCAAAGGTCTGCTGCATGTTCGTGGAGAGATTCTGATCGAGCGTCAGATCCGCCAGCTTCAGGAGTCCGGCATCGACGACATCACTGTGGTGGCAGGGTACAAGAAGGAGTACTTCTTCTACCTTGAAGAGAAGCACGGCGTGTCCATCGTCGTGAACGAGGAATACGCCACGCGGAACAACCATTCCTCTCTCATGGTGGTGCGCGAGCGTCTGGGCAACACGTTCATATGCTCTTCCGACAACTACTTCGTCGAGAACCCCTTCGAGCCGTACGTGTGGAAGGCCTATTACGCTGCCCAATACCAAGAGGGCCCTACGAACGAATGGTGCATGCGTTTGGGTTCGGGCAACCGCATCGTTTCGGTCGATATCGGTGGCAGCGACTCTCTTATCATGCTCGGCCATGTTTACTTCGATAAAAACTTTTCTCGTGCCTTTTCCCGAATACTCGAGGAGGAGTACGATCTGCCGACGACGGCCGATAAGCTGTGGGAAGAGCTGTACGTCGACCATATCGCGGAGTTGGACATGGTTGCGCGCGAGTACCCCGTCGGAACGGTATTCGAGTTCGACACACTCGACGAGCTGCGCGAATTCGATCCGCGTTTCCTGGAAAACGTCGATTCCGAGGCTTTCGACAATATCGTTGCAGCGCTCGGGTGCGACAAAGACGATATTCGCGACGTGTATCCGCTGAAGCAGGGCCTCACCAATCTATCGTGCCATATCCGTGTGGGCGACTCCGAATACGTGTATCGCCATCCCGGCATCGGGACGGAGGGCATCATCGATCGCCGAGCCGAGGTGGTGGCTCAAGGCGTGGCGCGCGATCTGGGGCTTGATCGTACGTTCATCACCGAGGATCCCGAAAAAGGCTGGAAGCTGTCGCGCTTTATCCCCGATTGCCGCCAGCTCGATCCGCATGACCCTGAGCAGGTCAAGCGTGCAATGGAAATGGCTCGTCGCCTGCACGAATCCGGTGCGAAGGTGGAGCGCTCGTTCGATTTCTTCACCGAGGGCAAGCGTTACGAGCGTCTGCTGGAGCGCAAGTCCGGCCGCATTGAAGTGCCGGGTTATGCTGAGATGGCTGCACGGGCCGAGGAACTCAAGCGCTTCGTGGATGCAGACGATGCGCGCATCTGCCTGACCCATAACGACTTCTTCATGCTGAACTTCCTTATCGACGACCAGGACGACATGTCGCTCATCGATTGGGAGTATTCCGGCATGTCCGACTACGCAAGCGATTTCGGCACGTTCACGGTGTGCTGCCAGCTGAGCGAAGAGGAGGCATCGCGTGCCCTTGCGTATTATTTCGGGCGCGAGCCGTCTGCGGCGGAGCGCCGTCACAACTTCGCCTTCGTGGCGCTTGCGGGATGGTGCTGGTACGTGTGGTCGCTGCTCAAAGAGGCAGAAGGGGACATGGTTGGCGAGTGGCTGTACGTCTATTACCGTTACGCGAAGGATTATCTGGACAAGGTGCTGGACTGGTACCGTCAGGGAAGCGACTAAGGGGAGCGCCATGAAGGGTTTTGGAAGAATGAAGTTCGGTCTGACGAGCGGCTTGCTCTGGGGTCTTGACACGGTCGTCCTCGGAATCGGATTGTCGATGAGCCCTTTCATCGGCACTGCCGAGGCGATTGCGTTTGCAGCTATCGCGAGCGCCGCTTTGCATGACATCTTCTGCGCGATCTGGCTGTTGATCTACATGGGCGTGCGGGGTCGTCTGGGCGACACGTTAGCGGCGCTTAAAACGCGCAGCGGCAAGGCGGTCATTCTGGGGGCGCTTTTGGGCGGGCCTATCGGCATGACCGGCTACGTGATAGCCATCAACAATATCGGTGCCGGCTATACTGCCATCATCTCGTCGTTCTATCCTGCAGTTGGCGCCTTCCTCGCCTTCGTGTTCCTGAAGGAACGCATGGCGCCTAAGCAGTTCGTCGCATTGCTGGCGGCCCTTGCCGGTATCATCGTCATGGGCTATGTGTCTTCCGGCGAATCGGAGCTGGGCAATCCGATCCTCGGTTTGTTCGGTGCGCTGTTGTGCGTTTTGGGATGGGGGTCCGAAGCCGTCATCTGCGCTTGGGGTATGCGCGACGATGCCGTCGACAACGAGACGGCGCTTCAGATCCGCGAGACCACGTCGGCGCTCGTGTACGCGATCGCCGTATTGCCGCTATTCGGTGCCTGGGGTTTCACGGCCGCAGTTGTTCCCAGTCTCGCGACGGGCGTGGTAGGGCTGGCTGCTTTGGCTGGAACCGTGTCGTACCTGTTCTACTACAAGAGCATCTCGTCGCCTATCGGGGCGGCGAAGTCCATGGCTCTCAATATCAGCTATTCGGCCTGGGCCGTCCTGTTCGCGCTCGTGTTGCAGGGAACGATGCCGACGCCGATATCGATCGTCTGCTGCGTGGTCATCTTGGCGGGCACTGTATTGGCCGCAAGCGACTGGAACGAGCTGTTCGGCCGTGAGAAGGCGAAAGCGTAGGCGCCTCTGCCTCGATGCCTGCTAGCGCATCGAGGTCGAAAGTCCCTACTCTTCCAGGTTCGTCAGCGCTTCCAGCACGGCAACGTGGCTTTCGCGCAGGCCGGGCATGAGGGTGCGTGCGCTGTCGATATCGTTGGCGCGCAGTGCATCGGTGACTCGCGCGGCCAGGTCGTAAAGGCGCACGAACGACAAGTTGCCGGCGACGCCTTTGAGCGAATGGGCTTCGCGCTCGGCTGCGGCTGCGTCGCCGCTGGCCATCGCGGCTTCGAGCGCATCGACATGCGGGTCGTCCAGGTACTTCACGGCGATGCGGGCGAACAGGGACTCGTTGCCGCAGAATCGCTCCATCGCTTCGGCGTAATCGATGCCGTACCGTGCAAGCATTGCCGTCTGATCGTTCGTCATGGTCTCACTCTCCTGCGTGCTTTTTGTCGAGCGCCCCCATTGCGTGGCGCACGACCATGATAGAGGGTGAGGGACGTGCGCGTCGGGTCGGCAGGGGTCACGTTAGCCGAACGTTACTTCTCCGACCCGTCTTCCACGAACACGCCCTCCTGGTTGAATACGGCCGAGAACGTCTTGAAGAACACTTTAACGTCGAGCGGGAAGGACACGTTGCGCACGTAGTGCACGTCGAGCGCCAGACGGTCGTGCCAGGGCAGCGAGTTGCGTCCGTACACGGCGGCGTACCCGGTGATGCCGGGCTTCACGGTGAGTTTGAGGCCTTCCTCTCCCTCATAAAGCTCCGTTTCGCGGCGCAAGTCGGGGCGGGGCCCTACGACGCTCATGTCGCCTTTCAGTACGTTGAGGAACTGCGGCATCTCGTCGAGCGACGTCTTGCGCATGAAGGCACCAACCCGCGTCATGCGCGGGTCGTCGGCGCCGTTGTAGGTGGAGCCGTCCTCCATGATGAGGTCGGGCGCGTTCACCCGCATCGAGCGCAGCTTGTACATCTTGAAATCGCGCCCGTCTTTTCCGACGCGCGGCGCGTTGTAGAAGACGGGGCCCTTGTCCTCGAAGTGGATGAACGGTGCCAGCACCGCGATGATCAGCAGCACGAAGGGCAGCGCCACCAGCCCTACGACGATGTCGCACACGCGTTTTCCGAAACTCACGTACATCAGCGGACGCCTTCCGCCTCGAGTCCGTCCAGGGCGCGCTTGAACGATCCCGCCACGTAGTCCACGTCCTCGTCGGAGAGCAACGTGTGCAGCGGCAGCGTCACCTCGTTCTCGAACTGCGCAAGCGCGTTCGGGAAGTCGGCGATGGCGAAGCCGAGGTCGCGGTACGCGGTGAGAAGGGGCAGCGGCTTGTAGTGCACGTTCGTCGCCACGCCGTCGTTGGCCATCCGCTCGATGAGCGCGTTGCGGAACGCCGACGATTTGCCCGTGAGGCGCACGAGCATGAGATGCCCGCTCGACTCGAAGTCTTCGCCGTAATGCCTCAGCAGCTCGACATCGCATTCGCCCAGGTTGCGCTCGTAGCGCTCGACGATGGCGCGCCGACGGGCGAGCGAGGCGGGGTAGCGGCGCAGCTGCGCGAGGCCGAGGGCCGCCTGAATGTCGGTCATGTTGCACTTCCACCCGGGGAAGGCGATGTCGTACTCCCAGGCGCCCGCGCGGTTCTTCGCCAGCGCGTCCTTCGTCTGGCCGTGCAGCGACTGCAACATGAACCGGCGGTACAGCTCGTCGGAATCGAACGCGCCCGCGCGCCATGCAAGCGCGCCTCCTTCGGCCGTCGTCAGGTTTTTCACGGCGTGAAACGAGAAGGCGGTGAAGTCGGCCACCGACCCGGAGGGACGTCCCTGATATGTCGCGCCGAACGAGTGGGCGGCGTCGGCTAAGACGATGACGCGATCGAACGCGCTCTGCAGCTCCGTCGCGGGCTTCCAGCGGTCGCTCGCCGAATCGAGTGCGGCGAACAGACGGTCGTAGTCGACCATGCGTCCTGCGATGTCCACGGGGATGACGGCGCGCGTGCGCTCGGTGACGAGATCGGGCAGGGCGTCGTAATCCATCTCGTAGGAGCCGGGCGCCACGTCGCAGAGCACCGGAGTCGCACCCACATGGCAGATGACCGAGCAAGAGGCCGTGTACGTGTAGGCGCTCGTGATCACCTCGTCGCCCGGGCCGATGCCGAAAGCGCGCAGGGCGCATTCGAGCGCTGCGGTGGCCGACGCGAACGTGGCCGAGCGCTCGGCCTGTGCGAAGAGGGCGATCTCGCGCTCGAACTCCTTCGTCTTCGGGCCGGTGGTTATCCAGCCGCTTCTCAGCGCGTCGGCCACCTCGTCGAGCTCCGCCTGCGTGATGTCGGGCGGTGAGAACGAAATGCGTTTCTGCTCAGTCACGATTGCTCCTTGGTACCCTGTAAACGGCGTGCGACCTGCGTGATCGCACGCAATCGGCGTATGCAAGCTCCCTATTTTGACGCGCTCCGCCCGCTTTGGCGAGTCGTTCGACAGAAATCACAGCAACGTGCGCAGCAAATCCACGATCTCGCGGTACGCGCGGGGTTGGTCGAACTCCTTTTCGGCGACGGCACGCGCCTTCGAGCCCATGATCTTGCGCAGCGACGCGTGACCTGCGAGCTTCGCGATGGCGTCGGCCAGCGCCTGCGCGTCTTCCGCTTCGACGTTCGCTCCGAAGCCGTCGGCGGTCACCTTCGCGCGGAACTCGGGGCTCGAGCCTGTGTTGATCATGGGATTCCCGCTGGCCAGGTAGTCGCCGATTTTCGTGACGATGCTCTGCGCCGCCGATTTGACGAGCGAGTTCACCGTGATGTCCGATGCGCACAAGTACGCCGCCATCAGCTCGTAGGCCGTGTAGCCCAGAAAATCCACGGGGGCGTTCAGCTGCACGGCCAGCGCTTCGAGCTTCTCGCGATCGGGACCATCGCCCAGCACCTTCACGCGCACGGGGGGTAGCGCAGGCGGCAGTTCGTCGTCCTTCGATGCGGCGCGCACGAGGCGCCCGCGCTCGAGCAGCGCGGCGGCTTCGACGAGGGTCGCCACGTCATAGCTGGCGCCGAGCGTTCCGGCGTAGACGACCCACAGCTCGCCTTCCGGTTTGCGTACTGCGGGCGCGTTGATTCGGGCGCCCTCGTCGAACGCCGCCAAGTCGTTGCCCACGTACACGGTTGCCTTCGGGTAGGGCTTCGCGCGATCCTTCGCCGGACGCGCTGCGTATTCGTCAGAGGTTCCGACGGCAGCTGACAGCAGCTGATAGACGCGCTTAGCATCGCGCGAGAAGGGGTAGAAGGCCACGTCGCTGACCACGGGCACGTCCACCACCATGCGCATGGCCTCGGGCCATAGGTCGTTGATGTCGGCGACGAAGGGGATGCCCTGCTTGTCGGCCTCTTCGGCGCATACGCGCGCGACGTCGTTCGGCGGAATCTCCGCGTAGACGAGGTCGTAGGTGCCCGCCGTGCGCTCGAAATGCTCGCGCAAATTCTTCGCCGCCACGCGATGGCTGCGAATGCGCGTGAGATCGAGGTTCTTCGTGTAGCCGGGCTCGTCGATGAACACTACGTTGTAGGGAAGGTTTCGGTAGCATGCTTTCGACGTGTCGCGATGCGCCTTGTCCCAATGCTGGAACGATGACGTGATGAGGTCGACTTCGAAGCCCTCGCGCGCGAGCAGCTCCGACAGGAAGCGAAAGCGCGTGTAGCCGCGCGTCTCGTCGCCCAGCTTCACTCCCATCGTGACGACGGCGAGGCGCTTGGGCTTGCGGGTTTGGTATCGATTGATTTCCATAGCAAGCCAGTATACCAACTTATAGAGCCTTCATGCCCGACGGCCCGCGCGAAAACAGGCGCGAGCCGTCGGGACCGCGACAGCTTCCTTCCGTTGCTACCCTTCCTCGTCCTTCTTCGCCACGAGGACGGGGATCTCGGCGGAGCGCAGGACGCCGTAGCTGACGCTGCCCAGCATGCCGCGCAGCACGCCGAGGCCGCGCGAGCCCATGACGATGAGGTCGCAGCCGTGCTCCTTCGCGAAGTCGTTGATGCCGTCGACGGGCGACGGCGCGTTGACGGCGGCGATGTCCACGTCGTTGAGCATGCCGTCGAGCAGCCCTCCGATGGCCTGCTTCATGTCGTCCTTCTCGCGGTCGAGCGCCGCCTCGACGAGCTTCTTGTACAGGTCGGGCTGGATGACCAGCGGCGGCGCGCTCTCGTACGGGTTCGCGTCGAGACCTAGCGCAGGCGGGATGTCGGAGACGAACACGACCCCGATGACGTGCAGCTTGATGGCGGGATCCTCCTCCGCCAGGCCCTTGGCCAGGGTCAATGCATGCAATGCGTGGTCGGATTTGTCGAACGGCACGAGGATGTTGGTGAACTTCATGGTATACCTCCTGATCGTCGCTGATCGGATGGATAAAGTATAGCACGCGGCGCGCAGCGCGGCGAAGCGGCAAGGTTCTGGCGACGGACCGTCACCATCGTCCCTCTCGCGAAACGCAACCGAAACACCGGCGAGTATAATGGTGGTTCGAGAGAGAAAGGATCGTCCGATGACCGTGACCCCCGAGCAAGACTTCGTCCTGAAAACCATCAAGAGCCGCGACGTCCATTTCGTGCGCTTCTGGTTCACCGACGTGCTGGGGCGCATGAAGTCGTTCGCGGTCATCCCGAGCGAGCTGGAGGACGCCTTCGCCGACGGCATGGGCTTCGACGGCAGCTGCATCGAGGGCTTCTGCCGCACGCAGGAGTCCGACATGCTGGCGTTCCCCGATGCCTCCACGTTCCAGGTGCTGCCCTGGCGGCCGGAGTCCAACGCGGTGGCGCGCATGTTCTGCGGCCTGCGCACGCCCGACGGCACGCCGTTCGAGGGCGACCCGCGTCAGGTGCTGGCCCGCACGGTGGAGAAGGCGCAGGAGATGGGGTATGCGTTCAACGTCGGCCCCGAGCTGGAGTTCTACTACTTCAAGGACGCTGAGGGCACCGAGGTGCTCGACCGCGGCGGCTACTTCGACCTGACCAGCCTCGACTACGCTTCCGACCTGCGGCGCGACACCGTGCTCACGCTGGAGAAGATGGGCATCCCCGTGGAATACTCGCATCATGAGAACGGCCCGTCGCAGCATGAGATCGACCTGCGCTTCACCGACGCGCTGTCCATGGCCGACGCGGTGATGACGTACAAGCTGGTCGTCAAGGAGATCGCCATGAAGCACGGTGTGTACGCGTCGTTCATGCCCAAACCCATGGCGGGCGAGCCGGGCAGCGGCATGCACGTGCACCAGAGCCTTTACGACCTCGACGGCAACAACGCCTTCTACGATCCGGACGATCCCCAGGGCTACCGTCTGTCGAAAGTGGCCAAACGCTACCTGGCGGGCCTGCTCAAGTACGCGCCCGAGTTCTGCGCCATCACGAACCAGCACGTGAACTCGTACAAGCGCCTCATCGCCGGCGGCGAGGCGCCTATCTACCTGTCGTGGGCTCGCTCGAACCGCTCCACGCTCGTGCGCGTGCCGGGCTACCGACCTGCGAGCGAGGGCGCGTGCCGCCTCGAGCTGCGCAGCCCCGACCCCAGCGCGAACCCCTACCTTGCCTTCGCCGTCATGCTGGCGGCGGGCCTCGCGGGCATCGAAGAGGAGCTGGAGCTGCAGGAGCCCAACGAGGACCAGGATCTGTTCATGCTGTCGCGCCAGGATCTGCGCCAGCAGGGCATCGCCACGCTTCCCGAGAGCCTGGGCGAGGCGGTGGAGCTGTTCGCGGAATCCGAGCTGATGCGCGCCACGCTGGGCGATCACATCCATTCGTACCTTGTGGCCGCGAAACGCGCCGAGTGGAACGACTACCAGGGGTACGTGTCGCAATGGGAGCGCGACCGCTATCTCGCGGTGCTGTGACGTGCGAAAGGAGGGGGCATGCAGCGCAAGCAGGTGATATTCGTCGCCGACAGCCTCGACAACGCGCATAAGTTCCAGCAGGTGCTGTCGAGCCTGGACGTGGACGTGGCAGCGGGATCCTCCGCCCAGTTCAAGAAGCTGCTCGGGCGCCATCCCGCATGCGATCTCGTCGTATACGAGGCGCGTGGCGGCGCCTCGGAGGACGTGGCCGGCATCGAGGCGCTGCTGCTCGAGGACGGAACGGCATCGCTCCTGGTCATCGTGGGGGAGGGCCAGCTCGCGCGCTTTCGTCTGCCGGTGCAGGTGAAGAGCGACTTCGTGATGCGAAACGCCTCGCCCGAGGAGTGCGCGGCGCGCATCCGCCAGCTGCTGTGGCCCGGCAACGAGGCCGCCACGTCCGACTGCCTCGTCGTGGAGAACATGACGGTGAACCTGGCAACCTACCAGGTCACCGTGGCCGGCGAGCCGCTCGACCTCACCTACCTCGAGTACGCGCTGCTGGCCTTCCTCGTCACGCACCCCTCGCGCACGTACTCGCGCGACGCGCTGCTGCGCCGCGTGTGGGGCTTCGACTACTACGGCGGCTCGCGCACGGTGGACGTCCACGTCCGCCGTATCCGTGCGAAGCTGGGCCCCGAACTGGCTCAGCACCTGGAAACCGTCCGCGGCGTCGGCTACCTCTGGAGCGCATAGGTCGAGCAGTCCGCCACCCGCCCAAACCTCCCAACAAGAACCTCCTCCACCAAGGTAGCATGAGAGCGTTGCCGCCTCGCAGGTCGTCCCCGCCAGGCGCAGCCGCCTCGCAATATGGTGCTTTCAAGGAGATGCCGGCAGCTTCGGAGGCTGTGCGGTGCTCACCAAGCGAGTTCCGCACGAGCCGAAACGCCCAGTGGGCGTTTCGCGCGAGCAGGACTGCCGAGCGACTGAGCATCGCACAGCCCCCGAAGCGGACAACGCATATGCGCTATACTGAACCCCCGAAAACACCACCCGACGGAGGACAGCCCATGCCGAAGAAGATCGCCGTCATCGACGGCAACTCGCTTATGCACCGCGCCTACCATGCCGTGCCCCAAACCATGAACGCCCCCGACGGGCGCCCCACCAACGCCGTGTTCGGCTTCATCGCCATGCTTCTCAAGTTCATCGACATCGCAAGCCCCGACGCTCTCATCTGCGCGTTCGATGCGGGCCGCCCGCGTTTCGCATGGAAGCGCTCGAGCAGTACAAGTCCCAGCGCCCTCCCATGGACGACGACCTCAAGGTGCAGTTCCCCATCATCGAGGAGCTGTTGGAGGCCATGAACGTGCCCGTGGTTCGCATCAAAGGCTGGGAGGGCGACGACGTGCTGGGCACCATCGCCGCGCGCGACGAGGAGCTGGGCTACGAGACGCTGCTGGTGACGGGCGACAAGGACGCCTACCAGCTGGCCACCGACATGACGCGCATCGTCACCACGAAGAAGGGCATCACCGACGTGGCCATCTACGGCCCGGCCGAGGTGCTCGAGCGTTACGGCGTGCGCCCCGACCAGTTCATCGACTTCCTCGGCCTCAAGGGCGACTCGTCCGACAACATCCCCGGCGTGCCCGGCATCGGCGACAAGACCGCGGCGAAGCTGCTGCAGACCTACGGCAGCCTGGAGGGCATCTACGAGCATGTGGACGACCTCAAGGGCAAGCAGAAAGAGAAGATCGTCGACAACAAGGACATGGCATTCTTGAGCCGCGACGTGGCCACCATCGTGCGCGACCTCGACTTCCCGCTCGACCTCGAAGCATGCTCGTTCCCCTCGTTCGATTCGGAAAAGGTGACCGAAGCGTTCAAGGGCGTGCAGTTCAACGCGCACCTCGGCCGCGTGCTCAAGCTCGTGGGCAAGGAGCTGGAGAAGAAGGCGGCTCCGCTTGCGGTGGAGCCGGTGGTCTCGGGGTCAGAGGCGCACGCACTCGTGGACGCGGCCGTCGCGCGCGGCGAGACGGTGGGCGTGGCGTTCATCGAGCCCGAGCAGGTGTCGCTGTTCAACGCGGGGCTCCATTGCGCGGTGAACACGAGCGAGGGCACGGCGCTGTTCGAGGACGACGAGGGCCGCGAGGCGTTCGCGCGCATCGTGCGCGCCGGCTCGTTCGCCGCCCTCGACGTCAAGCGCGAGGTACATCGCGTCTATCCCGCCGACACGGCCAAGATCGCGCTTGTGGAGGATGCCGAGCTCATGAGCATGCGCGCGTTCGACCTGGGACTGGCGGGCTACGTGCTGAACTCGTCGGTGTCCGAGTACTCCTACGACGCGCTGCTCGACGCCTACTGCGGCGG
>ENA-OQDA01000238-OQDA01000238.1-human-gut-metagenome-genome-assembly--contig:-NODE-238-length-24145-cov-5.011075_pt1 | contig 24145 bp, 25 predicted proteins | sample MGYA00242771_ERZ504603 | MGnify/ENA primary metagenome ERZ504603 (study PRJEB26092, sample SAMD00036328) | human gut metagenome | host: Homo sapiens | study: EMG produced TPA metagenomics assembly of...
GGGCACGAGCTTCGACGCCAGCCGCACGGCCTCCTTGGACAGGTCGAACGCCGCAATCTGAGGGCAGCCCAGCGCGTCATACAAATACTTATCGTAGCTGCCCTCGCCGCAGCCGGCGTCCACAATATGGTCGTGGGGCAGTGCGGCGCAAAGCGCGGCCAGCGTCGCCATCAGCGGGGCGTAGTGCCCTGCCGACAGGAACGCGCGGCGGGCGCGGACCATGGCCTTGCCGTCGCCGGGGTCGGCGGCGTGCTTCTTCTGCATCGGCAGCAAGTAGGCGTAGCCCTCTTTGGCAAGGTCAAAGCTGTGGGCTTTGGCACAGCGCAGGCTGCGCCCGGCCAGCAGCAGCGGCCCGCCGCATACGGGGCAGCGCAGGGCTGCCGCGGTGGCGGGGGTCATTCGGCAGCCTCGGCGGGCGTGGCCGTCTCGGGGGTGTCCGCTGCGTCCGATGCCTCGGGCGGCAGCGGCACAGTCATACCGCCGTGGGCGGCGAGATAGTCCTCGAAATTTGCGAACTTCTGCTTCGGCGGGCGGCGGGAGATCAGATCGAGACCCGGCTGCTCCGGCGCGGTGCTGCGCGGGGTGCGGGCATTGCGGGGCGGGCGCGGTGCCTTGGGCTGGTCGCGCAGCGGCTGGCTGGGCACCTGCGGGGCCGGGCGGCCATTGCGGCGCGGCGGCTGGGGCGCAGCAGGGCGTGCGCTCTGGGGCGTATTCTGGGGCGCAGCCGGGCGCTGGGCCGGGGCGTTCTGGCGCGGTGCCTGCTGGCTCTGCGGTTGGGCGGGTCTGCCCTGCCCGCGGCGGGGGCGGCTGCCATTGGCGCGTGGCGCATTCTCGCTGCGCGGGGCCTTGGGGGCTGCGAGCGCAGCGGCCTGCGGGGTCGGCTTGCGTGGCTGTGCGGGGGCTTTCCCCTCACGCGCGGGTTGCTGCGCCTGCGGGGCGCTGCCGTTGCCAGCAGGGCGACGGCGGCGGCGACGATGCGGTGCACCGTTCGGGGTTTGTGCAGCTTTTTCCATAATTCACCTGAATCCTGTTATACGCCGATGACACGGCATTCATTGTAATATCGTTTTTCCTCGGCATGGCCCATGCTGAAGGTCTTGCGGGGCAGCACGCCGCCCAGCACAACGCCCTTGAACAGGTCAGCCTTCGCAAAGTCGGGCAGCAGAATGGCCGTGGCTGGTTTGGCCGGGTCGGAGGCCAGCGCCAGCGCTGTGCTTTCGCCGTGGATGTAGTCCACGGTCACGCCGGGATGGGCGGGCAGGAAGTCCGCCAGAAATGCCTCCACACTGCCGACGGTCAGCGGCGCGGGCGGGTTGGCCAGCGCGACGGCACTCTCGCCGTGGGCATCGGCCAGGCGCAGACGCTGGTCGGACATCGTCGTACTGCTCCCCTGCTGCTGGTCCCAGGCGTCGAGCGCGGCATACAGCTCCTTGGCACCGACGCCGAACACGACGCGGTGGATCGGCTCGATCTCAATGGCGGGGCTGTGGACGTTGCAGACCTCGGCCAGGCACCAGCGCGCCGGATGGGTCCTGCGCTGCTCCTCGCTCAGGGTGGGCTTCAGCTCCTCCCAGTAGGCCTTGGCGGTGGCCAGGCTGTGATTGCCGTCACCGACGGCCAGTACCATCGGCTGCTGCCCTTTGGCAGCGGGCCAGCGGCGGGCAAAGGCGGCAGGGTCGGCCAGCGCCGCCAGCGCGGCGTCGATTCCGGCGATCAGCGCGGGGTCCTCGACGGCCCAGCCGCGCAGATGCCCGCCGCCCAGCATCAGCTCACCGTCGTAGAGCGGCGGCAGCTGGTTCTTCATCAGCCCGATGGGCTCGATCAGCGTGCAGTCGGCGTCGTCGGCCAGCATCATGACGTGGGGCGTTTCCAGCGTCGCCCCGCGGCGGACCTTGAGGCGCGGCGGGATGCGCTCCACGACGGTGCTCTCGCTCGGGCGGATAGCGGGCTTGGAGCCCTTCGCGTAGTCGTAGGCATCAAGATCGACAGCGCCGACAAGGCCCTGCCGGACCGTGCCGTCCATCTGGGTACGCTCAACATAAACGTAGCCATGTACTTTCTGGGTCAGAACGGACTTGCGGTACTCCTCCATCGTGCGGCGGATGCTCTCTAAGCGCTCGGCCTCCTGCGGGGTGCCTAAGTACGCCTCCGGCAGAACGATGTGCAGGGTGCTGGGTTTGCCGTCGGCCAGGTGCTCGGCGCGCTGCCAGTACTCCGGCTGGGAGGTAAACTGGTCAACGGCGATGCAGGCCCACGGGTCCAGCGGGACCCCGGCAGCGGGCAGTAAAATATCGGCTGCGGTAAAGCAGGCTTCGGACATAACAACGACCCCCTAACAGTTACAGAACAACGGTGTGGCCAACCAGGGCGTAGATCGCCAGCGACAGCACGCCGACGTAGATCATCGAGCTGGGCAGACCCTGGAAGATCGAGGAGATGGCCTTGCTGCGCAGACGGCGGCGGCCCTCCCGAACGATAAAGACGGCAAAGACATAGCCCAGCCCGCTGCCCAGAGCGAACGCGACGCTTTGCAAAATCGTATAGTTCTGGTTCGCGCAGATGAGCATCGTGCCCAGCACGGCGGTGCTGCAGGTGGCAAGGCTGAGTTGGCTGCGGCAGCTGGCGCGCAGCTTGCGGGGCAGCACGCCCAGCAGCAGCCAGGCCACGGCCATGGCCGCGATGCCGCAGGTCAGGTAGACGATGGGCCGCAGGGCCGAAATGGGAAGCCATGCGGGCAGATAATCACGCAGCCACGGGAAAAACAGGTCGTGTGCGGCCCAGCCGGCAGGTGCGGACAGCGTGATGACCAGCAGCAGCGGCAGGCAGAAATCCCAGACCTGCGCGCGGTGGTCGGGCACGAGCTTCATCAGGCGGGTGACGCCCAGCGCGCGGGCCAGGATGACATTCTCCGCAAAGACGGCCAGCACCATATAGCTGATAAACTGCACAACACCGTTTAAAATCGGCTGCAGCTCAGTGCTTACGGTCAGCATACAGGCGGCGCACCTCCTCATGTTTATAATCGGTGTACAGGTTGGCAGCGGCGCACCAGATGGCGGCCAGGATACCCACGATGACAAAGCCGCCCGCAGGCAGTGCAGCCAGCGGCAGCAGCGCATTGTGCAGGATGACGTTGCCAAAGACCGCGCCCGTGGCCAGCAGCTCACGCAGGCAGCCCACGATGAGCAGCACAACACACATGCCGAGTGCGTTGTTGAAGCCGTGGCGGAACGCATCCCTCACGGGTTCAAGGTCGGAGAACTCCATGCGCTTGACGATGGCAGGCTCCACGACCATGATCGGCAGGTAGATGCCCAGCAGCGTCAGGTCAGAGCCGAACAGTGCGTAGAGCAAAACATACGTAGGGATGTAGAGAAGCGCCGCAGAGTAGCAGTACACCACGGGGCGGAAGCGGTTCTTTGTCAGGTGGCAGATGGCCACGGCCAGCACGCGGGTGAAGGTGACCAAAATCAGCGAGGCGATACAGAGCATGAGCGCCCGCTGGCCGTCCAGCGCAGCACCGATGACCGGGGCCATGCCGAGGCCGCGCACAAGCACGGGGTTGGACAGCCAGATATGGTCGGCGCGGATGCGCTCGTTCAGGGAAGCCTCCGCCGCGGCGTAGGAACGCGAGGCGCTGGCTTTTTTGGACTTCGGCACAGAGGTCGGCTCCGGGTGGGCGGTGTGCTCTGCCGGGGCGGGCGCAGCCGGTGCCGCAGGGGCCGCCTTTTGTACCGGCGGCATGACTTGCGTGGGCTGCTGGGCAGGCTGTGCCGCGGGTGCAGGGGGCTGCACGGCATGGGCGGCAGGCTCGGCAGTTCTGCGCTTCGGGATCGAGATCGTGCGGGTCTCGTCAGCTGCTGCGGGCGTCTGGTCGCTGCGGGCGGCGGGAGTGGGCTGGGGTGCTGCGGACGGTGTGACCGCGGGACTCCTGCCGTACTCCCGGTCCCGGTAGCTGCGGAACCGATCCTCCTCGGCCTGGGCTTCCGCCTGGCGGGCGGCCTCGCGCTCAGCCTGGCGGCGCTGGACCTCCTCCAGCATGGCGCGGCGCTCCGCGGCGGTGTACCGCGGGCGGCTCGTCGGGATGATGCCGCCGCTGCGAGCGGCATCACTGCGCCCGGGCGCGGCGTGCTGCGGTGTGCCGGGCTGCTTTCCGGTGCAGGGGCCGCGGGCGGCGGCGCCTGCGGCGCTGCATGGCGGCAATGGCGGCCTCGATCTCGGCGCGAGAGGCACCCTTCTCCGCCATGGCGCGGGCGACCTCGAGCATCTCCCTGGTGATGTGCGGGATAATTAAGGTCTCGGAGCGCTCCTCGCCCCGGCGCTTATTCGGGTTTTGTTGAATTGGCAAGGCGCTGCTCCTCCTCTCTCATAAAGCGGATGCGTTCGGTGCGGTGGCTGATGAGGTCGAGCCATTCGGGGATGGAACTGACGATCAGCAGCGCACAGCAGGCCGCGCACTCATACGGGCTGAACACGCGGAACACATAGGTCATGATGCCCAGCGCCGCGCCGTAGATGATGCGGCTCATGCGGCGGTCCGGCATCGTGACCGGCTCACAGATCAGGAACAGGCCGGTGAACAGTGCCGTGCCGGACAGGACGACATATTTTTCCAGATAGAAGCGTTGGCGGATATATTCCCACGGCAGGCTGAAGGTCGGCAGCTCGTTCAGATTCGGGAAGAACCACGGCAGGCCGATGACAAAGATAAAGAACGGAATAACGACAGAAAGCTTGATGCGCCCGCGCACAAGCAGGAACAGCCCGCAGGCCATCACGACCAGCGCTGCGCTGGTGCCCATGGCGGCGGAGACGTTGCCGGTCAGCAGGTTCATCGTGCTGGCACTGGGCAGACCGCCATCCAGCAGAGTGGCGTTCATGCCCTCGACGAGAGTGGTGTTCACGCTGCCGAACAGCGGCAGCTGCGTGCCGGGAATGGGGTACGAAAAGACATCCTGTGGCCACGAGATACCGGCCACGACGACGCCGACGGCGGCGGGATGGAACGGATAGTGGCCCTCGCCGCCGAACGCCTCCTTGACGAGCACGGCGACGATGACGGCGGAAATGACGATGGGATACGAGATGCTGGCAGGCATCAGCAGCACGATGAGCGCGGCAAAGCACTCGCTGGACGGCTCATGGGACTGGTAGCCCGTGCCGTGCAGCGGGGCCAAGGCACAGTCGCACAGGTAGGCGGTCAGCAGTGCGGCCAGCAGCAAAAGCACCGGGCGCGCACCGTAGTAATACCACGACATGCCGATCAGCGGGACTGTGCACCACAGCAGGTCACTGTAGTAGCTGTAGTTCGCGCTGCGTTCAACTTTTTTACGATTGGGCATAGGGAAAAAGCTCCTTTACTTGCTGTGCAGGACGTTTACCACAGCGGCAGGATCCATGGCATGGAACAGCGAGCTTCCGGCCACGAGCCAGTCGACCCCGGCAGCGATGCACAGGGGGCCGGTCTCGGTGTTGATGCCGCCGTCCACCTCGATCAGGGTATCACAGCCGCGGCGGGTGCGCTCGGCACAGATGGCGGCAATGCGCGTGGGGGTGGTGGGGAGGAACTTCTGCCCGCCGAAACCGGGCTCCACGCTCATGACCAGGATCAGATCGACAACGCCCAGATACGGGAAAACAGCTTCCACCGGCGTGCCGGGGCGGATGCTGATGCCGACCTGGCAGCCCGCAGCGCGGATAGCGGCGATGACCTCCTCTGCCGTGTCCGGCACAGCTTCGAGGTGGAAGGTGATGAGGCTGGCCCCTGCCCTGGCAAAGTCGGCGGCGTAGCGGGCCGGGTCACTGATCATCAGGTGGACGTCGTAGTAGACGTCGGGCATAGCGGCATGCAGGCATTTCAGCACCGGCGCACCGTAGCTGATATTGGGTACAAAGTGCCCGTCCATCACGTCAAAGTGCATCAGGTCGACACCGGCCTCCAACAGGCGGGTGCAGTCATGTTTCAGGTTGGCAAAATCAGCCGACAGGATCGATGCGGCAATTTTCGTCATAATGTATATACTCCCTTGATAGTCCCTCTTTGTTGTACGTAGTATGTGCAGTGCGCACATATAAAACTATTATAGCCCATTGCGCCCCAAAAAGCAAGAAGCCCGCAGACCGGGTGTCCCGGTTTGCGGGCTGGGGCAAAAGGGCTTCCCCCGAGGGGGAAGCTGTCACCGCAGGTGACTGATGAGGGGAGAGCTTACGGAGAAAGCCCGTAAACGGGCGGCTGCCGCAGGCTTGCCTCATCCGACCTCGGGCGGGGCCTCGGCCACCTTCCCCCGAGGGGGAAGGCTTATTTCTTTTCACTGTGCCAATGATGCACGGTCTGCAGCTGGAACTCAAAGTCGCGGGCATCCTTGGCAAGCTGGCTCGAGAGGATGATGCCCGAGATAAACAGCAGCAGCGCCGCCACCAGCACAAAGCAGCAGACGATCAAAGTCGGGAAGCGCGGCACAAGGCCGGTGCGGAAATACTCGCCCAGCACCGGGATCATAAAGCCGATGCCGAACACGGCCAGGATCGCGGCCAGAATGCCGAAAAAGCTGAACGGGCGGTAGTTCTTGAACAGCCGCGCAATCGTGCCCAATACCTTAAAGCCGTCGGAGTAGGTGTTCAGCTTGCTCTCCGACCCTTCCGGACGGTCACGGTAGTCAATGATAACGTTCTCGACCTGCATGTTGCGCTGCAGGGCGTGGATCGTCATCTCGGTCTCGATTTCAAACCCGCGGGACAGCACGGGATAGGTCTTGACGAACTGGTAGCTGAACGCGCGGTAGCCGGTCATAATGTCCTTGATCTTGCCGCCAAACAAATGATTTGTGCAGAACCGCACCAGATCGTTGCCGAAGTTGTGGAACGGGCGCTTGTTCTGGGTGTAGTAGGTGCTGGACAGGCGGTCACCGACGACCATGTCGGCCTGACGCTCGGTCACAGCGGCGACCATCTCGGGCGCGGCCTCCGCGGGGTAGGTGTCGTCGCCGTCCACGAGAATGTACGCCTCTGCGTCGATCTCGCGGAACATGCGGCGCATGACATTGCCCTTGCCCTGCTGGTACTCATGGCGGACAACGGCCCCGGCTCCGGCGGCCAGCTCGGCAGTGCCGTCAGTGGAATTGTTGTCGTAGACGTAGACGGTGGCGTCGGGCAGGACGCGGCGGAAATCCGAGACGACCTTCTCGACAGTCTTGGACTCGTTGTAGCAGGGGATCAGAACGGCGATTTTATCCATAATAACAGGACCTCCGGGCGGATTTTACATCCAGAATTGAACAAGGCGGCTGACGGTGTGGTAAAGGGAAGGATTCATGCCCTGCAGATACGGCTCCATGGCGAAGAGCGTGCAGAAGCGGTAGACGGCGGTATATGCCACAGCGGCGGCCATGACGGTGCGCAGTGCGGGCAGCGCCGCAGCGGCAGTGCCCTCCCCCAGCGCTGCGCGGCGGGAGAGCGCACCCTCGGCGCAGAACCAGCACAGCGCCGCACCAAGCAGCAGCACGGGGCTGTAATCCATTAGATAACGGTAGAGCACCCCGGCCATCTCGCAGTCAACGACGGTCATGACGACCATGGCGGCCAGGCTGCCGTAGACCACACAGGCGGCGACACGGCGGCGGTGCAGACAGCGGCGGAACGCGGGAAGCAGCGGCAGCGCCAGCACCCACAGGTACGGCGTGGCGGCCAGAATGCCGCCCGTGAACTTCTCGCTGATCGTGCGGATGACGGCGTTCGTCTGGACGTCGGTCTCCCGCAGGAACGGGAAAACACCCTGCCAGCTGGGCAGCTCGAACAGACTCGTGAACACAGCCGGGCCGATGCGCACGGCGTTGAAGCCGCGCTGGGTCATATCGTTGCCGGTCAGGTTGTAGTTGGCGCCAAAGTCAAAGGGTGAGCCGAACCGCGCAGCGTTGTACCACATGAGCCCGGCAGCGACCAGCACCACCGGCAGCAGGAACGCGGCGGCCTCCCCTGCCCCGGCGCGGCTGCGCAGCCGCTTCTGCCCGATGTACCGCGGCCAGAAGATGGGCACGGCCAAAAAACGCAAACAGCTCCAGTCTGGGGGCGGCACCCGGCGACGAGCGCCACGCAGAGGCTGCCGAAGACGAGCTTGACGACCAGCGCACCGCGCTTTTCCACCGGCGTGCTGGCGGCGGAGAGCCAGAGCCAAAGCCCCAGCATCAGCAGCGCCGCACCGCAGAGGATGGCATATTCATAAATGTAGGGGCGCAGCAACAGATAGTAGAACTGACTGCCCAGCGCTACGGCGGCCACGGCCAGCAGGTACGCTGCGGTGGACGCCTGCGGGAACCACCGGCGCACGGCCTGCCCGACGACGCCGAAGCAGGCGGCGAGGAAGATCAGCCCCAGCAGGACCATGCAGGGCGCATAGGCCAGGTTCTGGATGCCGGTCAGTGCCTCAAACGGCAGCTGGAACAAAAGACACGGTACAATGCCAAAATAGACGTAGTAGCGCCCATTGTAAAAGGCGTGGTCCCAGTGGATGTCGTTGATTTGCGCGGCGTCGCGCGCCCCGGCATCGTAGGGGTTGTCCAGCGCCAGCAGCTCGGCGGGCGGGTCGGCCTCCAGGTCAAGGCGCCCGTTCAGCAGGCTGTGCGCCAGCGCGCCGTACTGCTGGTAGACGAAGCTGACCGTGCTCTCCCCGTCCCAGAACGCGGTGTTGTAATCTTTTGTGGCAAGGCCGGTGTTGCTCGGCTCCCAGAACGGGATGACCACGACGAAGGCAGCCAGCACAAGACCCAGCACGGCGGCTGCGGCACGGTCACAGACGTTGCCCGCCAGCCAGCGGCGGTGCCACAGCCCGCTGGCCGGGCGCAGGCCGTAGACGGCCAGCAGCGCCAGAAATATCGCGCAGAAGCGCAAAATCGAGAAATCCAGCGCGCGCGGCGCGTTGGCCGTGATGCCGCGGAAGGTCAGCGCCACCGGGAACTGCGCGTAGGTGGAGCTGTACCCGGCAGCGGTCAGCGTCAGCATCCCGACGGAGCCGGTCAGGTCCAGGCTGATGACCTGGGTGCGCGGGGCCTGCAGCCCCACCTGCCAGCTGCCGAAGCGGGTCAGCTCGGTGTTGGCGGCGTCGGTGCCCTCAATGGTGAAGATCACGGCGCTGTCGGCGTGGAGCGGCTCGGTGTCGTCGCTGACCAGACCGTCAAACTGCAGGTTGTAGATGGGCTGGTCAATGTCGAGGAACCGCAGATAGGTGCGGCCCTCGTCGAGCGAGATCGTGCCGACGCCGCGCCCGACGTTGATGTTGTCGTCAAGGTAATCGACGAGCTGAAACGGCGTGTAGCTGTGGGTGTTGAAGTAGGCCACATTGCCGACGAACACCTCCAGCCCCAGCGCCGTGACGGCCAGCAGCGGGACGACGGCCTTTAACCCTTTGCGCCCGAGGCTGCGCAGCCCGGCGGTGACAAGCCCCGCCCAGCCGGTCATGGCGGTGAGGGCGACGAGCCGGAACGCATGGAAGCCGACGGTCAGCCCGGGGCGGTGGTAGGCGCACAGAGCGAACACCCAGACGGCCAGCCAGAGCCCGGCAGCCCAGGCAGCGTCGCGGCGGGAAACCCTGCGGCGGGATACTACCGCAGGAACCGCACCGAAGATGCCGGAGACGAGCACGGTGAGGAGCAGGGCGATTATAATAAACATAAGAATAATGCTCCTCCTTTTGTGGGATGGGTGATGTGGCAGCGGGAAATGGCCAGAGCCCTTCCGGTCATCGCTGGCGCTCGACCACCTCCCCTGAAAGGGGAGGCTTTTTTCGGGCGTACGCCCGTGAAAGGCGCCCCACAGGGTGGGGAGCTGGCCGAGCTTGCGAGGCCTGAGGGGCCTTACCCTGCGGGAGCTGCCGCTTCACTGCTTTGCATACTTCTCCATCTCGTGCAGCCAGAAATTGGCGATGCGGTTCCAGCTGTACTTTTCCAGCACTGCATCAAGGGTGGCAACAGGCTATATGGCTAGTGCAGCGGTTCCATCGGTGAAGTTGTTGCAGAGCCTATATTTTTTGCTTGGGTTCGATATGAGCTGAATTACAAAGCTGAACCAGAAAACAGCTAAGTGCGAAAAATGTAATAGAGAGTTCACGATGTGTGAAACCGAAGTGAATATAGGAGTGATTCTGTGTAAAATAGTACCACACAAAAGGCATACAAGCAACTAAGCATAAAGGGGAGAAAGCTAAAATATTATGCAAAGTCAAACAATGGCGGTGTAAAGCCAATACGATAGTAACTAAGAAAAGAAGAAGCCAAAGAATTTTCCACGTACGTAAATCGTATGCCTGAAGATTGTTTTTTAGGGTAGCCATATAGGTTATGGTTTGCCCCAGTGTTTCATGAGAAGAACGGAGAATAATGCTGTTATATGCTTCAGAAAAGAGGTTTTCCTGCAAGATGACAGAACCAAGCAACCATTTTTCTGCCCAGAAACCAATATAACCAATGCCCCACGATAAAGAGCAAGTTGTAATTTGGAAAAAACGTTGAGAAGGAGAACTTGTCTCTAACTGTAAATACAGAATGAGGGGGATTCCTAAGGTAACAAGCGGATATGTCAGAAAATCAAAATAACTTGTTGCCATGCCAAGTGATAAGAAAAACAACCAATTAAATTTATTTATTATATTTGTATGGCGTAGAAGAACAACACAGCCAATAGCCATAATGAGAAAACACGGAGTATATTGAAGGCAGATGCCTGTAGCTATCGGGGTTAAAGAGCAGAACATTAGTGCCAGAGGAAAAAGAAGGTGAGTTAATGAATGACAGGATAACAGATGAGCAATCCATAACATTAAGAAAAGCTGAACAAGCGTATTCAAGCGTAAGATATCTTTGTAATCCAGCAACAGAAGAAGTGGTCTCAAAATGGCCAACTGACCCTGCCAATAACGATCATATGGGCCGTGGGCAGATTCGTTGGTTGCACTGAGTGAAGAAATTAGCTTTCGATAAGACCAATTTTCATCTCCCTCTGGTGGAAGGACGGAATAAATGGCGGCAGCCTTCACAAAAGGACTTTCATTTCCATCATAGATAGCTTCGGATAAAATAGTTGCTTCTGTTAAGTAATCCAAATGCGTAGCTAAATCATCCTTTACGAGGGCAACAGAACCGTTATAAAAAAACATCAGGTGTGCTCTCTAAGTGACTGCGCATACGATTAGTGGGCAGGCAGAACGCAATAACTAAGAACAAATAGCCTAAAACAGCCCCCAAAAGCAGCCAAATAACAGTGATACCGACTTTGCACTTGAATGTAAGTGAAGTCCCTTTGGATGGGGGAGAAATAAATTTCATAGGAGTTCTCCTAGTTTATGGTTTATGCTGTTACTGATTCGCGTACTTCTCCATCTCGTGCAGCCAGAACGCGGCGGTCTTGTCCCAGCTGTACTTTTTCAGGACCTCGTCGGGCGCGGCCACGGGCTGGGCGGCCAGCGCGTCAAGATCCACATCATAATCATACGGGTCAAAATACCGCGCCGTATCGCCGTACAGCTCGGGCAGGCAGGTGGCGTTGGCCAGCGCGACCGGCGCGCCCAGGGCCAGCGCCTCCAGCGGCGGGATGCCAAAGCCCTCGAACACGGCGGGGTGCAAAAACAGCTTGCAGTGCTTCATCAGCGCGGCGTTCTCGGCATCGGACACATAGCCCGGGTAGAACACATTGTGGGTGTCCTTCGCCTCGGCGTCGTCGCCAAAGGCACGCAGGTCCTTGCCGCCCGCGACGACAAACGTCTTGTCGGGGCTGCGGCGGGCGACCTCTCGGATCCACTTGAAGTTTTTATGCTTTGCCAGACTGCCGAGGGCGTAGAAGTACTCCCCTTTTTTGACGCCGGGCATCTTGTCAAAAATACTCTCGTCGGGGGTGACGTTCTTCATGTGCTCCCAGCCGTTGTAGGTGATGCCGATCTTGTCCAGCGGGATGCCGAGCTTCTCGCTGATGAGGTGCCGCTGGTTGTCGCTGACCGTGAACACCCGCTGGGCGAACCATTTGGTGGACAGGCAGTGTACCCAGAACTTGAAGCGGAAAAAGCCCTTGTCGGTATCCATGACCAGCGGGCGGATGTCGTGCAGCACCACGACGCTGCGGCGGGTCAGCAGCATATCGCTGGCAAGGCCCACGTAAAACGCATGGGTGCGGCGCAGGTAGGCGGGCAGCACGGCCAGATTGTAAAAATACGGGATGGACTTGAGCGGCACCAGCCGGATGTTTTTCAGCTCCGGCAGATGGATGGGCCGCCCGTCGTCGCGGTAGGCAATGCGGACGTCCAGGCCGGTGCCCTCGATCAGCTTGTCCAGCCGGACGACATTCTCATAGACATAGCGCGGGATGCCGGTGATATTGTCACACAGTACCGTGCCGTTGATGACGATAGGGTTCAATCCAGTTCCTCCTTCTCCCAGTGGGAGCAGTCGAGCAGCTCCTGCTGCCAGTCGGCCATGCGGCGCAGGCAGTATTCCTTCAGCTCGCGCTCAAAGCGTTCCTCGCTGAAGGAGCGGCTGTGCTCACGGATTTCCTCTTTGGAACAGGCCACGCCGTCGCGCTCAAACCGTTCGATGCAGTCGGCCAGGCTCTCGACGGTCTGCTCTTTAAACCAGTAGCCGGTCCTGCCGGGCAGCACGCTCTCGCACGCGCCGCCGCGGCCATAGGCCAGCACCGGCGTGCCCGCGCTCTGGGCCTCGACGGGGGTGATGCCAAAGTCCTCTTCACCCGGGAAAAGGAAGCCCTTCGCGCGCAGGTAGTAGCTGCGCACTTCTTCGTCGGACAGACCGCCGCCCTTGAACTCGATGGTCGGCCCGGCCATGGCCCTGAGCTTGTCCAGCTCTCCCCCGCCGCCGATGACGACGAGGCGCTTGTTAAGGCGCGTGCAGGCCTGCACGGCCAGATCCACGCGCTTGTACCAGGTCAGACGGCCCACGGTCAGGTAGAAGTCCTCCTTTTCGACAAAAGGCGACTCGTTGATGTGGCAGCAGGGGTAAATGACATCGCTGTCACGCCGGTAATATTTTTTGATGCGCTGGGCGATATAATGCGAGTTGGCGATGAAATAATCCACGCGGTCCGCGGCGCACTTGTCCCAGATGCGCATTTTGTGCATCTGGCCGGGCATGACGAGCTTCGCCAGCCAGTTGGCGTTGTCGCGGTAGGTGTAGTAAAAATCCCACACATAACGGATCGGCGTGTGGCAGTAGCAGATGTGTACGGCATCCGGGCGGGTGATGACGCCTTTGGAACAGGAGGAGGACGACGACAGCACCAGATCGTACTCGGTCAGGTCGAACGCCTCAAACGCGCGGGGCATCAGCGGCAGCATGGCCTTGTACAGCCTGTTGGAGAAGGGCACCTTCTGGAACCAGCTTGTGCGGATGTCATAGCTTTTAAAGTGCTCGGGCATGTTGTTGGGGTCGTACACAAGGGTGTAGATGACGGCATCGGGGAAAACGCGCTTCATGGCGTCCACAACGCGGTCCCCGCCGGCGTAGCCGACAAGCCAGTCGTGAACGATGGCGACCTTGGGCTCCTTTTTGCTCATTACAGACACTCCCGTCCGGTAACGCACAGGGCGTTATTGTAGTTTTTCGTCGTTGACCATCTTGCCGCCGAACACGGTGCGGAAGATGATCTTGATGTCCAGCGCCACGGTCCAGTTTTCGATGTACCAGATGTCGTAGCGGATGCGCTCGGCAATGTCGGTGTTGCCGCGCAGGCCGTGGATCTGCGCCCAGCCCGTGCAGCCGGGGCGGACCTGCTGGCGCACAAGGTAGCGCGGGATCTCCTCTTTAAAATGCTCCACATGGTAGGGCACCTCGGGCCGCGGCCCGACGAGGGACATATCCCCTTTCAGCACGTTGAAGAACTGGGGCAGCTCGTCCAGGCTGAACTTGCGGATAAAGCTGCCGAAGTGGGTCTTGCGCGGGTCGCAGTCGGTGGACCAGCCGGTCTCCTGCTGCACATTGACCCGCATCGAGCGGAACTTGTACATCATGAAGGGCTTTTTGTTCAGGCCGATGCGCTCCTGCCTGAAGATGACCGGCCCGGGGCTGGACAGCTTGACGCCGATGGCCGTGACCAGCATGACAGGACTGGTCAGAATGATCAGGATCAGGCTGCCGATAATATCAAGCCCGCGCTTGACAGCGGCGTTGAGCAGATTGTCAAACGGCGTCTGCCGCACATTGATGAGCTTGCACTCGTCCAGCACGTCAATGGTGGGCCGGGCGGGCAGATAGTCGCTGTAGAACGGTACCATCGTGATGCGCACGCCGTTTTTGTCGCAGGCGGCAAAAACGTGGGGCAGCAATTCGATCTCGTCAGCCTCCAGCGCTACGACGACCTCATCGACGGCAACCTCGTCGAGCCGGGCGGACAGCGCATCATAGCTGCCCATGTAGCGCACACCAAGACCCGGCTCTTCGATTCCGGCCAGATAGCCGTCCACGACAAAGCCGTAGTAGGGGTTGTGCTCGAGCGCGCGCAGATAGAGCGCGGCGGATTTACCGCCGCCCACCAGCAGGATATGACGCAGACCCAGCCCCTTGCGGCGGCGGGCGCGGTCTACCCAGCGCAGGATCATACGCTCGATCACGACGCCTGCCGTGCCGAGGATGTAGAACAGCGCCAGTACGATACGGGAGTAGTCGTCCAGGTGCATCAGATACAAAGCACCAATGAAGATCAACAGTCCCGCCGCGTTGATGACGGCAATCTTGGTGCAGCGCTCGGCCAGGCCGCGCAGCCGCGTGGTGCTGTAGATACCGGCGACCCAGTAGATGAGCACAAGCACCAGCGACGTGGCCAGCCCGGCAATGATGTTGCGCGAGTCCCGGGCCACGGCCAGCGCAGGCCCTGCGCCGCCCGGCTCAAAGTAGCGGACGTAATTGAAACGGATATAGTTGGCAAGCAAAAAGCCGATGAAAAGCAGTGCCGCGTCCGCCAGCACATACAAAAGGCTTTTGAAGCGTTGGTTCTTTTCCAGCAAGAGGTGATGCCCTCCCTACGGTGATAGATTTAAACAATCTATTCAGTATGCCAAAAAACATCTACTTTGCCTTGTGGAGAATGCAGGGGCGAACATTGTTCGCCCGCCAACTTGGCGCAGCAACGCTTTTTTTGGAAGGCTTCTCACAAGGCGAACGGGCACGGGCGAGCAATGCTCGCCCCTACAATACGCTTTTTTGACAGTCTGGATAGATTTAAACAATCTATTTTACCATATTTACGCCGGTATTGCAAATCAGCGGTAAAGTTCCTGCAGCTGATCCAGCGTTTTCTTCATTTCGGCGCGGACCTCCGGCGGGCCGGAGACGACGACGCCGGTGCCGAACCCGGCCACCCAGCCGAAGAACTGCGGGCTGACCTGAATCTCGGCGGTCATCGTAAAGTGCTCGCCGTCGGCGCAGGGCGTCAGGATCGGCGCGGTGCCGAACCGGTCAATCATCGCCCCGGCAAAGCGGTTTTCGCATTGCAGCGTTACCCGCTTGAGCGGGCCGTTGAACATGCCGAACATCTGCTGCATATACGTATTGACGTCGAAATTGGCGTATTCCCCGGCACCCTCGCGGGTCGTGTCGGGCAGCTGGTGAACGTTCTGCATCTTGTCGACACGGTAGTGCTTGAGCCGCCCCTCGGTGTAGGCGATCAGATAATAATTGCCGTTCTCCCACACGAGCACCCACGGGCTGACGCGGTAGAGCTGGCCGTCGTGGCGCGGGGCCATCCGCTTTTGCAGGTTCCAGTCGCAGTATTTGAAGGTGACCTGCTCCCCTGCCGTGATGGCGGCGTGCAGCGCATCGACGGTGTACAGAATTTTCTCGTCGGTGCTCTTGATACGCCCGCTGACCAGTACCTTGCGGTCCAGCTCCTCCTGCCGGTATGTGGAGGTGAACTGGCCGAGCTTGTCGATCAGGATTTTGGATTTGCGCGCCGTGATGAATTTGCTGGCGTAGACGGCATCGACGAGCAGCTTGAGCTCGGCAAGCTCAAACGGTGCCTCGGTCATATAGTAGCCGCCGCCGCGCCCGCGCTGCTGCACGATCTCATATTTGGTGTCGGGCAGGTTGTTTAAGGTGTTCAGGTCATCGTAGACGCTTTTGCGCTCGGCGACGACGCCGTGCTCCTGCAATTTTTCCACCAGCTGGGGAACACTCAAGGGGTGCTTCTCGTCGGTTTCCCGGGCGAGGATCTCCAAAAGAACAAGCAGTTTGCGTTTCTGGCCTTCTTTGCGCGACATAACAGCGGCTCCTTTCCTGAGTCTGGCAGATATAGTCCTATTATACACCCTATAGGGGCGGGTGGCAAGACCGAGAACGGCTGCCTTACGGGAGGTCCTACTTTCTTTTGTGACCAGAAGAAAGCAGCAAAGAAAAGTCCCACTGCTGCGGATGCGGTGCGGGGTTGTGCGCCGCCAAGCGCCCCCGAACCCCCGCTGCATCCTTCCTCTGCCTGCCGCCTTTCGGTCCGCAGCCTTACCGCCCCAGCTCCCCCAAAATCCACCCTAGATCTTCAAACAGATCCCCCGGCAGCATGGCGGTCATGCTGCGGCGCCTGGCGCAGCGGTCTGCAGCGGCGCCGTGGAGCCATACCGCGCAGACCGCTGCGTCCTCGGGCGTGCGGCCCTGCTTTAGACCCGCTGCCAGCAGCCCGGCGGTCAGACCGGCTAAAATATCCCCGCTGCCGCCCTTGGCTAACCCGGCATTGCCGGTCTCATTGCGCCAGACCGTGCCGTCCGGCGCGGCAACCAGTGTGTGATGCCCTTTCAAAACGGCGACGCAGTGATATTTTTCGGCCAGCGATACGGCGGCACCCTCGCGGTCCGCCTGCACCTCGGGCACAGTCAGGCCCAGCAGCCGCGCGGCCTCGCCGGGGTGGGGCGTCAGGATCATGTTTGCGGGCAGATCCCCCCTGTACTTCCCCCGCTGCCAGTGCGTTCAGTGCGTCGGCATCCAGCACGGCACCGGCCCACGGGGCGTTCCTGCCGAGCAGGGCCTTACAGACATCGGCGGCGCTCTCCCCCAACCCGGGCCCGGCCAGCAAAACGGTGTGCCTGTCCGCGAACCAGCGGCGCAGCGCGTCGGCGTCCTGCGGGTGGATGCCCCCGTTGGCCGCCGTGCGGCAGCCGCAGGCGCAGCATTCCGGCGTGCGGGAAAGCACCAGCTGGATAACAGGCTCGACGCTGGCCAGATACACCAGCCCGGCCCCGCCGCGCAAAGCGCCCTCTGTGCAGAGCGCCGCCGCCCCGCGGTAGGCCATGCTGCCCGCCGCGGCCAGCACACTGCCGTAGCTCCCCTTGTTGCTCTCCGCCATGCGCCCGGGCAGCAGCCGGCGCACCAGCTCCCGTGTGATTTCGCGCTGCATCTTGCATCCCTCCGAAAATAGATTATAATAGGTATATTATAAGGCATAAAGGCCAAAAGCGAAAGGGGCAGTTTGCATGGTTCCGGCATTAGAGGAAATTCTGGCAGCAACAAAAAGCATGGTCTTTTTCGGCGGGGCGGGCGTCTCGACCGAGAGCGGCATCCCCGATTTCCGCTCGGTGGACGGGCTGTACCACCAAAAATTCAAGTACCCGCCCGAGACGATGCTCTCCCACACCTTCTACGAGACCCACACTGCGGAGTTTTTTGACTTCTACCGCCAGAAGCTCATCGTCCACGGGGCAAAGCCCAACGCGGCCCACCTGCGTCTGGCGGCGCTGGAGCGCGAGGGCAAATGCAGGGCCGTCGTGACCCAGAACATCGACGGCCTGCACCAGGCCGCGGGCAGCAAGACCGTGTATGAGCTGCACGGCTCGACCCTGCGCAACTACTGTACGCGGTGCGGCAAATTCTTCCCGGTGCAGTTCATTGAGGATGCGGCGGGCGTCGGCGACGGCGTGCCCCGCTGCGACGAGTGCGGCGGCATCGTCAAGCCCGATGTTGTGCTCTACGAGGAGGGGCTGGACGAGGAGACGATGGAAAACGCCGTGCACGCCATCCGCGGGGCCGACACCCTCATCGTCGGCGGCACAAGCCTGGCCGTCTACCCGGCGGCGGGTCTGCTGCGCTACTTCCGCGGGGAGAACCTTGTTGTCATCAACAAGCAGCCCACCCCGGCGGACGCAATGGCCAACCTGCTGATCCACGCTCCGATTGGCCGCACGCTGGACCCCGATGCCCCCATTGAAGTGTAGAAATTACACAAAAATCCATGCTTTTTTTAAAAAAGGCATTGCAAAACGCTGTGGAATTTTGTTATGATAGATTCATATTGAGTTTATAGGCAGAGTTGATAGAGGGAGACGGTTTTTATGGCAAATGCACTGACGGATTTTACCAAGAAACGTGAATTTCTGATTTGCATGGATTCCGACGGCTGCGTGATGGACACGGTGCGCATCAAGCATTCCACCGTCATGTGCCCCGAGCTCATCCGCGTGTTTGCGCTGGATGACCACGCGGATTTCATCACTGCCGCGTGGGATGAGATCAACCTGCACACGATCACCCGCGGCATCTCCCGGTTTGAGAGCGTCCGGCTGGTGTTTGACCGGTTGAAAAACCGCGGCATCGAGATCCCGGGCAGCGAGGATATTGCCGCCTGGGTCGATACCGCGACGGAGCTTTCCACGGCCAGCCTGCAGCGGGAGCTGCAAAAGACCGGCAGCCTGGCCCTGCGCAAGCTGCAGGAGTGGAACAACGCCTGCAACCGCCGTATTCAGGCGCTGGAGCCGACGTTTGAGCCGTTCCCCGGCGTGGAGGAAAGCCTGCGCCAGCTGCACGCCGTGGCCGATGTGGCCGTCGTCAGTGCCGCGAACGAGAGCGCCATTGCCAGCGAGTGGAAGCGCTACGGGCTGGCCCGTCATGCGGATGTCATCTTCGGGCAGGAGGTCGGCAGCAAGGCAAACTCCATCGCCACAATGCTGGCCTGCGGGTATGAGAGCCGCAAGGTCATGATGGTCGGCGACGCCATGGGCGACGCCCAGGCCGCCGCTGCCAACGGTGTGGCCTTTGTGCCGATCCTGCCGGGCCGCGAGGCCGACAGCTGGCGCCGCCTGCAGGAGGAGGCCCTGCCCAAGCTGCTGCACGGCACCTTCAGCCCCGCCTACCAGGCCGAGCTTCTGGCCGCCCTGAGAAGTGCGCTGCACGGGTAAAACTGCGCTTGCCTCCCTCTGCGGGGGAGGTGGCCAAGAAAAGACAAATTTCGCGCCGTCACTCTTGTGACGGCGCTTTATTTATGGTATACTGACTTTGAGTATGTATAAATAAACAACACTGCGCCTGCGGGTGATTCGTAGGGCGGCCTGCCCCCACCCCGCCCTACATCCATGCCAAAAAGGGGCAGCGGAGATATTCCTGAATAATTCTGAAAAGGAGCCGACCCATGGACCTTTTACAGCAAGCCCGTGCCGAGATCGACACCGTTGATGCCGAGATGGCCGCTCTGTTTGAGCGGCGTATGCGCGCGGTGGCCGATGTGGTGCGCTACAAGGCCGAGACCGGCAAGCCGGTCTTTGATGCCGCGCGGGAGGCCGCCGTGCTTGACAAAAACACGGCCCGCATCACCGATGAGGCGCTGCGCCCCTACTACCGCGCCTTTCTCAGCGATGCCATGAGCATTTCCCGCGCATACCAGCGCGCCCGGCTGGGCCGCGATACCGCCGCCTACCAAGGCGTGCCCGGCGCGTGGAGCCACATTGCGCTGCGCCGCCTTTTCCCCTTTGCGCGGGAGACGGCCTGCACCACCTGGGGCGAGGTCTTTGACGCCGTGCAGAACGAGGATGCACAATTCGGCGTTCTGCCGTTTGAAAACTCCAACGCGGGCGATGTCTCCACCGTGCTAGACCTGCTGTACACCCACCCCGATATTATCATTGCCCGGATGTGCGACCTGCCGATCCGGCAGGACCTGCTGGGCGTGCCGGGCGCGACGCTGGAGACGGTCAGGACCGTCATCAGCCACCCGCAGGCGCTGGCCCAGAGCAGCGTTTTTGTACAGCAGCACGGCTTTAAAACGTCCACCTGGGGCAACACCGCCGACGCGGCCCGCCATGTGGCCGAGCTGAACGACCCGAGCGTTGCGGCCATTGCCAGTGCCGAGACCGCCGGGCTGTACGGCCTGCAGATCTTGTCCGCGGGCATCAACGCCGACGGCGACAACACAACGCGGTTCATCGTGATCGAGCGTGCCGCCGCCGCCCCCGCCATGACCGGCGAGGGCCAGCGGCTGGCGCTGCTGTTCACGGCACGCCATAAGCCCGGCCAGCTGGCCGCAGCGCTGGATCAGATCGGCGCGCGGGGCTTTAACATGGAGTGCATCAAGAGCCGTCCCCTGCCCCATGTTCCGTTTGAATACTATTTCTATGTACAGATCGTCTGCCCGGCGGGCAGCACGGGCGCAGGGTGCCAGACCCTGCTGGACACCCTGACTTCTGTTTGCAGCACCCTGCGGCTGCTGGGTGCCTTCACCCTTGACAGTACGGAGAAATAAGCCATGAAGAAAAAGGATGTGCGAAGCATGAAACTGACGATGCAGCTTAAAAGCCGCAGCTACGATATTATTTTGAAGGCTGGATGCCTTGCCAACCTCCATCAGTTCACGAACGTGGCAAACCGCAAGGTCTTTGTGCTGACCGACTCCGGCGTACCCGCCGAGTACGCGCAGACCGTGGCGGCCCAGTGCCCCGATTCCACCGTCTACACGATCCCCCCGGGGCGAGGGCAGCAAATGCCTGAAGGTCTACGGTCAGGTTTTGCAGGCTATGCTGGCGTTCGGCATGGACCGCAAGGATCTGCTGGTGTCCGTCGGCGGCGGCGTTGTGGGCGATCTGGGCGGCTTCTGCGCGGCCAGCTACATGCGCGGCATTGACTTTGTCAACTGCCCCACGACGGTGCTTTCGCAGGTGGATTCCTCCATCGGCGGCAAGACGGCGATTGATTTGGGCGAGACGAAGAACATCGTCGGCGCATTCTGGCAGCCCAAGGTCGTGCTTGTCGATTTTGACACGCTCAAGACCCTGCCCCGCCGTCAGGTCGTCAACGGCCTGGCCGAGGCGCTCAAGACCGGCATCATCGGAGACCCGCAGCTGTTTGCACTGTTTGAGTGCGAGCACCCGCAGGAGTAACATTGAACAAATTGTTTACAGAAGTCTGAAATTTAAGAAAAAGATCGTCGAGCAGGACGAGCGCGAGGGCAGCGTCCGCGCCTGCCTGAACTTCGGCCACACCATCGGCCACGGCATCGAAGCCGTGCGCGGTGTGCGGGGCCGCCGTACCACGGGCCTGTACCACGGCGAATGCGTCGCGCTGGGTATGCTGCCGATGATCGAGGACACGGCCCTGCTCAAGCGCACCCGGGCAATTTACCGTGCGCTGAGCCTGCCCACCCGTGCCGGGGCCAACAAGGAGAAGGTCCTGGCCTACATGCAGCATGACAAAAAGGCCCGCGGCGACCATATCACGGTCATCAAGTGCCCCGGCCTCGGCTGCTGGCGCGCCGACAGTCTGCCCATGACCGAGCTGCCGGCTTTGTTAGGTATGGAATGAGGAAAACGGCATCTGACGGCATGGCTCTCTCCCCCACCGGCCTGCGGGCCGAGGGCTTTGCCTCCCTCTGCGAGGGAGAGAGCTTGCCGGGATCGCCATTTTTCCATTCATAGAAAAATCGGGAAGAATATATGAAAAACACCTTTGGAAATGCCGTCAGTATGACGATTTTTGGCGAGAGCCATGGACCTGCCGTGGGGGCGGTGCTCGACGGGCTGGCCGCGGGCCTGCCGGTGGATGAGGCCGCGATTGCCGCGGCCATGGACCGCCGCCGCGCCGCGGGATGGGCTTTCCACCGCCCGCACAGAGGCCGACGCCGTGGAGTTCCTCTCCGGCGTGTATGAGGGCCGCACCACCGGCACGGCCGTCACCCTGATGATCCGCAACCTGAATACCCGCAGCGGCGACTACGCCAAAACCGCCGACCTGCTGCGCCCCGGCCACGCCGACTACACGGCCTACGCCAAGTACGAGGGCTTTCAGGACGCGCGCGGCGGCGGGCACTTCTCGGGCCGCATTACGGCGGCAAGCGTTGCGGCGGGCACGATCTGCGAGACGGTGCTGAACGGCCTGGGCGTAAAGGTCTACACCCATATTGCCGAGTGTGCAGGCGTGCAGGACGCACCGCTTTCCAGCGCTGCGGGGCTGGTCATGCCCGACCCGCATCCCGGACACTTTGCGCTGCTGGATGCGTCGAAGGAGGAGGCCATGCAGGCGGCTATCCGCGCTGCGGGCAGCGAGGGCGACAGCGTCGGCGGCATTCTGGAAACGATTGTGACCGGTCTGCCCGCGGGCATCGGCGAGCCGTGGTTCGACAGTGTTGAGAGCGAGCTGGCCCACCTGATGTTCGCCATCCCGGCCTGCAAGGGCATTGAGTTCGGCGCGGGCTTCGGCTTTGCCGCAATGCACGGCAGCGAGGCCAACGATCCGTTCACGATGCGGGACGGCAAAATCGCCACCGCCACGAACAAGAACGGCGGCATCAACGGCGGCATCACCAACGGAATGCCCATCGTGTTCCGCACGGTGCTCAAGCCGACGCCCAGCATCTATAAGCAACAGCATACCGTGGATTATATCGGCAGGACCGATGCGGAGCTGCAGATCAAGGGCCGCCATGACCCCTGCATCGTGCCCCGCGCCGCCGTCGTGCAGAACAGCCTGACGGCGTTCGGACTGCTGGATCTTCTGACCGTGCGCTACGGCACGCTGGCCCAGAAGCACGGATTCCCCAAAGTGTAAAAACAGGAAGTGAAGAACTATGCAGCAACCGCTGTACGGATTGATCGGCGGCAAGTTGGGCCACAGCTACTCCAAAATCATCCATGAAAAAATTGCAGATTACACCTATGAGCTGCTGCCCCTGCCCACCGAGGCCGAGGCCCGCACCTTTATGGAAAAGCGCGCCTTTGCGGCCATCAACGTGACGATCCCTTACAAGCAGTTTGTCATCCCCTACTGCGACGTCGTTGACCCGAAGGCGCAGGCCATCGGCGCGGTGAACACGATTGTGAACCGTGACGGGAAATTGTATGGGTATAACACCGACTACGCGGGCTTTGCCTATCTGGCCGGGGCCCACGGCGTAGATTTTGCGGGCAAGACCGTGCTGATCCTGGGCACGGGCGGTACGCACTCGACGGTCACGGCGGTCTGCCGCGACGGCGGGGCTAAGGAGATTCTGACCGCCAGCCGCACCGGCAAGGGCAATGCCCTGCTGTACAGCGAGGCCATGCACCGCCCGGACGTGCAGATCATCGTCAACACGACGCCCTGCGGCATGTTCCCGAACGTGGGGCAGTGCCTTATCGACCCGAAGGCGTTCCCCGCGCTGGAGGCCGTGCTGGATGTGGTGTACAATCCCTTCCGCACCGAGCTTTTGCTGCGGGCCGAGGACTGCGGCGTGACCGCGGCGGGCGGCTTTGAGATGCTGGTGGCGCAGGCTGTGTTTGCCACGGAGCACTTTACCGGCAGACAGCTGGACACGGCAGCCATCATCCCGGCGGTCAGCCGCGAGCTGCGGCACCAGCTGGCGAATGTCTCGATCATCGGGATGCCGGGCTGCGGAAAATCCACCGTCGGCGCGGCGCTGGCAAAGCGCCTTGACAAGAAATTTGTGGATCTGGACGCTGAAATTGAGCGCCGCACCGGGCATAATATCCCCGACATCTTTGCCCAGGAGGGCGAAGCCGCGTTCCGCCGCTATGAGACGGACGTGCTGGCCGAGGTCGCTAAGAGCAACAGTCAGGTCATCGCCTGCGGTGGCGGGGTCATCAAGAGCCCGGCCAACACCCGCGCGCTGCGTCAGAACGGCCCCGTGCTGTGGGTGCGCCGCCCGCTGGAGGCGTTGGCTACCGGCGGACGCCCGCTCTCCAAGGGCGGCGCGGCCTTAAAGCAGCTTGAAGCCGAGCGCACGCCGCTGTATGAGGCCGCCTCCACCGTCGTGCTGGAAAATAACGGCTCGCTGGGCGAAGCCGTGGACGCTGCGGTGAAGCTGTTTGAGACAGACGAAAAGCTGTAAAAGCCTTCCCCCTCGGGGAAGGTGGCGCAAAGCGCCGGATGAGGGCAGAGCTTCCGAGGCCCACCGAGAAGGAGCAGTGCCCGCAAGGTTT
>ENA-OQDA01000241-OQDA01000241.1-human-gut-metagenome-genome-assembly--contig:-NODE-241-length-24102-cov-4.399625_pt1 | contig 24102 bp, 27 predicted proteins | sample MGYA00242771_ERZ504603 | MGnify/ENA primary metagenome ERZ504603 (study PRJEB26092, sample SAMD00036328) | human gut metagenome | host: Homo sapiens | study: EMG produced TPA metagenomics assembly of...
AAGGCTTTGCGGAAATCCAGCCGCTCCATGATGCGGTGGTAACCGGTACCGATCTCCGCACCGGTGATTTTGCCGGATTTCTGGAATTCCGGCTCTTCCAGATCGATGCGCCGCTTTCGGAAGGAGTCCTCCCGAAGGGTGCGGATTTCACTGACGGTATACTTCGCTTTGGTGGACAGGCCTCGGGCATCCGGATATTCGTAGTCCAGCCGCTGTGCCACCAATTCCGCCGCCTGCTCCGCCTTGGCATCGCCCCGGAACCGGTCTCGCTCATTCTGAAATTCTTCGAAGAGGTTTCGCTTCCGGGTCAGCAGCTGTTTCGGGAAAGGTGCGAACCGATATTCCACCGACGGAATAAAGAGCTTCTCCTTGATGATCTCGTAGTAGCTGCTTTTGCCCGGCAGGCCCCGCTCCAGTTTCTCCGGGGATTTGGCGGTTCCCACCAGAATCAGCTTTTCTCTGGCTCGGGTCAATGCCACGTACAGAACTCGCAGCTCTTCTTGGAAACCCTCATCCCTCTTCTTTTCCATAATCAGGTTCTGAAGAAGGGTTGCTCTCCAGAATTTGTCCTTCCGATTCACATAGGACAGGCTGACGCCCATATCGGAATCGAACATGAATCCTTTTCCCAGATTATCCCCCTGCAGCTGCTTGCCCATTCCCGCAACGATGACGAACGGAAACTCCAAACCTTTGCTCTTGTGAATGGTCATAATGCGGACCACATCCGCATCCTCGCTGATCATGGCCGCCTGTCCGGTTTTCACATTCTGCTTTCGGAGGATATCCACGTAGCGGATAAAGCCATTCAGCGAGGCGACTCCGTTCTCCTGGTAGCCCCGGGCTTTCTCCGCCAGAATCCGCAGATTGGCCTGGCGCTGTCTGCCGCCGTACATGGCGCCGGCGTACAGATAGTAGCCGGATTCCGTCAGCACGTACCAGATGTATTCATCCAGCGGCATTTTGTTGGAGAGGTAGCGCCATTCCTCCAGCTTCTCCTCTGCCTGACGAAGCTTCTCATACAGGGCATCGTCCGCCAATGCTTCCGGATTTTTCAAGCAGTACTCGAAGGCCTTATAGTACGCTCCCCTCTGCCCATTTTCTTTATAAGCGATTCGCACCTTCGCCAGTTCCTCCGGGCTGAACCCGAAAATCTCCGACCGAAGGATGCCGATCAGCGGCACATCCTGATGTCCGTTGTCCAGGAGCTTCAGCAGCGCCATGGCCTGGTGGATTTCCACCGTATCGAAATACCCCTGGTCGTCGTTCACATGAGCCGGAATATCCTGTTCCAGCATGGCTTTGTAGAACACATCGGCGCTTCGGCTGGTGCTCCGACACAGGATGACGATATCCCGCGGGGTGGCGGTTCTCCGAACCCCCTGCTTTCCGTCGTAGAACGTGGTGCCGATGATTCCGTTTACCAACTTGGCGATATAAGCGGCCTCCGCTTCCAGCTTCGGAATCGGTTCCCCGTCGTCATCCACCTCCACCGGCTCATCCGCCGCCCCGTTGTCCTCTTCCAGAAGAATATGTGCCTCCGACTTCAGGTTGAACCGATCGTCTCCCTTCAATCCCTGATACAGCTTCGCATTATCGTCATACCCCGGCATAATCCCCTCAAAAACATCGTTGATGTACTGAATGGTGGCACCGTTGCTTCGGAAATTCTTGTTCAGGTCGATGACCATGGAATCGGTGTTTTCTTCCTTCTCGTACTCCCGCCGCGTATCCATAAAAATCTTCGGGTCGGACTGCCGGAACCCATAGATACTTTGTTTTACATCGCCCACCTTAAAGAGATTGTCCGGCCGGGCGATTTTGGATATGAGGTATTCCTGCAGCTTGTTGGTGTCCTGATATTCATCGATAAAAATAAATCGGAACCGCTTCCGAAGGGTTTCCGACACTTCCGGGTCTTCCAAAATGCGCACCGTAATGTGCTCGATATCGCTGAAGTCCACCAAATCCAATGCCTGCTTCTTCGCATCGAACCGCTTCTCGAACTCCTGCAGGAGCTTCAGATAATAGACCGTGTATTCGTAGGCGGCATCCATCTCCCGGAACCGAGTCTCCGGGCTCGGGTCCATGAATTTATTCTTGAAGTCCTTGATGCGCTTCTTGTACCGATCCCGCAAATCCGTGCAGTACTCCTTGATGTCCGCGTATTCGTCCTTCTCCTCTTTCTTCACCCGAAAGGTAGCGAATTTCACCGCCCCCCAGGCGGAAGCATCGGGACCGTCGGCGTGTTCCAAGGAGTCTCGCAGCTCTTCCAGCTGTTCGTAATCCTTGTTTGCGATGGCCACCAGCGAGGCGATGCCGTTCCGGTCCAGCACATCGATCAGCTTTTCGCAATCCTTCAGGGCCTCATCCAACTCCGTCTTTCCCCGCTCTAAGAGCATTTGGTATACGGGGGAGTCCGCCATGGACCCCGACTCCGGAAAACGCAGCATCTCCGCCTTTTCGAAGGCCCAGCGAAAATAGTTCGGCAGGCTTCGGAGTTTGGCGTAGGTGTCCATCATTTCGTTCATCAGCGCCGTCTCGTTTCGGTCGCTGCTGTAGTGCTCCAGGAAGTCCCGGAAGGACCCCCCTTCAATATATCCGTCATTCTCAAAACACTCCTCAAAGAGCTCGTCCATGGCTTCCATCTGAAGGAGCTGACTCTGGGTTTCATCGCAGATACGGAAGGTCGGCTCCCGGTCGATTTTATAGAAAAATTCCCGAATCACCCGCAGCGCAAAGCTGTGGAAGGTGGAAATGTAGGAACGATACATCCGATTCAGCTGCCGCTTCATCACCGGAGCGCTCTCCGGCACGTCCTTCATGTGCTGCCGGATGGCCCGGGTAAGCTTCAGCTTCATCTCCGCCGCCGCCGCATTGGTAAATGTCACAACCAGCATCTCATCCACGTTGGCTTTTCCCTCCAGGATAATGTGAATAATCCGCTCCACCAGAACCGCCGTCTTTCCGGAACCCGCCGCCGCGGAGACCAGAATGCTTTTATCCAATGTATCGATTGCTCTCTGTTGATCTTCTGTAAAATGTACGCCCATAGTTTCCTCCTGCTATAAATATTATTATATTTATATTTTCTTTGCGTGCAATATGAGTTGTGATATACTATCGATAATGGTTTATTAAAAGGTTATTTCTATAAGGGACAGGAGGTTATTTCATGAAACACAGACCTGCAATGTTGTTGATTCTGGATGGTTTCGGAATTCGCGAGGAAGCGCATGGCAACGCCATTGCTGCCGCGAACACGCCTCATCTGGACGCATTGTTTCACAAGTACCCCTTCATCACGCTGGATGCCAGCGGGGAGCCGGTTGGGCTGCCGGAGGGACAGATTGGCAATTCCGAAGTGGGTCACACCAATATCGGTGCCGGAAATGTCATCTATCAAGATTTGCCGCGGATTACCCGGGCAATCGAGGACGGATCTTTCTTTCAGAACGAGGCTCTGGTAAAAGCAATGAGCAACGCGGCGGAGGGGTCCGGTCATACGCTCCATATTATGGGGCTGCTGTCGGATGGCGGCGTTCACAGCCACATCCGTCATCTTTTGGCGCTTCTGGACATGGCAAAAGAACACCATGTAAAGGACGTCATCGTGCATTGCTGGCTGGACGGAAGGGACGTTCCACCGAAAAGTGCCGATGTCTATCTCAAGCAGCTGGAGGATCACATTCACGAAATCGAACTGGGACGATTCGGTGTGATTTCCGGCCGATTCTATGCGATGGACCGGGACAAGAGATGGGACCGACTGGAGCTGGCTTACGATGCGCTGACGCTTTCGGAGGGGCTTCACGCCGATTCTCCGGAAGAAGCATTGGCACAATCCTATGCAAAGGATGAAACCGATGAATTTGTAAAACCAACCGTCATTACTCCGCAGCCGATTCAGGATGGGGATTCCGTGATCTTCATCAACTTCCGGCCGGACCGTGCGCGGGAAATTACCCGGACACTGGTGGATGGAGATTTCGATGGTTTTACCCGAAAAAAAGTGGTACAGGATCTGACGTACGTGTGCATGACGGAGTACGATGCCACCATGCCGAATGTTATGCTGGCATACCCGCCGGAAGTAGTGGAACCGACCCTGGGAAGCGTCATCGCCGCCCACGGACTGCGGCAGCTGCGAATTGCCGAGACGGAAAAGTACGCCCATGTCACCTTCTTCTTCAACGGCGGCAAAGAAGCGCCGGAAGAGGGAGAGGACCGGATTTTGGTGCCTTCCCGAGGTCGCTACCTACGACCTGCAGCCGGAGATGAGTGCTCCGGAGGTGACCCGCCGCGTGCTGGAGGCCATCGCATCGGATCGATACGATGTGATTATCCAGAACTACGCCAACCCGGATATGGTGGGACATACCGGGAATTTTCAGGCGACGGTTCAGGCCATTGAGGTGCTGGACGGCTTGGTGGAACAGGTGGTGGACGCCATCCTGGCGAAGGACGGTCAGATTCTCCTGATTGCGGATCACGGAAATGCGGATTATATGCTGGACGACAAAGACAATGTGGTCACCAAGCATTCCCTTTCCCGAGTTCCATGCTGCCACATCTGCAATGAGCCGCAGGTTTTTGCAGTGAACGAGGGAAAGCTGGCAGACGTCACCCCGACATTTCTGACGCTGATGGGACTTCCGGTTCCGTCGGAGATGAAGGGAGATGTGCTGGTTTAATCCCGCGGTTGTGTTTCTTAGTGCTGCATATCGAGCATACGAGATTATAAGAAAGAGGAAAACTAAATAATATGAACGAGTCAACGTATAAGAGATTATCCCGCAAGGTCGGGCTTGTTGTGGTGGGCAATGTGATTTACGCGATGGGCGTAAATCTGGCCATCAACCCGGTACACTTCTACAGCAGCGGTTTTACCGGCATTGCTCAGCTGATCCGTCTGTTTCTGCTGAACGTGCTGCACCTTCCGGAAATTCCGGGGCTGGATTACATGGGCATCATCTACTTCGCCATCAACATTCCGTTCTTCCTGCTGGCTTACAAGGTAATGGGCAAGAAGTTCTGCCTGGAAACGCTGATATCCATCGCGATGGCTTCGGCACTGCTGGCCATCATTCCGATTCCGGCCAAGCCGATTGTCAGCGATCCGATGCTGGCTGCCATCGTGGGCGGTCTGGGCGCCGGTGTGGGCGCCGGAATGGTGCTTCGTGCCGGAAGCTCTCAGGGCGGACAGGACCTGATCGGCGTCTGCATGGCCAAGACGCGTCCGGACTTCAAGGTGGGCACCGTCGGAATCATCATCAGCTTCTGCATCTACGCAGTCTGCCTGTTCATCTACGACATCCAGACCGTACTGTATTCCATCGTATTCTCGGTAGTTACCGGCCTCTGCATCAACCGAGTTCACATCCAGAACATCCAGATGCAGGCCATGATTTTCACCAAGAAGGAAGGCATGGTGGATGCGGTCACCCAGCGGATGCACCGCGGTGTCACCCTGTGGGAAGGTGCCGGCGGCTATACGAAGGAGGATTCCCACATTCTGGTGACGGTTCTTTCCAAGTATGAGGAGCCGATTCTTCAGAGCATCATCGCCGAGCTGGACCCTCATGCGTTCGTAATCATCGTGGAAAACGCACGAGTGATTGGAAACTTCGAGAAACGATTCTTGGACTAAGACGATTTAAACATTTAGACAAAAGGAGCTCTGCCCACTCGGCAGAGCTCCTTTTGTTGGTTCTGAACTCTCACGGCCAACAATTAGAGTTTTTGCGATGATGTAAATTTAATATGCCTAGAATTTTGAGACGACTTCACGCTAAATTCGCAATTCCTGCAAATCAGCGTGAATGAATTTCCCATTTTATCCGATTCCGTCATGCAGATTCTTGCTTTCAAAAATTCTGTTCGAAAAATGTTCACGCCGTTTGAAGTAAATCGACTTTTTAGCGTGAATCAACAGTGATAATCCGGAGATTCAAAATTAGAATCCCACCCAAACGGCAATTTGCATTCACGCTGAATTTCGTTTTTGCGTCAAAAAGCGTGAACCGCTCTCAATTTTCTAGGCATATGGGACTGCTCGCACGAGAAGCAGATAATTCAATTGGACAGTCGGAGGGCGGCAGCAAATCTCTCTGTTGGCGAGTCCTTGATAATATATTCGAAGTATGGTATACATGAATTAAAACAAAGCAGTATAAAAAAGGAGGCAGAAATATGAGTGAAGATCGCGACGATCATTTATATACAGTCGGCATATTGATCATTGCAATTGCTTTGATGATGTTTACTGAAAACAAAAGCTCATGCTCGTTTCCGGCTCTTAATACTGTGCTGGCACTTCTATCCGGATTGTTTTCGTTCCATGCAGTGTCTTTAGTAAAAAATAGGAAGATGGGACATCATCTGACAATAACAAAGAAGTATAGAGTGAGAGATGGGGTGCGGGCAATTTCTTGGACAGTCTATAATAAACCAAGAGATTGTCCGCACCCCCTATCTACCTTTTCTACATTTCTATTCGTTCGGGTATCTCCCCATCATATGGGGAGCAGATTCTGCCAGAGTTTTGCAGATCTCCTCGCAGAATTCCGGCAAATCAAAGGAGGCATTTTCCTCCAGCCAGTCCAAGATAATCCCCACAAACAAGCATTTATAGCAGCGGATGACTCTTTCCTTTCCCTCAGAAGAACTTTCCTTGTACTCCTCATCTTCATCCACATACGCTTTCACCACGCCGCAGGCCATCTTGTTCAAGCTGAAAAGGAACACATCCTTTTGGGCAGAGCGAAACAGATGCAGAAAGGCATTCTTCCGTTTCATGCACTCCCCGGCAATATATGTCAAACAATATGCCAGTGATTCCAGATTGCCGTACCGGTGAATCACATCCTCCATCCACTCTTTGACGGACTCCTCCATCAACGCCGGAATGTTCTGAAAATGGTAGTAGAAGGTGTTTCGATTCACCTGACAGCGATTGACAATATCCTGCACCGTAATCTTGTTGTATGGTTTTTCCTCCAGGAGTTCCCAGAACGCGTCCCGGATAATTTCCTTTGTTCGAATCATTTTTCTTCCTGCTGTTCTTCCTTCAATTCCCGAAATTTCTCCGGATCTTCAAAGTTAATATTGATGGCCAGCTCCCATTTGCGACGGCACAGCTCTCCGCGATAGATCACATACAGCTTTGTCGCGGCTTCCAGAAGGCTCACCAGTTCTTGATGCAGCGCCTCCGCCAGATCTTCATCGATCTCCGGATCCTCCAGCTGCACCTCCATCATCCGATCCAGGAACTCATTGCCGACTTCCACCCGAATGTCGTTATCCGATGTGAGAAGATACCGCACTTCCAGCTCCGCCGGGCAGATTTCCGGAAGCGCATCCATCATGTCCATGTGCTCGAAAATCGTCAGCATCTCCTCCCCCAGGTCCTTCACTTCGGAAATCAGGTTCTGTTCGATTTCCATGCAGATTTCCCGGACAAAGGCCTCATCCTTCTGATTCTCGAACAGGGTCTCGAAGGCTTCCGTCCAACCGCCCATGACTTCCGACATGCACACAATCTGGACTTCCTCATCCCCCTCTTTCATCATTGCCCGCGTGTTCATCACCCCTCGCGCCAAAATGATTTCGATGGATTCCCGGTTTTCCGGTTCTTCATTCTCTTCTTTTCCTTCCCAAATGAAGGTTTCCGACAATACATCTTTCTTGTTGGTCATATCTTCCATCCTTTACTCTGTTGAATTCTCCCGGATCCGGCACATCAGCGATTGATACTTTCGTTGATATGCTTCGCCACTCGCCGTTTCACCTGATCGGCGAAGCGCCGGATATCTTCCATGTAATAATTCTGATGCCGAATTCTCATGCATTTGTTCTTTTTCTTTTCCTTTCCGAGGCCGAATTCCCGGTTGTTGGAGATTACCAGATTCGCCACCTTCTCATATTTCCAGCCGCGCTGGCGGTAGAGTTCCTCCACCCCAAGGGCGGCGGTCATCGGGCGATCTTTTTTCGCCAGTTGATGAAGGGGACGGTCCAAGTACACCACCAGGCTGTTCTCCCGCAGCACCGGCCAATTCTCCTCTCGAACCACGATTCCGCCTCCGGTGGAAATTACCATTCCGTTCCCCCGGCAGTACTTCTTCAGGGTGGCACTTTCCCGTTCCCGGAAATAATCTTCTCCATATTGGCGAATCATTTCTCCGGAAGTCATCCCATAGATTTTGTTAATCTCTCGATCCAGATCCACGAAGGTTCTCCCGGTGCAAATTGCCACTTGCCGGCTGATAGAGGATTTCCCACTTCCCGGCATGCCGATTACCGTGATGTTCAATTGCTTTCGCAAAAGGCTTTTCATCGCCTCCCGTCCCAGATCTACCGGAATGGATCTTTCATTTTTTCTTTCTTTCGTCCATTCTCTCCACGGGTCTGCTCCACCACGATACGCCGGCCTTTTCCGCTGCGGGGCACCTCTCCCCAGATCTGTGCGGACCGCAGTCCTTGGTATACCAGCATGGCCAGCCCGGATTCCACTTCGGCTCCCGCTTCTTCCGCATCCATCAGAAACTTCGTGCGGTACGGGTTGTAGATGGCATCCAGCGCCGTCTCCAGCTGCCGGAAATCCGTCCACTTCACGGAACACCCGTCCAAAGGTGAATGTCCGTTGTTGGGATACATTCCGATGGGCGTCGAATTCACGATTACCTGCGCATCCGGATGGCGGTTCAGCTCGTCGTAGGTGCAGCAGTCCGGTTCCGGCCGCCGGTTCCGGGACACCCGAATAATTTCTTTCGCCCCCAGATTCCGGAGGGCCTGACAGATGGCGGAGGATGCCCCTCCGGTTCCCAGCACCAGAACCTTCCGGCCTCGAATCCGTTTCTCCTTCGCCAGCTTCTCGAAACCGTACACATCCGTATTGTGCCCCACCAGGCGCCCGTTGCCCAGGCGTCGAATGGTGTTCACCGCTTGAAGAGCCTCTGCCTCCGGTGTCAGCTCATCCAGGAACGGAATCACCGTCCGCTTGTAGGGGCTGGTCACGTTAAAACCGCTGTATTCCGTATTCCGAATCACGCCCTCCAGTTCGTGCTCCTCCAGATCCAGCCGCTCGTAGTCATAGGACCGGGTATATCGGGCGAAAATCCCGTGGAGCTCCGGGGAGAGACTGTGGGAGATATGTCTCCCGATTACGCCGTATTTTCTTCTATCTTTCATCGCCTTCCCCCATCCAAGCATCCAATAAAACCAGTGCCGCGGCCGCTTCCACCACCGGAACCGCCCGAGGGACCACGCATACATCGTGGCGTCCGCCGGCACACAATACCGTTTCTTTCATTTCTTGGATATTCACCGTCCGCTGTTCGCAGCCGATGGTGGGCGTCGGTTTAAACGCCACCCGAAATTCGATATCCATACCGTTGCTGATACCGCCGTTAATGCCGCCGGCATTATTTGTCTCGGTGATTAGATGTCCGTCCCGTAAAAGAATGGGATCGTTGTTCTCCGACCCCCGCATCCGGCTTCCTTCAAAACCGCTGCCGAACTCAATGCCTTTGACCGCCGGGATGGCAAATATCGAGGAGGCGATGGCACCTTCTAAGCCTTCGTACAGGGCACCGCCCACTCCGGCCGGGAATCCGGATACCCGACACGAAACAATGCCCCCCAGAGAATCCTTCTCTTCCGCCGCACGGCTCAGCGCCTGTTCGATTTCTTTCGGTTCCGATTTCCCGCCGATTTCGGTATACTCTGCATGCACGGAAATTCCTTTTTTTGCCAGAAGCTGAAGGGCAATTCCGCCGGCAATGCACATCGGTGCCGTCATTCTGCCGGAAAAACGACCTCCGCCGGGGCGAAGCCCTTCCGGTCCCTCCTTCAGGTACGCGCCCAGATCCGCATGCCCCGGCCGCAGCACCTTCCGAAGTTCATCGTAATCCCCGGAGCGACGGTTGGTATTGTAAATGCATGCCTCCAGCTCTTCTCCCGTGAGGATTGCCTTACTGGCTTCCGCCTCCTGAATTCCTCGCAGAAAAACCACCCGATCCGGCTCCTTTCGAGCCGTTGCCGCCGAATCTGCGATTCGATTGCCGCCTTTTTTCCCGGGTGCTCGTCGCGCCATGAAATCCGCCAGCTTCTCCCGGTGGAATTCCGCACCCCTCGGCAAGCCCCTTACAATCACGCCGATTCGGTCGCTGTGGGATTCCCCGTAGATTTCAACCCGCAGGTTTTCTCCAAATTCTTTTTTCATAATACACTCTCCGTCCCCTTTTGTCCAATCAAACGATACCGCGTCCCCTTTGCAGCATCATAAAATAATTATATATGAAAAATGGATTCCCCCATTAAAGAACCCATTCTCACTTCTTATTAATTCTGTCAAAATCCCTTATGCTTCCGGCTCCGTTACTTCCGTCTCTCCGCCTTCTGCGGTGCACTCCTCGCAAGCAGTCTCTTCCGCTTCGGTCTCTGCTTCCACTGTCTCTTCCGGTTCTTCTACCCGACGATACGTAATCAAATCCTCTGCGATTTCGTTCGCCGCCTGACTGACCGGTCTTTCCGACTGAACTTCCGTCAGCGCCGGCTTCTTGGCAATCAGATCTCTGGCTCTCTTGGCCGCCAGCATGCACAGGGTGTAGCGGCTGTCCACTTTTTCTCTTAACTTGTTTACCGATGGATAAAGCATCATAATATCATTCCTCCCATTTCGTACCGTTTCAACAGCGTATCTCTAGTTATCTTCCTCTTCGTAATCCCGAATAATCGGTTTCACCTTGCCCGGAACCCGGCGGCTCTCCGCACGTACCACGGCAGCCACATCAGCAACCGCTTCTTCCAGGTCATCGTTCACCACGTAATAATCGTATTCTCCCAGCAAGCGAATCTCGTTCAGCGCCTCTCGGAATCTCCGCTGAATCACCTCTTCCGAATCGGTGCCTCTTCCGGACAGACGTTCCTGCAAAACCTTCATGCTCGGCGGCAAAAGAAAAACAAGAACCGCTTCGTTCATCGCTTCCTTCACCTTCAGCGCCCCCTGGACATCGATTTCCAAAAGCACGTTTCTTCCTCGCTCCAGCTGCCGGACCACCGCATCCTTCGGGGTTCCGTACAGGTTTCCGAACACATCCGCATATTCCAGCAGGTTTCCTTCCGCAATGTTCTTCTCAAACTCTTCTCTCGTAACGAAGAAGTAGTCCCGGCCGTTCTGCTCTCCTTCTCTCGGCTGTCTCGTGGTCATGGAAATGGACAGTTTCAGGTCGTTTTCCTTGAGGAGTTCTTTACAGACCGTGCCTTTTCCCGTTCCGGAAGGTCCGGAAATGACGAATAGTGTTCCTTTCTGCGAACGATGTTTTGCCATGGAATTCTCCCTTTCAAAAGATATGTTTCATATCGGCTAAATATTATAGCATATTTCGGCCGTTCTTTGCTACTCTATATTCTGTACCTGTTCCCGGATTTTTTCAATTTCCGCCTTTAAATCCAGCATCCAGGAGGTAATCTCGGTATCGTTGGATTTGGAGCCGATGGTGTTGGCTTCCCGGTTCATCTCCTGAATCAAGAAATCTATTTTTTTGCCCACGGTCTCTTCCTCGGTATCGAAGAAATTCCGCAGCTGCTGAATGTGGCTCTCCAGGCGAACCAGCTCCTCGGTGATGTTGGCTTTGTCCGCAAATACCGCCGCTTCCACCAGCACGCGCTCTTCCGGAACTTCCAGCTTTCCTTCCAGAAGCTCGTTGACCCGTTCCCGGAACTTGTCGGCGTACTCCTTGCCGATTTCCGGTGCCCGTTCCTTAATCTTATCCTTGATTTCCTCAATGATATCCGCCCGCATCAGAATGTCCTTTGCCAGGCGCTCGCCCTCTGCGGCTCTCATGTTGATGATGTTCTGCAGGGCGATTTCCGTTGCCACGCCCAGGGAGTGGAGCAATGCTTCCTCATCTTCCTCCGCCGGCACGGCTTTGATCACATCCGGCATGCCCGCCAGCATGCTCAGTGTTACGCCGCCCTTCTGATCCAGTTCGAACGTCTCCTCCAAAGCTTTCAGCGCTCTGTAGTATTTCCGGGCAACGTCCTCATTCAGACGAATGTCGTTCTCACTCTCGCCGAAGGAATCCACGGTAACCAGTACCTCAATCTTTCCGCGCTTCAGTGCATCCCGCACGTCGCTCTTGATTCGCTCCTCCGCAAAAGAATATCTTCTCGGCATCTTTACGTATACGTCGCAATAACGGTGATTTACCGCCTTGATTTCTACGGTGATGCTTTTCTTTTCGTCGATGTATTCCCCCCGGCCGTAACCGGTCATGCTTTTAACCATAATTTCCTCCATTGTGAAATCAAATTACTCATTATTTTATCACCTTCTATCGATTCTGTAAAGGATTCTATGGCTTAGAAACGGCGATTTTACTTGATATTCCGGTGGTTCTCGTGCTATATTAGTCACATGGCTTACGATGGAATTATAACATATGGAATAACAGAAGAATTAAAAGAACGACTGACCTTCGGAAAGATTGAGAAGGTCTACCAGCCGGGCAGCGAAGAACTGGTGCTGCAGATTCACACTCGCAAGGGGAACGTGAAGCTGTACGCCTCTGCTGCCAGTCAGGCCGCCAGGGTCTGCCTCACCGACGGGAAATTTGTGAACCCGGCCGCTCCCCCGAATTTCTGCATGCTGCTTCGGAAGCACATTCAAACCGGACGCATTACGGACATTCATCAGAGGGGTTCGGAGCGGATCATCGAAATGGATATCGAGGCACAGACGGAACTGGGATTCACGGTGTCGAAACGGCTGATTTTTGAAATCATGGGAAAGCACAGCAACATTGTGCTGGTGGCTTTGGATACGGGAAAAATCATCGACAGCATCAAGCGGATTTCTATCGATGTGAACCGGTACCGGCAGCTGCTGCCGGGGCTGGAATACCGGTATCCGCCGAAACAGGACAAGGTTCCTTTCAAGGAAATCTCGACGGAGCTGTCGGAGAAACTGGATTCGGATCCGGAAGCCGCTGCTGACCCGAAGTATTTGCTATCCCACATTCAGGGAATCTCTCCGGGGATTTCCCGAGAGCTGGCTCGCTCCGGAAATCCGGTGGAACGGTTGGAGGAAATTCTGGGGAGCATTGAGAACGGCACCGCCGCTCCCCGCGTGTATCTGGATGAAACGGGCAAACCCCTGGAATTTCATTTGACGGAACTGGGTGAATACGTGGGGGCGCAGGGAAAAAACCTTCGGCTCTATCAGCGAAGCGACGGAATACTTCTACACCCATCGGGAGGAGTCCAATGCCATCCGTCAGCGGTCCAACCCGCTGCACCGGTCGGTTCAGGCTTCCCTGGACAAGGCTCGGCTGAAGAAGCAGCGCCTGGGGGAGGATTTGCTTCAGGCAGAGAATTCCGAGAAATACCGTCTTTACGGGGAACTGCTCACCGCGAACCTGCACCGGGTGGAACCGGGTGCTCATGAGGTGACCGTCATCAGCTACTACGACAATCAACCGGTGACCATTCCTTTAGACGAGAAATATGCCGCTTCCAAAAATGCTCAGAATTATTTCAAAAAGTATTCTAAGGCGAAGACGGCGGTTCACGAGAAAACCCACCAGCTGGAAGAAACCTCGAAGGATATCCTCTATCTGGAATCCGTTCTTCAGAGCATTGAAAGCGCTCACACTTTGGAAGAACTGAACCAGATTCGAGAGGAGCTGGAGGATACGGGATACGTTCGCAAGAGAGCCCAGAAGGGTTTCCGCCGAAAAAAATCCAAGCCTCATCCAATCGAATACACTCTGCCGACGGGCCGGAAGGTCTTCGTGGGCCGGAACAACAAGGAAAACGATTATCTCACCACAAAGATGGCCGGAAAGCGGGACCTGTGGTTCCACACCAAGGATATCCCGGGATCTCACGTCATTCTGCCCCTGGAGCCGAATCAATCCCCGGAGGACATCCCGGAGGAAATCATCTATCAGGTAGCCTCTATCGCTGCATACCACAGCAAGGGCAAGGAATCCCAGAACGTGCCGGTGGACTTCGTTCCCATCCGATACGTGAAAAAACCAAGCGGTGCCAAACCGGGCATGGTCATCTTCACCCACAACACCACCGTGTACGTGGACCCGAAGCTGCCGGAAGGCGCAGACGGAAAATAGAAAAGCAAATAAAAACATTCGGAAGCATCAGCACTTCCGAATGTTTTTGTTTTCCGTTTTCCCGGAAATGACTCAGATTAGAGGCGGCGCGGCGCATTTTCTTGGTGCAAAGCCGACGCAATCAATGGCTTTCCCGGTTTGCTTGCACCAAAGCCGCCGCCGGTTTCGGGCGGCGCGGAGCATTTTCTTGGTGCAAAGCCGACGCAATCAATGGCTTTCCCGGTTTGCTTGCACCAAAGCCGCCGCCGGTTTCGGGCGGCGCGGCGCATTTTCTTGGTGCAAAGCCGACGTAATCAATGGCTTTTCCCGGTTTGCTTGCACCAAAGGCGCCGCCGGTTTCAGGCGGAGCGGCGCATTTTCTTGGTGCAAAGCCGACGCAATCAATGGCTTTCCCGGTTTGCTTGCACCGAAGCCGCCGGGTTTCGGCGGGGGCACCGGCCGGGACGCGAGCTACTTCTTCCGCGGCTTTCCCTTTGCCCCGGTGCGCTTCCGGAATTCCTGTCTCCGCTTTCCGGCTTCTTCGCTGCGCTTCCGTTTTGCGGTTTTGGGCTTCATCACCGAGAAACCGAAGAAGCCCAGGGGCTCTCTCTTGAGGGCGTAATACTTCCCATGGTTGTAGGCGGTGAGCTTCATGCGCTCGAACTCGAAGGCGCCGTTCTCGCCCACGTATTTCTCATCCACATGAATGGCCACGATTTCCGCCAGGAACATATCGTGGGATCCCAGCTCAGAGACTTCTTTCACCACGCATTCCAGGCTCACCGGGGATTCTGCTATCATCGGAACGCCCACGATAGAAGCTTTTTCCCGGTGCAGATTCATCTCTTTCCACTTATCCAGGTTTTCGCCGGAACGGACGCCGCAGAAATCCGCCGCCTTCACCAGATCCTCGTTCACCAGGTTGATAACGAATTCTTTTTTTGCCTGTATCAGATGATGGGAAAAACGGGATTTTCGCACGGACACATAGGTCATCGGCGGCTCGCTGTTCACGATACCGGACCAGCCGATGGTGATGATATTGTCTTTTTCCCCGTCGCCGCAGCTCACCATCACGGTAGGGACCGGATAGAGCATGGTTCCGGGTTTAGATGTGACTTTGCTCATGATCTGCTCCTTTCAATTCGTTCCAATATGTCTTTGAAATAATCCGGCAGAGGGCTGTCGAATTCCATGTATTCTCCGGTGGATGGATGGATAAAGCCCAAGGTTTTGGCGTGAAGCAGCTGTCCGTCCAGCCCGTAGATCTGCTTCTTCGGTCCGTAGGTGGTATCCCCCACCAACGGATGCTTGATGTGGGAGAGGTGCACGCGAATCTGATGAGTCCGACCCGTTTCCAGCCGGGCCGCTATCAGCGTGTATTTGCCGTAACGCTCCAATACCTTTACATGGGTTACGGCCTCCTTCGGATTGCTGCCGTTCACAGCGCGACGCAGGCGGTTCCGCTCATCGCGGCCGATGGGAATGTCGATGGTCAGCTCGTCTTCCCGGATGTTGTCGTAGACCAGCGCCCGGTATTCCCGGGTCACGCTGTGCACCCGAAGCTGCTCCGCCAAAGACTCATGTGCCTTGTTATTCTTCGCAATCATGAGAAGGCCGCTGGTGTCCTTATCGATTCGGTGCACGATGCCGGGACGGATGGCCCCGTTGATAGAGGACAGGGAATCGCCACAGTGGTACATGATGGCATTTACCAAGGTGCCGTCCCAATTGCCGGCGCTGGGATGCACCACCATGCCACGGGGTTTGTTCACCACGATGACATCTTCATCTTCGTACAGAATTTTCAGGGGAATGTTCTGAGGCTCCACATCGATGGGACGAGGGGCCGGCATGTGGATTCGGATTCGATCGCCTTCTCGGACTTTGTACTTCTTAGCCTCAATGCCATCGTTCACGTGAACCCGTTCCTCACCGATTAGGTTTTCCGCATAGTTTCTGGAAAGGTCTTCCACCTCCGAAGCCAGGTAGGCATCCAGTCGCTTTCCCGCTTTGTCCGGTGTCACCACACAAAGAATTTCTCGGTCCATTACTGCTCCCCCTTTCCCCGGTCCTCCGTCTTGAGAATCCACAGTGCCAGCAGCACGCAGCCCACCGTCACGGCAATGTCCGCCACGTTGAAAACCGGAAATACCCTAAAATCAATCATGTCCGTTACGTATCCCAGCATCAGCCGGTCGATCAGGTTTCCCATGCCTCCGGCGGAAATCAGGGCGCACAGAGCGGCCGGAATTCGTTCCTTCCGGCGATAAAAATAAACGGACGCCGCCAGACACAGGATGACCATCAGAATCGGAAAGCCGACGGTCACCACCGGCATATTCCGAAACATACTAAAAGCCGCCCCCGTATTCCGGACATACGTCAAATGAAGTATGTCCGGAATCATCGGGAGCGTCTCACCTACAATAAAATTTGCCCGTATCAGGAATTTCGTCATCTGATCCAGTGCCAGGACCAGAATAATAATCGTTCCAATCATCATTATTTCAGAATAATGGTTCCTTCCTGCTGAGTCTTATCTTCTGCAATTTTCTTCAGGCTGTCGGAAAGATCTGCCACCGTTGCGTGAGCCGGATCGGTCACCGGAGCGGACTTCACTTCCGGAACTTTCTTTTCCTTCTTCTGCTTCTGAGAAACCACCAGCGTCTCCTGAGTTTCTTCCGGATCCGGTGCATTGGAGAATGCCTTATCGATATCCGCGATATCGCTGCGGTCCATATCCGGATTCAGGCCGTACTCGTCCGCATCCAAGTCGTTCAGTTCGTTTTCCAGCATTCTTCTGTAATTGGTTCTCAGTCTCTCCACCTTGTTCTTCAGCAGAACGTGCTCATCGTTCAGCTTGCGAACGGTTGCCTTGGCATCCAGAACCATGGTCTCCGCTTCCAGCTCTGCGTCGCGAATCATCAGCTCCGCTCTCCGCTCTGCACTGGCAGAAATATCTGCCATCAGGCGCTTTGCGGTTTCCAGTGTGTCCAGCATCGCATTGTCGGACTTCTGAGCCTCTTCCAGCTGCTTTTCCAAGAACTTAATCTTGTGCGCCATGCTTCTGTTGTCGTTGAGGCATTTCTCATAATCGACAATAATCAGGTCCAGAAATTCATCCACCTCTCTGGAATTGTATCCCTTCTTATCTCTGGTAAACTCTTTCTTATCGATATCAATTGGCATAATCATAGTGATAGTACCTTCCCTTTCTATATAGCTACAGCAATAAGTTACTGATCAGCAGCGTCAAAATCTGTTCCGCGAACTCAATGGCAAAGAATGCCAGCAGCACGGAAAAGTCGAACATTCCCGTGTTGAAGTTGGACAGAAGCTTTCGAAACGGTGCCACAAAAGGATCCGTCAGCTGCGTCAGTATCCGATACGCATTGAACAGCGGGGATGCCGGCGATTGCACAAACCAGCTGAGGATGCACTGTATGAACAGCATCATAATCAATATTTCGGCAAACCAATGGATTGCTCGAATCAACACCAAACCCATGCACTACCTCCACGGACTCTTGGTCTCTTGGGACGGATAGTTTCCGGAAGCCGGCTGTGCCGCGGTTTCCCGATTGTTCATCTTCGCTGCGATATCCACATTGGCCGGTGCGAAGATAAAAATATTTGCGGTTACGCGCTGAACGTTTCCGCTCAGGGCATAGGTTGCGCCGCTCATAAAGTCGAACATCTTCTTTGCCAGATCCGTTTCCACCCGCTCCAGGTTGATGATGACCGGTTTTCTGGATTTCAGATTATCCACCAGCTTGGTGCATTCATCAAAGGACTTCGGCTCAACAACCAACATCTTGAAGGGTGCGGAACCGTTCATGGAATAGTTCTTATTCACCTGTCCTCTGGAAAGCTTCGGTGCGATGCTCTCGTAGGAATTATCCATCTTATAGCTGTTTCCGGCAGGAGTCGGTTCCACTTTGTCCACCTTAATTCCTTCGCCGGACCGGGAAGAGGCGGAGATTTTCTTCTTCTCTTCCTCGATTTCCTTTTCCGTGATTACTTCATCTTCATATTCATCGTCAATGCCCAGGACGCCATTCACAAAGTCCTTAATGCCCATTACACTTCCTCCATTTCCGCACATTCATGCAGTCGATACCATTTAAAATCAGCGATAATTTCTCTTTCCGAAGATGGAGCTTCCCACCCGTACGATTGTGGCGCCTTCTTCCACCGCCACTTCGAAATCTCCGGACATGCCCATGGACAGAGTATCCGGCAAGAATCGCTCCTGCGGGAGGTCCAGGGTCTTCAGGTTATCAAAGATTGCCTTCGTCTTTTTAAAATAAGGTCTGGAATCTTCCGAGGTCTCTCCAATCGGCGGCACGCACATCACGCCTCGAATTCGGACGCCTTCGCACTCCGCAGCGATTTCTTTTACCAGAGACTCCACATCCTCCGCCGGTACCCCGGACTTAGATTCTTCCATCCCAATATTGATTTCAATGAGGATGTCCATCACTTTGTCCGCGGCAATCGCCCGTTTGCTGATTTCCTTCGCCAGCTTCAGCGAATCCACAGAGTGAATCAGGACAACCTTATCGATAATATTCTTCACTTTGTTGGTTTGCAGATGACCAATCAGGTGCCAGCGCACCGGCTCTGCCGTGCGGTCATACTTCTCCAAGAGCTCTTGAACCCGGTTCTCGCCGACGTCCGTTGCCCCTGCCGAAATAGCCTGATCGAGCTCTTCTACGGTGTGCAGTTTGGTCACTGCCAGGAGCAGGACATCCTCCGGATTTCTTCCACTCCGGACAGCTGCTCTGTTCTTGCGTTCTACAATTTCCAGATAATTCTCTCCGATGCTCATTTCCATCCGCTCCTCTTAATTGAGATTCTTTTTTGCTTCTTTAATATCCTTCGTGCTCGGCGACTTGACGACTTCGTCGTAATTGTTGACGGTCTCCACGAATTCGCCCTTGCTGTTCATGTACAGATCTTCGTAGACCGCGGCGGTCTCGCCGTTGGAAGCTTTAATCTGAATCGGGGTGAAGTGCTTCCGCCCCACCTTGTCCAGAACTAGAACACCCTCCCGATCCTTGATTTTTACAATGCTCCGGGTTTCCACCAGCAATCCGGAGTCGCTTTCCGTCACGTTCTCCAAGGAAACCTTTCGCTCCGTCCGATAAGACGGATGGTATTCCTTGCAGGAGAGAACGATGCGCCGACGATCCCCGTCCTTCTGCACAGAACGCACGGTGGTCTCCAGGGTCTTATCTTCCAAAGTGGTCTGAACCTTGCCGCCCACCGTATACTTCTTCGCCTGATCCGCATCCGCAAAAAACACGAGCCACCAGGTTCCGTTCTTTGTAATACGGAAAATCGGCTGTCCGGCGGCACAGGATGAACCGCTGAGATCTAGGCTGTCGTTGCTCACAGAATTCAGGGTCTTCTCCGTCACCTCATCCAGCACGGAAGAGTTCAGAGTGCCTTCATAGCCATCCGCAGAATAGCTCACGTACCCACCGGAGGAAACGGTTCCATCCGTGGCCTTCATCGAGTTTCCCAGCTTATGGCTCAGCTTCATATACTTCGGTCCCAGGGTTTGGCTTCCGCCGGCCTTCAGCGCTACCACGCGGCTCTTACCCTTCACCAGGGTGCCGTCCTTCACCAATGCATCCATGGATGCATCTTCCTTTGCGCTGTACACCGTATCGTCCCGGATAATCCAGGCATCGTCTACGGAATCTTTCACCTGTACCGTTCCGCTTTCAATCGTATATGTGGTATCCAGAAGTCCCATCAGCGACGGAACCACGTATATAATCACCGCTAATATAATTACGGCGATTATGTATATTCCCCACCAAATCCACTTCTTTTTCATACGCACTCCTACTGATTAATTCTACACGAATTATTCCCCAAATACAATAAATTTTTATTCGGAAACGGCGGTGAAAACCGTCCTCATTCTACTTAATTTCTTCTAATATTTTCTTCTCCTTCTTGGAGAGGGAAGGCTCGGATTCCAAGTATTCTCGGAAAAGATCCGGCCGCCGTTCCTTGGTGATTTCCAAGGATTTCTCGTATCGCCAGAGATCGATTTTTCATGGTTTCCGCTGACCAGAACCTCCGGTACAGCGAGACCTTCCACCTCCCGCGGTTTGGTGTAGTGAGGATATTCCAGAAGTCCGGAATAGACGGACTCTTCTTTTACCGATTCCTCTCCGGCCAGCACCCCGTCCAAAAAACGAGCGACCGTATCCACCAGAACCATGGCGGGAAGTTCTCCGCCGGTTAGAATATAGTCACCGATGGTGACTTCCTCTGCCTGAAGCAGGTCCAGGGCGCGCTGATCCACCCCTTCGTAGTGACCGCACAGAATGGTAATCTCCTCCTGCCGAGACAGGGATTCTGCCATCTCTCCGTTCAGCATTTTGCCGCGAGGGGACATGTACAGACACGGTCCCTGCAGATGAATTTGAGGCACTTGCTCAGCTGGAGCATACCAGCGGAATTCCCGCGCCTGTCAGCTTACGAGAGCTTCGTCAGCGGCCGGAGCGTTTTCATGAGGTGATTGGCAAAGAGTCCATTCGTGAGATCGCTTTGTCACTTTAAAAAAGGGCGTTCCGCTTTGGAAACGCCCGCGCGTGAGTTTATGCTTGTTCATACGTCTCGCACATGGTTTCTTCACCCAGAACAGCCATGCGGTTTTTTACATTGATACTTTTGGCAGTGCAGCAGCAGTGTCCGTTGTTGTGAACACAGTTTGCAACTTCACAGCAGATTCCCTGCAATACTTTTCTTCTTTGTGCATAGCGAACGCCTCCTTTTTAAATGGGATGTGTTTAGTGTTTCCTGGCATCAAAGGAATATACGGAGGCATTATGGCAATTTTTACAATCGGGGATCTTCATCTGTCGCTGGTAACGTCCAAGCCCATGGACATTTTCAGCGGCTGGGAGAACTATGTGGAGCGTCTGCGGGAAAACTGGCTGGCGGCTGTGGGTCCGCAGGATACCGTGGTACTGGCGGGGGACACCTCCTGGGCGATGAAGCTGGAGGACTGCAGTGCGGATTTTGCGTTCCTTCAGAATCTTCCGGGCAGGAAACTGCTCTTGAAGGGGAACCACGATTACTGGTGGACGACCATGGCGAAAATGAACGCTTATCTGGCGGCGAATGGGTTTGACAGCCTGTCTTTTCTGCATAACAATTGTGTTTTTGCAGAAGGGCTTGCACTGTGCGGCACGCGGAGCTGGCTGTTCGACGCGGGCCAGCCTCACGATGAAAAGGTAATGAGCCGCGAATGCGGACGGCTGCGGGCTTCGTTGGAAGCGGCGGGAGATACGGAAAAGGCAGTGTTCCTGCATTATCCTCCGGTCTATCCCCAGGCGGACGCCGGGAAGTGGTGGCGCTCCTGCGGGAATACGGCGTGAAACGCTGCTTTTACGGCCATTTTGCATCGGCCCGTCCCATTCCGCGGGCGGTGCAGGGGGAGCTGGACGGCATCGAGTATAAACTCATCAGTGCCGACGCACTGCGGTTTTTTCCATATAAAATTTGAATTTGTATAGAAATATTCATAAACGTATGCTATAATTGTACTCTGTAAGTTCAGTATTGGAGGAAATACAATGAATCTCGTCAAAAACGAAAAACTTGAAAACAACAGCCATGAACTGCAATTCTCCATTGACGCCGAAGCGTTCAACGCCGCAATTGCCCAAAGCGTTCAAACGCGAGGCCGGTAAATACAACATTCCGGGCTTCCGCAAGGGCAAAGCCCCTCGCCATATGATTGAAAAGATGTTCGGTGCCGATGTGTTCCACTACGACGCCATCAATGACCTGTTCCCCGAGGCGTATGAAGCTGCCGTTGCCGAGAGCGGCATCGAGCCGGTGGACCGCCCCGAGGTGGACATCGTTTCCGCCAGCACCGAAGACGGCGTCGTGCTCAAGGCTGTCGTCACTGTCAAGCCCGAGATGAAGGTGGGCGAATACAAGGGTTTAAAAGCCACAAAGAAAGTCAATACTGTCGAGGACGCCGCTGTGGAGGCCGAGATCGAGCGCATGCGTGAGCGCAACGCCCGTATCATTACCCGTGAGGGCAAGGCTCAGGACGGCGACGTCACGGATATCGACTTCGAGGGCTTTGTGGACGGCGTGGCTTTCGAGGGCGGCAAGGGCGAGCATTTTTCCCTGACGCTGGGCTCCGGCCAGTTCATTCCGGGCTTTGAGGAGCAGGTTGCCGGCCATGAGGCCGGCGAGGAGTTCGAGGTGAACGTCACGTTCCCCGAGCAGTATCAGGCTGAGGAGCTGGCGGGCAAGGCCGCTACGTTCAAGGTCAAGCTGCACGAAGTGAAGACCAAGGAGCTGCCCGCCGCGGATGACGAATTCGCGAAGGATGTGTCTGAATACGACACACTGGACGAGCTGAAAGCCAGCATTCGCAAGGGCATGGAAGAGCAGAACGAGAAGAATGCCGAGCTGGAAGTGGAGAACGATCTGGTCGAGCAGATCGTCGCGACGCTGGAGGGCGATATCCCGCCCGTTATGTTCGAGACCCGCATTGACGAAATGGTGCGCGATTTCGAGTACCGCCTGCAGCAGCAGGGCCTGCGCCTGGGAGGATTACATCAAGTATATGGGCGGCGACACGGCCAAGTTCCGCGAAGGCTTCAAGGAGCAGGCTGAGAAGCAGGTGAAGATCCGTCTGGCGCTGGAGGCTGTGGCTGCAGCGGAAGGCATCGCGGCCAGCGAGGAGGACTTCGAGAACGAAGTCAAGCGCATTGCCGACGCCTACAAGATGGAAGTGGAGAAGGTGTGCGGCATCGTGCCCGAGGCCGAAGTGAAGAAGGACCTTGCCGTGAACAAGGCCATTGACTTCATCAAGCAGAACGCGGACGTCACCGTTGAGAATGTGGCGCCCCAGAAGGACGAGAAGGCGGAGTAAAGCGGGCCTTTTTGTCGGATAGTGACGACGCGTGACCGATACCCGCATTTTATGCGCGTATCGGTCATCTGTTACCCTGCTGCGGCGGCCGGTTTTACGGCCCGCCTGCGGCGGGACGCGCGGCCGGGTACAGCGGGCTGCCGCGGCCATGCGATTTCCCATAAAGACTGAACCGCTGTAAAACAGGGAGGCTAATTTATGAGTTTGGTTCCTTACGTTGTAGAGCAGACCGCGCGCGGCGAACGCTCTTACGATATCTTTTCCCGCCTGCTGAACGACCGCATCATCATGCTCAGCGAGGATGTGAACAGCACGACGGCCAGCCTTGTGGTGGCGCAGCTGCTGTATCTGGAAGGTCAGGACCCGGAGAAGGATATCAATTTCTACATCAACAGCCCGGGCGGGTCCATCACGGACGGCATGGCGATTTATGACACCATGCGGTATATCAAATGCGACGTTTCCACCATCTGTGTGGGTATGGCGGCCTCCATGGCTTCCGTACTGCTTGCGGCGGGCGCAAAGGGCAAACGTTTCGCGCTGCCCAACAGCGAAATACTCATCCACCAGCCGCTGATCGGCGGACAGGTGGGGCTGCAGGGGCAGACGACGGATATCAAGATCCACGCGGACCATATGGTGCGCACGCGCAATAAGATGAACGGTATCCTCTCCGCTTGCACCGGCCAGCCGCTGGAACGCATCGAGCAGGACACGGAGCGCGACAATTATATGACGGCCGAGGAAGCAAAGGCTTACGGCCTTATTGACGACGTGATCTCACAACGATAAAGGTGTTATATGGCAAATAAAGACAACAGCAAAGACAAAAATCTCATCTGCAACTTCTGCGGCAAAAGCCAGGACGAAGTGGAGCGGATGATCATTGGGCCGGGTGTGAACATCTGCAACGAGTGCATCGAGCTGTGCCACTCGCTGCTGGACGAGGAAGGCAAGGCTCCGGCTCAGGCCCGCGCCGCGCGAAGGCTGCCCGCCAGCGCCGCGCCGCAGGATATCAATATCCTCACGCCGGCGGAGATAAAGGAAGGGCTGGACCAGTATGTCATC
>ENA-OQDA01000243-OQDA01000243.1-human-gut-metagenome-genome-assembly--contig:-NODE-243-length-23931-cov-4.030835_pt1 | contig 23931 bp, 23 predicted proteins | sample MGYA00242771_ERZ504603 | MGnify/ENA primary metagenome ERZ504603 (study PRJEB26092, sample SAMD00036328) | human gut metagenome | host: Homo sapiens | study: EMG produced TPA metagenomics assembly of...
TCTGGAGGAGGCAGAGGCCTTTCTGGGCGGCGGTAAAATGCTGGAACCATTGCTGCGGGAAACAAAAGGAACGTATTTCGCTGCCCCGGAACGAAAGGCAGTACAGAGCACGGCAGCACCCGATCCTCAGTCCACCACACACTTGGTCAGGTGGGTGCCCTCCTGCTTTTCCATCTCCACGATCTTGCCGACAACCACCTTGCTGATGCCGGCATCCAGCGGGATCAGCTCTTCGACCTCAAAGCCGCAGGAGAAGAGCTTTTCCTCCAGTTCCTGCGCAGTAACGTCGATATCTACAAATTCTTTTAACCAGCTGAAAGGTACTTTCATTGTCTCTTCTCTCCCCTCTTATTCGTGGAACTGCTTGAGGAACTGCAGGTTGTTCTCGAACATCAGGCCGATGTTGTTGATGCCATACTTCAGCATAGCGATACGCTCGATGCCAATGCCGAAGGCGAAACCGGAATACTCGTCCGGGTCGATATTGCAGTTCTCCAGCACCTTGCGGTTGACAACGCCGCCGCCCAGCACCTCGATCCCAGCCGGTGTGCTTGCACAGCGGGCAGCCCTTGCCGTGGCACTCGAAGCAGCTCACGTCCACCTCCACGCTGGGCTCGGTGAACGGGAAGTAGGAGGGACGCAGGCGGGTGCGGGTGTCAGCGCCGAACAGCTTCTGCACGAAGGTATTCAGTGCGCCCTGCAGGTCGCCCAGGGTGATGCCCTTGTCCACGACCAGACCTTCCATCTGGTGGAACATGGGGCTGTGGGTAGCGTCCGAGTCGGAGCGGAACACACGGCCGGGCATCAGGATCTTGATGGGCGGCTTCTGAACGTCCATGGTGCGGATCTGGCCGCCGGAAGTCTGGGTACGCAGCAGGAACTCCTCCGACAGGTAGAAGGTGTCCTGCATGTCGCGTGCCGGGTGATCTTTGGGCACGTTCAGGCGGGTAAAGTTGTGGTCATCGTCCTCGATCTCCGGGAAGGTACCCACCGAAAAGCCCATGCCGGAGAACACGTCGATGATCTGGTTGGTGATCAGGGTCAGCGGGTGCAGACCGCCCACAGAGCGGGTCTTGGCGGGCAGGGTGATATCCACCGTCTCCGCAGCATTGCGGGCAGCAAGCTCTGCCTGCTTCACCTGTTCTGCAGCAGCGTCGTAATCTGCCTGAACCTTTGCCTTGAGTTCATTGATGATCTTGCCCATAGCGGGGCGCTCTTCCGGCGCAACGGTGCGCAGGTTCTTCATCAGGGCAGGGATCTTGCCGTTTTTGCTGAGGTACTCCTGCCAGAAGGAGGCCAGCGTTTCCTTGCCGGACACCTGACCAAGGCTTTCAGCGGCCTGTTTTGCCAGCTCGTCGATCATTGCTTGCATGGATGTTCTCTCCTTTATTCTTCGTGTTGATGAGCGGAGTGCAACAAAAAAGCTCCGTCCCCTGCCCGATTTCTCAGGCAAAAGGGACGAAGCTGTTGATTCTTAGCTCCGCGGTACCACCCGGTTTCCACCCGTGCACAGATGCCGGGCGGCTCTCAGAACGCCGTAACGGGGCGTGGCCGTTCTGTACTACTGCTGTTTCGCACAGACCGCTCAGGAGCGAACTTCAGCACAGATACACCCGGAAGCCCTCTCAGCCGGTGAAGCTTCTCTCTTTGCCGTGTACGCCATGCCTACTCTCTCCGTCGCTGCGTTTGGGAGTATTCAGGTTTTATAACCAAGAGCTATGTTACCACATTTCGGGACAGTTTGCAAGGGCTGTGCAGTCACTTTCCGCAAAAGTCGCGTTCGTTGGAGGTTTTTTCACAAAGCCGCAGCCATTATGAATCGTTTATGTCATCCATTATGAGCTGAAACAATTCTCCCAGGTCGATCAGTGGCGCAAACTCTTTATCAACTTTGTAATCATCTGAAATTTTTACCACGACCACACCGTCGATCTGCTGGATATATCCTTCCTGCGGATAGACTGGCATCTGTTCCAGCTCTGTTCTGCTGTACAGTTCCCCGTACTGTTCCACCGAGCAATGCTTGAGTTTTGCCGGAGTAATATCCCTGAAAACCGCTTTCCAAGACGCTCTGGCCGAGTAATCGTTCAGCCAGAAGCGGCCCATCTGCGCATACGGATTTGCATAGAGGTAATACTCCCTCTTCATAAAACTGGAGTTCGAGCTGGGTCTGCCCACAAACAGTACCGGCAGCTGCTCGTTATCGTCAAAATATCCGCTGCTCATCAGGTCGTCCGCGATGTGATCCGACATGCTCTTGAGTGTTTTCCTTCCCTCATACATAGCTTCCTGATCGATCACGGCAGAGCAGACATTTCCATAGACGACCAAAACCGCAAGTACTACAGCCCCTGTCCGGGCAGCACGTACATACTTTTTTACCATAGGCTGATTTGTGCGCGTCCCTTCAAGCAGCAGCAGACATACCGGCACGAACAGATTCAATCCTTCGCCCATCTGCAAAAGCCAGACCGCCTCGCTTGTGATCAGCATGATGGCATTGCACATGATGGGCAAAACGATCAGCGCTGCCACTCCCAGAAGGATATATTCCCAATTTTTCCGGTGAAGCATTTTTCTGAAGCGGTTCAGCAGTCCGATGCTCAGCGCCAGAAATACCAAAACGAAAAAGTCCACCGGCTGCAGAATGTTATGCCGATAGTAATTCTGAAAAAAGTAAGCTCCAAACAGTTGGTAGGTCTCTGCAATGGCATTGGGCAGATTTTTCAGTATAGAAAGTACCGAAACATCCGCTCCTCCATTATAACTTGCCATCTGCCATCCACATGCCCATACGATCAGCTTTGTGAGCAGGAAATACAAAACCATTCCTGCAGCTGCGCTGCAAAGACTTCTTCCAATGTGGGCATGGACCTTTTCTCTGTCCACATTGCGGAACAGAAGCAGCAGAAGATATGTCAGCAGGAGCAGACAAAAGTTATCAAGGCTCGTCTGATAGCACGCAAGGCTCATGACCAGAAGCAGTGCTCCCTGTACGACCGCTTTTCTAAAATCTGCGGCACGAACCACACGCTCTGCCGCCAGAACAGAAAACAAAAATGAGCAGCCAAACACCGGCGACTGAAACCGATATGACAGCTGTATTCCAGTGACCGTGCTGGCCAGAACAGCCATACCCGCCAGATAGGTCACGACAGAATCCTTCTCTGTAAAAAACTTCCGAAGCAGGGTAACCGCCAGCGCCGACATGGAAAGCGTCAGCAATGAATTGAAAGGTTCCGTCTGGATGCCAAACCGCAGCGCATCGATCACCGGCCAGAGCCATCGGCCCGTGACTACCTGCCAATAGCCGCCGAAGAACCATGTATTGTTCCACAATCCGTCAAATGTATTGGTCAGCCGCTGGCTGATCAGCAGGAAAAACACTACCGCCGAAAACAGCAGCATCACCAGAAAATATCTTAGATCCGATATATCCAGCCCAAGGTCGTCCGGTTTCTGTACATCGATTTTTTCTTTCATCGTTATTTTCTCCATCTGTCCTGTTTTATGTTCTCAGGCTCATTTGTTATTCATCGATCAGATAATCCTCTGAAATTTTGATCACATATACGCCGTCCATTTCCTGCATGGAGCCTTTCTCAGGGAATGTCGGCATTCGTTTGATTTCTTCTGTCCGGATCAGTTCGTCATATACCTCATCACTGCACAGCTCCAGCTGCATCGGTGTGAGGTCACGAAACACCGCATTCCATGAATAGCGCATTGTAGCGGCATTTTCTTTTTCGAAAAGGCCCACCTGTGCGTAGTCGTTCGCATCCCAATAGATGACGTGTGTCCGGAACAGTGGGCTTGCACTGGGGCGGCCTACCAGCATCACTGGCAGTTTTTCCGGCAAATCATAATAGCCCTCTGCCACCAGCTCATCGGCCACAAGGTCCGCGATTTGTTTTGTTGCCTTGCGTCCCTCATACATCGCCTGCTGATCGATAGCCGACATGAATACGCTCCCGTAAACGACAGCAGCCGCCGTAAGCAGGATCAGTGCTTTTTCTGCTTTATTCCAGCATTTGCGGAACGCATCACAGGCTGTTTCTCCCTCCCGGCTGCTGTCCAATAGCCAGAAACAGACCGGCAGGAACAAGGCCAGACCTCCGGACATGGGAATATAAAACGACGCCTGCGAGGTTGCCACCATAAATACCGTGCACATCATGGGCAGCACCAGCAGCGCTGCTGTGCCATAGAAAGTGTTTTCCCAATCTTTCCGGCGTATGAGCCGAACCAGTCTGCACGCAAGCGCGGCACCCACCACACAAAAAATCAAAGCAAATACAACTGCAGTTTCCTGCAGCATATTGTGTTTTACAAGGGTACCAAAGAAATACCGATAAAAAAGCTCATAGCACTTTTCAACGCTGGAAGGAAGATTTTTCAGAATTCCAGACACTGAAATATCTGCACCACCCTGGTAATCGGCCATCGCCGTTCCCGTCGCCCACAGTGTAATCTTTAAGATCAGCAGATACAGCACTGCGCCGGATGCAGCACTTGCCAGGCTTTTGCAAATATATTCCCGAATCTTTTGTTTTCTCCATTCTGGAAAAGTAGTAGGAGAAAATAGGCCAGCAGCACCAGACAGAAACAGGCAAGGTTCGTCTGGTACAGGCCAAGGCTCAGTGCCAAAAGCACCGCTGCCGGCACAATGCTGCTTACGGCTGATTTTCCCCGGATCACGTGCTCTGTAGCCAGCATTGCAAAGAAAAACGAAAATCCGTACTCCGGTGCAATGAAGTGAAACGAAAGATAGCACCCGACCACAACATTGGAAACATAGCATAAACCTGCGAGCCAGTCAATGCAGGATGTTCTCATCCATGCCGGTTTGAAGAGCATATGAAGCCTGGTGACTCCAAGAGAAACCAGCACCAAGCACACCACCGCATTGATGGGTTCTAGCTGCAGACTGAAACGCAGAAAACTGGTCACCAGCCAGAACCATCGTCCGTTGGAAAGCTCCCATGCTCCCGCCATGTACTCAGCCGTTGTCCACAGACCATCCACTGTGTTCGTCAGCTTCAAGCTGATCAGCGGAAAATAGACCATCACCGCAAAGCCCAGCATCACAAAGAAATATTTCTTATCCAACTCCCGCAGCCAGTGTCTGATATCCGCTTTTATTTCTACAGACATGATATTCCTCCATCCATAAACTTCTGCTTTTCAGTATATCAAACTCTCACATGATTCAAAAAATCCCCTGCCGGGCAGTCGGCAGAGGATCTTGCGTATTTTTCCAGAGTGCTTTATTTTGCCACGATTTCTGCAGCCAGTGCATCCATCTGCGCTTCGGCAGCAGCATTGGCAGCACTGCGGATGGTGACCACAGTATCACACACGGCGATGTTCTTCATGCTTTCCAGTTCGGCGCGCATGAGCTTTGCGGCCATGGGTGCCCATGTGCCATTCTCCATCAGACCCACCGTGCGGTTCTGGAAGCTCTTGGTCTTGAGGTGGGTCAGCAGATTTTCCATCGGCGGGAAGAGGAAGCCGTCGTAGGTGGCGCAGGCCAGCACGATCTTTCCGCAGCGGAAGGCTTCGGTGACGGCATAGGACACATCCGTGCGGGTCAGGTCCATCTCCACGACCTTTGCGCCCTTTGCACGCAGCTTTTCGGCCATGAGGTGGGCTGCTGCACGGGTGTGGCCGTGGATGGAAGCACTTGCCACAAGGATCTTTTCCGGCTCCTCGGGCTTGTAGCTGGACCAGATGTCGTAGTAGTTCAGGTACTTGCCCAGATCTCCGGTCAGCACCGGGCCGTGCAGCGGGCAAATGGTCTGGATGTCCAGAGCCGCGGCCTTTTTCAGCAGCGCCTGCACCTGCGGGCCGTATTTCCCCACGATGTTCAGGTAGTAGCGGCGGGCTTCGCTGGCCCAGTCGGCCTTTTCGTCAAACTTTGCCACAGCGCCAAAGCGACCGAAGCCATCCGCGGAGAACAGCACCTTTTCGGTGGATTCATAGCTGACCATGACCTCCGGCCAGTGCACCATGGGGGCAAACAGCAAAGGTCAGGGTATGTGCACCGAGAGAAAGGCTCTCGCCGTCCTTCACCACCACACGGCGCTCCTTTGCCACAGCATCAGCACCAAAGAACTGATCCATATACAGGAAAGTCTTGGCGTTGCCCACCACCTGCATCTCCGGATAGAGTGCCGCCAGCTTTGCAATGTTGGCACCGTGGTCCGGCTCCATGTGGGAGACCACCAGATAATCCGGCTTACGGCCTGCCAGAGCTTCGGTCAGGTTTTCCAGCCACGGCTCGGTAGCGCGGGCATCCACCGTGTCCAGAACGGCGGTCTTTTCGTCCAGAATGACATAGGAATTATAGCTCACGCCGGTGGGCACCGGATACTGGCTCTCGAACAGGTCGATGGTGGTATCATCCACGCCAACGCCCAAAATGGCTTCACTGATCTTGTTTACGCTCATAATGCTCGGTCTCCTTATTTATATTTTTATGCAGTGCCGCGTTTCTGCGGCGATTGTTTCTGAGAACAGTTCCTATCATACCACATCGTCAGAAAAATCGCAAGGGATAACGTGGGAATATTCTGCACATCAGAGCTCTTCCCCATTCTCCGGCAGACGTGCCGCCACCGGTCTGCCCGGCTCGTTGTCCAGCTCCAGCAGCGCGGCGGCAGTGCCCTCGTCCATGGTCTGCACCGCCCGCAGCTTGCGGCTGATGGCACGGCTGCGCACGCCAATGAGATTATCCAGCTCTTCGTCGGTCTGGCGCAGGCGCTGCTGCATCTTGGAAAGCCCCTGCCCGAACTTGTCAAATTCGGTCTTCACCGCACCCAGCAGCTGCCATACCTCACCGGAGCGCTTCTGGATGGCAAGGGTCTTGAAGCCCATCTGCAGACTGTTGAGCAGCGCCGCCATGGTGCTGGGGCCCGCGATGTTCACCTGATAGTCCCGCTGCAGCACTTCCAGCAGACCGGCGTTCACCACCTCGGCATACAGGCCCTCAAACGGTAAAAACAGGATGCCGAACGCCGTGGTGTAGGGCGGCTCCACATATTTTTCCCGGATGTCCTTGGCCTCGGCCCGCAGCACCAGCTCCAATGCGTGGCGGGCGTTCTCCACAGCCTGCGCGTCGCCGGATGCCTGCGCATCCTGTAAATGGGCATAGGTGTCGCCGGGGAACTTGGAGTCGATGGGCAGCCACACCGTGCCGCCGTCCGCGCCGGGCATCCGGATGGCGTACTCCACCCGCTGGGTGCTGCCCGGAATGGTGGCCACATTGGTGTCGTACTGTTCCGGGGCAAGGATCTCTTCCAGAATGGCTCCCAGCTGGATCTCACCCAGAATACCGCGGGTCTTCACACCGGAAAGCACCTGTTTCAGCCCGCCCACATCAGCGGCAAGGTTCTGCATTTCGCCAAGACCCTTGTACACCTGTTCCAGCTGGTCGTTCACCGCCTTGAAGCTTTCGGTCACCCGCTTCTGCAACGCATCCTGCAGCTGTTCGTCCACCGTATGGCGGATCTCGTCCAGCTTCTGGGCGTTCTGGGCCTGCAGGGCAGTCATGCCCTCGGCAAGGGTGCGGCGCATCTCTTCCAGCTTGCGGGCGTGAGGCTTCCAGCCCCTGCAGGCGCTGCTCCATGGTCTGCTGCTGGGTGCCTGCCCTGCGCAAGGGCGGTGCTCATGCTCTGCACCGAGGCCTGCAGCGTTTCACTGATGTGGCCCATAGCGGCAAGGTTCTGCTGCGCCATCTCTGCCAGCTTCGCGTCCATCTGGCGGTTCTGCGCTTCCAGCTGCTGACGCAGCCATTCCTTCCGTTCTGCATCGTCCCGGTTTGCGGCAGGCTTTGCCGAGCGGTACAGCAGCAGGGCCATCATCAGGCAGATGGCCACCAGAAGCACCGTGTAAAGAAACGCTAAAAATTCCATAATGTCTCCTATTGCAAAATCCGGGCTGTGCAGCTGCACAGCCCGGATCTGCGTACTTTATATTATTTTGTCTGTTCTTCCCAGAAGGCAGCGGCTTCGTCCAGCCAGCCATCCGCAGCCGTGCCGCGGCCAAGGCCGATGCCATGGGCTGCGTGGTCATATACCACCTCTTTGTAAGGTACGCCATGCGCGGCCAGTGCCTTGCTGAGGGCCGGCCCCTGCAGCGGCCAGCACAGCAGGTTCAAGGTCAGGTCATCCCTGCCATACCAGAAGTACACCGGCGGATAGTCCTCTGTGATCAGGTCGGCAAGGCTGTATTCATAGTAGAACCGGCCGCACACAAAGGGGTCGATGCCCACACGGTAGATCGGTGTGACCTCGGAAAACTGCACGATGGGATACGCCAGGATCACTGCGCCGGGCTTGGGCAGGCCATAGTTTTTATAGCCCAGAGCGTCCGATGCAAACAGGCCCGCCAGATGTCCGCCGGAAGAATAGCCGATCAGGGCGTAGCTTTCCGTCTGCACGCCGAACTGCTGTGCGTGGCCGGTGATGTACTTCACCGCCCGTGCAATGTCCTCTATGGGTCCGTTGTTGTCGTTATCCGGGTAGGCGCGGTAGCGCATCACGAACACCGCATAGCCTTTCTGGTGCAGCTGGTAAGCTGTGGAGATGCACTCCTTTAACTCCGCCGTGCGGTTGAAGATGTTGCCGGAGAGCACCAGCGCATACTTTGCATCCGGCGTGCTGGCCGGGTAGTAATAGAACTCCACATTGTTGCGGGAGCTGTCCTCGGCGATCTCCTGCTCCGAGTAGAGCTTATAGGTGATCTGCACGCCCGCATTGTAATTGCGGATGAGCAGGTTCAGACCATCGGCACAATCCTGTGCCACATAGCTGCTCACATATTTTTCCAGCGTCTGGTCATTGCACCAGTCCTCGGTACCGGGCAGGTTCTGCTCCTTGGAATAGGTCCAAACGCCTGCGCCAAGGATGCCGGGGTTCGAGCGGATCTCGCCCATGGTGGTCTGCGGCGTGATATCCGGCTCGCCATACTCTGCTGCAAATGCGGGCAGCGCCATCATCAGCAGCAGACAGATACAGGCTGCTGCGGTGCATATCCTGTGTTTCAACTCAACATCTCCTTTTCAGCCGACCTGTTCCTCCCAGAAGGCAACTGCTTCATTCAGCCAGCCCTCCGCATCGGTGCCCTTGCCTGCGGCCACTGCATGGGGAGCATCATCATACACATGGTAGATATGCGTCACATGGTTGCGGGCCAGTGCCTTTTCCAGCACAGGCCCCTGCGCCGACCAGCACATGGTCATAAGGGTCATGTCGTTTTTGCCGTACCAGTGATAGGTAGGCGGATAATCCGGTGTGATGTAATCAGACAATGTCATTTTATAATACCGCTGCTTGCACACGCCGGGGTCCAGCAGGATATTATAGACCGGTTTGAACTCCAGGAAGGTGTTTACCGGGTAGCCCAGCAGCATGGCACCGGGCTTTGGCAGGCCGTAATTTTTGTAGCCCACCGCGTCGGTGCCGAACAGTCCGGCGATCTGCCCGCCTGAGGAATAACTTACAATGGCATAATCCTCCGCCTGCACGCCAAACTGTCCTGCATGTTCCGTGATGTATTGCACCGCGCGGACCACATCCTGCAGCGGCGCATTGTTGGAAGCCTTCATGCCGATGCGGTAGCGCAGCACGAACACCGGGTAGCCCATTTCGTGCAGGTTCCATGCAGTGGAAATGCCCTCGCGGATCTCCGCACTGACCACGATCGCATTACCGCCGATCACCAGCGCATATTTCTGGTTTGCCTGCGCCCCTTCTGCCGGCAGATAATACAGTTCCACACCGTCCCGGCTGGTATCCTGCGCGATCTCCTCCGCCGTATAAAGCGGGAAGGTCACCCGCTGCCCAGCGTTATAGGTGCGGATCAGATAGTTCAGTCCATCCGCCGCATCCTGTGCCGTCCAGTGATTGGAAAGGCAGCTCAGCGGCTGCGCGTCCCAGTACATCCGGTCCAGCACACGGTCCTGATCCAGCGAGTAGGTGTAGATGCCCGCACCCACAACGCTGGGGTTGGAGCGGATCTCTGCCATTTTGGTGCGCGGTGTGATGTTGGCCTGACCAAGCTCCTCCGCAAACGCCGGCTGTGCCAGCAGGATCATCAGGCCAATACCAAACATCACCGTGCGCAATCGATTTCTCACAGCAATCCCCCGTTTCATCTCTTTATTTGCATTCTGTTTTTCCCATTCGAATGCCAGTTCGCTGCCGGATCCAGCCGTCCGCATCGGTGTGGCGGCCCGGGCCAATGGCGTGGGGTGCGTTCTCGTACACATGGCACTCATAAACAGCCCCGCTCTCCCGGAGCTTGCGCTCCAGCAGCGGCCCCTGCTGGGAGTAGCACATGCGCTGCATATAAAGATCATTTTTGCCGTAGAATGAAATAGGTAGGGGTAAAGTTTTCGTTCACCACATCCGAAATATCGGTCCAGTAGTAACGCCAGCCAAGCACCAGCGGGTCAATGGCCAGCTGATACAGCGGCTTCACCTCAAAGAAATCGTTGATGGGGTAACCCAGCAGCAGCGCTGCAGGCTGTGGGAGACCAAATGCCTTATAGCCGAACTTTTCGTTGTCTGAGCCGATCAGGCCCACGATGTGTCCGCCGGAAGAAAAGCCCATCAGCGCATAGTTTTCGCGCTGAACGCCAAACTGATCTGCATTTTCGGTCAGGTACTTTATGGCATTGGCAATATCGTACAGTGGCGCATTGTCGGATGCATTCAGGAAAGAGCGGTACCGCAGCACAAAAGCCGCATAGCCCAGCTCGTGCAGCTGGTTGGCAATGGATGCACCCTCGTTCAGCTCTGCGGTGGTGTTGCCGCCGTTGCCGGGCACCACGATGGCGTACTTTGCGTTGGCTGTTTTAGCCGGGAAATAATACAGCTGCACCATGCCCAGAGAAGAATTTTCCGCAATTTCTTCCGGGGTATACACCTGCCATGTGATCTGTACGCCCCTGTTGTAGTTTTCGATCACAAGGTTCATGCCTTCGGCGGCATCCTCGGCAGCCGCGTAGCTTACATAGCCCTCAATGGGCGTATCATCGTACTGCGTGCTGCCCTCGATCCATTCGTTGCAGTAGGTATAGTAGCCGGAGCCTTTGATGCTGGGGTTCTCCCGCAGCTCTTTCATGGTCGTCTCTGTTGTGATGTTCGGCTCGCCGTACTCTGCAGCAAATGCCGAAAGCGATACGCACGCCAGCATTCCCAGCGCACACACCATCGTTCTGATCCACTTCATTTTGGGACATCCTCCATTCTGCAGCGGCGTATCCTGCCGTGCTTTTCTTTGTTATGATTTATTGTATCACAAACCTTCCGCTTGTCAAAGAAATTTCTGTGCAGTACGGCGCTTGTACCGCACCGCAAATTCTGCTATACTGGAGCCGGATATTTTTGAGAGTTGAGGGCGCGGAAAGCTATGCACTTTCCGCCGGGATCGAAATATGAGCAAAATCGAGATCCGGCCCATGGAGCCGGAAGACTGGAGCGCTGTTTCCAGAATTTATTTGGAGGGCATTGCTACAGAACATGCCACTTTTCAGACCACCTGTCCGCCGTATTCTGCGTGGGATGCTTCCCACGCAAAAGAATGCCGACTGGTACTGCTGGCCGACGGCGTGATCGCCGGGTGGACGGCGTTGCGCCGGGTGGACCCGCGCTGGTGCTACCGCGGCGTTGCCGAGGTGAGTATTTACGTGGGTGAGCAGTTCCGGGGCCATGGCCTTGGCTATCACCTGCTGACCGAGCTGTGCCATCAGGCAGAAAAGGCCGGCTACTGGACACTGCAGTCCACCGTGCTGCAGGACAACGCTGCCAGCCGCGCCCTGCACACAAAATGCGGCTTTCGCTTAGTGGGCCGTCGGGAACGCATTGCCCGCGACTGTCACGGCCGCTGGCTGGACACATTCTTAATGGAATACCGCGCTGCCGCCAATGAACCGGAAGGCTATAAAAAGCTGTAAGATACAAAAAGAACTCCGCGCCCTGTGAGGTGCGGAGTTCTTTTTTGTCCATTGATAAAATGATAAAGGTAAAAACAGGCTTACCACTCTTCGCCGTCGATGTCCACGCTGCCGTCCACCACGGCACCGGCACGGGAACGCTGGAACATGCTTTCCACCACGGCGCAGTACTTATCGGCCAGACAGACGATGACTGCTTCGCGGCAGGTGGGCACATGACGGAAGGTCAGCGGCCACATGTGGCTTGCAATGATGCTCTGTTCCTTTGTGGTAATGCTGAACACCCGCTTTGCATTGACGCAGGCATAGCCCGGATGGGAGAAGCCGTGCATCTCAAACAGGCGGCGCAGGCCGTGAAAGGTACCGGTGGTGTGCCAGTCGTACAGATAAAAATCATGCAGCAGGGCACCCACTGCCAGCGAGGTCTCATCAGCGTGCAGATGCAGACGGCGGTTGAGCCAGAAGCTCACCAGCGCCACATTCTTGCAATGCTGGTAGGTGGTGACAGAACCGTGCTGGATGTACTCCCGCATCCGCTGCACATCCGGGTGATGATCGTATTTTTCAACGATGGCATAAAGCTGTTCGCGCTCGATCTCAGAAAGCTGCATGCTGCAAAATTTCCTTTCGCTTTAAGGTGATGTTTTCAGGAGCGGAGCTGGACCGGATTGGAATTGCCGAAGTTCTCTGCACTGGAAGGGTTCTCCCGCTTGAGGGAAAAATCTACCAGATACTGCTTGCCGTCGCCCAGTTCTTCCAGCTGGGCCAGTTTTGCCTTTGCGGCGGCTTCGTCTGGGTACCACTGGATCAGGAAGAAATTTTCTTCCTCTACACCGTAGTACAGCCACTGGCCGTCGGCACGCAGCCAGTCGTCCAGATGATCCACTTCTTCGCCGTCCGGCAGTCCAAGGCCTTCTTCGGCATAAAGGTTTTCCGGTTCCACCTGCAGCATTTCGATCACCTGAATGGAGCTTTGCAGGTATTCGTCCTGCGAGACCGTCTTGTCCGAAAGCTCCCATCCGGTGAGAAAAGCCTGCATCATCAGGTCGCGCACAGAGATGCGCGGCAGGGTCGGGTCCATAACCATAGGTATTTCCTTCTTCCTTTAGTTTGTCCCTGCTGACCAGTATACGTCAAAGGCTTATGCAAGTCAACAGTTTAATTGTGAATTTTTGTAGGTTCGTTCAAATATATCCAGACTTAACAGACGGAAAAAGCAAAAGTGTCTTCCAGCCATTCCACTGCCAGTTCCACCCAGTGATGCCGGTGGCGGCTGGGCTGGTCCACCTCTGCCGTGCTGATGCTGGTACCGTGCACCCCCTTTTCAAACAGATGCGCCTCGCATGGCACACCCGCCCGGTGCAGAGCGTTCACCAGCATCAGGGTGTTCTCCACCGGAACGGTGGCATCCTCCATGGTGGTCCATACGAACACCGGCGGCGTCTGCGGCGTGATCTTATCCTCCAGCCCGAACACCTGCTGTGCCGCCGGGTCGGCGCTGCCCGCCAGCTGCACAAAGCTGCCGCGGTGGGCATACTGCCCTGCCGTGACCACCGGATAGCCCAGAATGACCGCATTGGGCCGGGGCTGGGCCGCTTCGCCGGGAATGTCCAGCACAGCACCGGAAAGGGCCAGGTGGCCGCCCGCTGAAAAGCCGCACACGGCAATTTTTTCCGGCAGGATATGCCACTGGGCCGCGTGCTGTCGCACAAGACCGATAGCCTCGGCCAGCTGGCGCAGCGGCATGTAGTCCTTTGCCTTTTCGCAGATGGCGTAGTCCAGCACAGCGGTGTGGTACCCCGCCGCCGCAAACTGCAGCGCCACCGGGTCGCCCTCGCGGGCACTCACATGGGTATAGCCGCCGCCGGGCACCACCAGCACCAATGGCCGGTCAAGCACATTCGGCATCCGCTCACAGCAATCACGCAGATAAACGGTCAGTGTCCCACCGCCGGCCAGTTCCAGCTGTTTCAGCTGCATGATATTTCCTCCTTTTACTGCATCCTTTGCGGTTCATTATAGCACAAAACGAACCATTTTTTAAACTTTTTATGAAAGCCCTTGATTTTTTGCTTTTCGTCGGTGTATATTAGCACTCGAAAGTTACGAGTGCTAAGTATTCAAAAGTAATATCCTATTCCGAGTGCTTGGTGCCGAATACAGATAAAAAGAGGTTTTGCATTATGGCTAAGAAAGAATTTCAGGCTGAAAGCAAAAAGCTGATGGATATGATGATCAACTCCATCTACACCAATAAGGAAATTTTCCTGCGCGAGCTGATCTCCAACGCATCGGATGCCATCGATAAGCTCTATTATAAGAGCCTGACCGATCCTTCTGTGGGCATGAACAAGGGCGATTTCCGCATCCTCATCACCCGCGATAAGGAGAACCGCATCCTGACCATTGAGGATAACGGCATCGGCATGACCAAAGAGGAACTTGAGCAGAATCTGGGCACCATTGCTCACTCCGGTTCTCTGGATTTCAAGAAGGACAACAAGGACGAGAACATCGATATCATCGGCCAGTTTGGTGTCGGCTTCTACTCCTCCTTCATGGTAGCCGATAAAGTCACCGTCATTTCCAAGGCTTATGGCTCGGACGAAGCATGGCAGTGGGAGTCCTCCGGTGTGGACGGCTACGAAATGACCCCCGCCCAGAAGGATACCGCAGGCACCCAGATCATCCTGCACATCAAGCCGGATACTGAGACGGACCACTACGACAACTTCCTCGATGAGTACGGCATCGTGGCCATCGTGAAGAAGTACAGCGACTATGTGCGCTATCCCATCCAGATGGAGCGCCAGCACGAGCGCCAGAAGCCGGAACCCGATCCTAAGCCGGAGGACTATAAGCCCGAATGGGAGACTTACACCGAGCTGGAAACTCTGAACAGCATGGTGCCCATCTGGAAAAAGCAGAAGAGCGAAGTGACCGACGAGGAGTACGCGAACTTCTATAAGGAAAAGTTTGGCGATTATACCGACCCCGCCCGCGTCATCGTCAGCCGCACCGAGGGCACTGCAAATTATAATGCCCTGCTGTTCGTACCCAGCCACCGTCCCTACGACTTCTACACCAAGGATTATGAAAAGGGTCTGGCCCTGTACGCATCCGGCGTGCTCATTATGGAGAAGTGCGCCGACCTGCTGCCCGATTACTTCAGCTTCGTCAAGGGCATTGTGGACAGTCAGGATCTGAGCCTGAACATCAGCCGCGAGATGCTGCAGAAGGACAACCAGCTCAAGCTGATCCACAACGCTCTGGAAAAAAAGATCAAGAACGATCTGCACGCCATGCTGGCCAATGACCGCGAGAAGTACGAGGAATTCTGGAAAGAGTTCGGCCGTCAGATCAAGTTCGGTGCTTACTCCGACTACGGCATGCACGCCGAGCTGCTGCGCGACCTGCTGCTGTTCTGGTCTGCCAAGGAGCAGAAGATGGTCACTCTGCAGGAGTATGTAGACAAGATGCCCGCTGAGCAGAAGTATATCTACTTTGCTGCCGGTGATTCTACCGACCGTCTGGCAAAGCTGCCCGCCGCTGAGCTGGTCATGGATAAGGGCTATGACGTCCTGCTGCTGACCGAGGATGTGGATGAGTTCTGCCTGCAGATCCTGCGCACCTATCCCCGCAAGGATGCCGAAGGCAAGGACGGCACCGTGGAGTTCAAGAATGTCAACAGCGGTGATCTGGGCCTTGAGACCGAGGAAGAGAAGAAGGCCGCCGAGGACGCTACCGCTGAGAACAAGAACCTGTTCGATGCCATGAAGGACGCTCTGGACGGCAAGGTGAAAGAGGTCAAGGTCTCTACCCGCCTGAAGAATCACCCTGTGTGCCTGAGTGCTGACGGCCCGCTGTCCATTGAGATGGAAAAAGTGCTGTCCAAGCAGCCCGGCAGCGAAGGCGTAAAGAGCGATAAGGTTCTGGAACTGAATGTCAACCACCCCGTGTTTGCCGTGCTCAAGGCCGCACAGGAGGCCGGTGACACCGACAAGCTCAAGAAGTACAGTGCTCTGCTGTACGCACAGGCTCAGCTGATCGAAGGCCTGCCGGTGGATGATCCCGCCGCCTATGCCGAGGCCGTCTGCAGCCTGATGAAGTAACTTTTTCCGGCAGGCAGCAGACTTACTCCCTTGCTGCTTCCACGCACATCAATATTTCCCCCTTAACAAAAAGGCCGTGCTCCGCTATAATAGAGTGGAACGCGGTCTTTTTCTGTTCTTTTGCCGGACAGTCAGGATAAATTGAGAGGTTTTTGCTCATGCAGCCCAAAAAACATTATTTTGCCCACATCCCCACCATTGCCATCTTTATTGTGTTTGCCATGTCGGCACCGTTGGGCGTGCTGCTGTTCATCTTAAAAAGCATCGATAAAAACGCCGAAAAAGAGGAAAAGGCCGCTGCGCAGGCGCAGGCAGACTATCGTTCCGACCTCGGCCCCGCATCTGCGCAGACGGCCCCCCGGCAGGAAAACGAGCCAGCCTACGGCCACGATGTTCCCACCAAAGAGCAGAAGGACGCTAAGGAGCGTCATAAGCTCCTTACCACCCTGTGCACCATCGGCGGTGCTGTCTTTCTGTTCGCGGGCTTCAGCACCCTGTTCATGGATGGTGCTGCCAGCATGATGGAAGCCTTTACCGCCATTGCCCAGATGCTGGGCGGCGGTGCTGCTCTGCTGACCGGCCTGCACATGGATCGTACCCGCAAGCTGGAACGCCTGTTGGACAAGATCGCAGGCGACCGCGACAATATTCCGCTGGACGAGCTGTTTGCTGCCGCGGGCATCGATGCCGCAAAGGGCCGCACCGTGGTGGAAAGTGCTATTTCCCACGGTTACTTCGGTGCAGATGCTTACATTGATAACCGCACCAATACTCTGGTAGTGCGCGGCGCGGCTCCCCAGCCGCCCCGGAAACCGAAGCCTGCGCCCGCCCCAGAACCTGCACCAGCGGACCAATATACCGCAATTCTGCAACAGCTGCGGCAGGTCAACGATGCCATCCCGGACCCCGTGATGACCATCAAGATCAGCCGTCTGGAAGCGGTCAGTGCCCGCATCTTTGAGCTGGCAAAGCAGGACCCCGGCAAAAAGGCTCAGCTGCAGAAATTCATGGACTACTATCTGCCCACCGCCCTCAAGCTGCTGAACACCTACGCCAGCCTTCCTGCGCAGGATGTGCAGGGGGAAAACATCGCCGATGTCAAAAAGAACATCGAGCGCAGCATGGACCTGCTGGTGACCGCCTTTGAAAATCAGCTGGACAAGCTGTTCCAGTCCGACGCACTGGACGTTTCGGCAGATGTGGCCGCACTGGAAGGGATGCTGAACATGGACGGCCTGACCGGAAACGAGTTTACAAAATAATATTTTGGGAAACAGGGAAAAGGCCCATGAGCTTTTTCCCTGTTTTTTCAAAGCGCAAATCTCCATGTTGTGCAGGCCTCGTCCGTCCCACGCAAAGCCGTGGATTTGCAGGCATTTTTGCCAATGGTTTTTCCGTTTTATATCTAATTTTATTTCAACCGTCAAATTCCACTCTGTGCGCCAATTTCAGTCTTTTTGCAACTTTTCATCCAGATGCAACAATAACACATGGTTTTTTCTGTCCGGATTTTATATGATAAGGACAGAAGTGTGCAGAGCATCCTGTATGCGGCCCTGCACTGCAGTTCCAACCCGCTCAAAAGGAGGATTATCCTATGATGAAATCTGTTTCCGCATGGAAGCAGGAGCTTTCCAGCGGCGCTCACGCTGCCCGGCTGGCAGCACTTTACTGCTGTGCGCCCGACGAAACTCCTGCACAGGCTGCCCGCTACGAAGCTGTTCTGAATGGTCTGGATGCCACCTTTGGCCCCCATGCTGAAGCTGGTCTTTACAGTGCCCCCGGCCGCACCGAGATCGGCGGCAACCACACCGACCACCAGCATGGCCGCGTGCTGGCCGGCAGCGTGAATATTGATATGATCGCTGCCGCCGCACCCAACACCCTGAACCAGCTGCGCGTGCAGAGCGAAGGCTACGACCTGTGTGTGATCGGCCTTGATGACCTTGCTGCCCGCAAGGAAGAGGAAAACACTACCCTCTCTCTGCTGCGCGGCGAATGCGAAGCCTTCCGTCAGCGCGGCGCAAAGCTGGCCGGTCTGGATGTGTACATTTCCTCCAACGTGCCCAAAGGCAGCGGCGTTTCTTCCTCCGCTGCCTTTGAAGTGCTGATCGGCGTGATCCTGAATGACTGCTTCATGACCGATAAAGTCTCCCCCATCGAGATCGCGCAGATCGGCCAGTGGGCAGAGAACGTCTACTTTGGCAAGCCCTGCGGCCTGATGGATCAGATGGCTTCCAGCGTGGGCAACATCATTACCATTGATTTTGCGGACCCTGCCCACCCGGATGTGGAGCCGGTGGCCGTGGATTTCTCCAAGGCAGGCCTTGCCCTGTGCATTCTGGATTCCTGCGCAGATCATGCCGACCTGACCGACGAATATGCCGCTGTGCCCGCCGAGTGCCGCGCCGTGGCTGCTGTGTGCGGCGGCGAAGTGCTGCGGGATGTGCCGTTCGAGACCTTCCTTGCAAAGCTTCCGGAGTGCCGCAAGCAGTGCGGCGACCGTGCCGTGCTGCGCGCCTTCCATATCTATGCCGATAACGACCGCGTGGCAAAACAGGTAGCTGCCCTGCGCGAGGGCGATTTTGACACTTTCCTGCGTCTGGTCAACGAGTCCGGCCACAGCAGCTGGGAATACCTGCAGAACGTGATCCCCGCCGGTTACAAGGAGCATCAGGAGATGGGCGTGACCATTGCAGCTGCCAAGCATTATCTGAACGGCAAGGGCGCTGTGCGCGTGCACGGCGGCGGCTTTGCCGGTACGGCTCAGGCTTTTGTGCCGGTGGAAATGCTGGCCGACTTCAAGGCCCACATGGAAGCCATCCTTGGTGAGGGCCGCTGCCATGTGCTGAGCATCCGCCCGGAAGGAGGCGCAGTACTGTGATTTCTACCGCCATCCAGCAGCTCGTGAATTACGGGCTGGACACCGGCCTTATCCTGCCCGATGATGAAATTTACATCCGCAACCAGCTGCTTATGACCATGCAGCTGGACGACTTTACCGCGCCGGAGGGCGAGGTGTGCTATACCGATCTGGAAAGCATCCTCAAAACGCTGGTAGATGATGCCGTTGCCCGCGGTGTGTGCGAGGACAACTCCACCGCCCGCGACCTGTTCGACACAAAGCTCATGGGCGTATTGACCCCGCGGCCCAGCATCGTGCGCGCCAATTTCGAGGAACGCTACGAAAGCGAAGGCCCGCAGGCCGCAACCGACTGGTTCTATAAATTCAGTCAGGACACCGATTATATCCGCCGCTACCGCATCAAACGCGACCTGAAATGGGTCACCAAGACCCCCTACGGCGATCTGGATATCACCATCAACCTCTCGAAGCCCGAAAAAGACCCCAAGGCCATTGCCGCCGCCAAACTAGCTCCCCAGAGCGCCTACCCCAAGTGCCAGCTTTGCGCCGAGAACGAAGGCTATGCAGGCCGCATGAACCACCCCGCCCGCGAGAATCACCGCATCATCCCTCTCACCATCAACGACAGCGCTTGGAACCTGCAGTACAGCCCCTACGTCTACTACAACGAGCACTGCATCGTGTTCAACAACCAGCACACTCCCATGAAGATCGAGCGTGCTACCTTCCGCAAGCTGCTGGATTTCGTGGGCCTGTTCCCCCACTATTTCGTGGGCAGCAACGCCGACCTGCCCATCGTGGGCGGCAGCATTCTCAGCCACGACCATTTCCAGGGCGGCCACTATGAATTCGCTATGGCAAAGGCTCCCGTCGAGAAGAAGTGGGTCTTCCCCGGTTTTGAGGATGTGGATGCCGGTATCGTGCACTGGCCCATGAGCTGCATCCGCCTGACCAGCGAGGATGATGCCCGTCTTGTGGAGCTGGCCGATAAAATTCTGACCGCATGGCGCGGCTACTCGGACGAAAAATGCTTCATCTTTGCCGAGACCGACGGCGAGCCACATAACACCATCACCCCCATTGCCCGGATGCGGGACGGCAAGTATCAGCTGGATCTGGTGCTGCGCAACAACATCACCACCCCGGAGCATCCGCTGGGCGTGTTCCATCCCCATGCAAAGCTGCATCACATCAAAAAGGAAAACATCGGCCTGATCGAGGTCATGGGCCTTGCCGTGCTGCCCAGCCGCCTGAAAAAGGAGCTGTTTGAGCTGGCCGATGCACTGGTGGCCCGCACCCCGGTGAGCCAGTACCCGGAAGAACTGCAGAAGCACGCCGAGTGGGCCGAGGATATTCTTGCCCGCCACCCGGAACTGAACGGCGACACCGTGCACCTCATCCTGCAGGACGAGGTGGGCCATGTGTTCGCTCAGGTATTGGCCGATGCCGGTGTCTATAAAATGGACGAGGCTGGCCGCGCAGGCTTTGTACGGTTCCTTGCAAGCGTGCAATAATCTATTAAAAAACGCTCTCCCCCTTTCCCCCGCCGGTATGCCTTGCCGACGGGGGATTTTTATTGTTCAGTGGAGGTCCCAAGCCGTTTTCCGTCCCGTAACATAGCACAAAAAAGCCGCCTTTCGTGCCAATTAGCACAAAAAGCGGCTTTTTATCGTCTTATTTCAGGAGAAAAGAGCCTTGCGGAAGGTTATTCCGGCAGATCCTCTTCGTTCTCCAGGCTGTGCCAGACGTTCTGGACATCATCATTGTCTTCCAGCGCATCCAGCAGCTTGCCCATCAGCTTCAGCTGGTCGGGGTCGGTCAGGCGGGTGGTGGTCATGGGCACCATGGCCAGATCGTCGGAGAGGATCTCGTAGCCCTTCTCCTCCATGGCCTTGACCACAGCAGAATAGTTCTCGGGATCGGTGGTGATCTCGGCTGCATCCTCGCTGGCATCGAAGTCCTCGGCACCAGCATCCAGAGCATCCATCATAGCCTCGTCGGCATCCTTATCTTCCAGAGAGATGTCAATGACACCCTTCTGGCTGAACAGGAAGCCCACGCAGCCCATAGCACCCAGATTGCCGCCGTTCTTGTCGAAGTAGTGGCGCAGGTCGGCAGCGGTACGGTTGCGGTTGTCGGTCAGGGTCTCCACCATGACAGCAACGCCGCCGGGGCCGTAGCCTTCGTAGGTGATTGCCTCGTACTCGGTCTTATCGCCGCCCTCAGCCTTCTTGATGATGCGCTGGATGTTATCGTTGGGCACGCTCATGCGCTTTGCCTTGGCGATCAGGTCAGCCAGCTTGCTGTTGGAAGCAGGGTTCGGGCCGCCGGTACGCACGGCAACGCTGATCTCGCGGCCGATCTTGGTAAAGACCTTTGCCTTTGCGCCATCGGTCTTTTCCTTCTTGCGCTTAATATTGTTCCATTTGCTATGTCCAGACATGGGAAAGAGCCTCCTGTATATTCTCAAATCTCCGCCTGCGGGCAGACGGGCTGTGGTCGCCCGCATTGTGGCAGCACACAAAATCTAACTCTATTATTGTAGCACAACCGGGCAGAGCGTTCAAGCCTTATCCGCCCGGTTTTCAGCATTCTGCGCGGAAAAATGCGCTTTTTCTGCCCGTTCACAGCAGCCGCAGCGCCTTGGGATAATGGTTTTTCACCCGCCCGCCGGACACCTTGCCGCCGCCCAGCGGCCAGCCGTCCACCGTCACGCAGCACCAGCCGTCAGCAGCGATGCGGGCTTCCACCTCACGGCCGGAAAGATACTCCACGCAGCGCGGGTCATCAAGGGTGAGTTCTTCGCGGTTTACGCACTGTGCGCCAAATGCCGTGAACAGATGGTGCTCCGGCACAAAGCGGCCTTTCTGCACGCTGCCCACAAATACGCCCGCCCGCAGCACATGCAGGTTCGTCTTCGGGAACGGCACCGGCAGCAGCACACCGCCGCCGTGCACCACAGCCGGGCGGTCTGCCAGCGCCGGGAAATACTGCCTGGCAAACGCGTGCCATGCTGCAAGGCTCTGGGCAGGACTTGTCTCCCCTGCCTGTGCTTCGCGGCTGCGCTTTTCACCCTGCACCGCTTCCCGGCAGGCACGGGCATTCTCGCGGCGGGCACTGCGGGCATCCGGGGTCTTGGCAGGCTTGCCGCCCTTCCCCTTGGCCTTTTTGCCCGCAGCTTCCGCTGCTGCCAGCCAGAGCTGTTCTTCGGCAGTGTACTCGCCCTCTGCGGGCAGAACGCGCGGAGTGCCAGCTTTGACGAGCCGGGCCATAAAGTGGCCCTCGCCGCCCTGACAGGGCCAGATACGGCGCACCTTGCTCACATCCAGCGGCAGGCCGCCGGTGCGGTTGGCTTCGCCCTCACTGCCAAAGGTGTAGTCCACATTTCCCAAGGCATCCGCAAGGGTGAACTCCGGGTGGCGCTGCAGGAATGCCGCCACCTGTCCCTCGTCCTCCTCGGGTGCAAAGGTGCAGGTGGAATACACCAGCTGCCCACCCGGGGCCAGCACAGCGGCTGCACAGTCCAGAATTTCTGCACCCAGCTCAGCACACTGCTTCACCAGCGCTTCACAGTGCTGCTGACGGGCCACCGGCTCCTTGCGGAACATGCCCTCGCCGGAACAGGGCGCGTCCACCAGCACCCGGTCAAAAAACTCCGGCAGGGCATCCGCAATGCGGGCAGGTGTTTCGTTCAGCACCACTGCATTGGGCACGCCCATGCGTTCCAGATTGCTTTTCAGGATATCCGCACGAGCTGCAACGTATTCGTTGCTCACCAGCACACCCCGGCCCTGCAGCGCCGCCGCCAGCTGGCTGCTTTTGCCGCCGGGCGCGGCGCACATGTCCAGCACACGCATCCCGGGCTGCACACCCAGCAGCGGTGCCGCCGAGGACGCAGACGGCTCCTGCGAGTAGAACACGCCCGCATGGTGGTACGGATGCCGCCCGGGCCGGAATTTCAAATCATCCGGCTGATGCACCACGAATGCCGCCTTGCAAAAGGGCGATGCTTCCAGTGGGAAATCGGCTTTTGCGGCAAACTGCTCCGGTGAGCTGCGCAGGGCCGACACCGTTACACCGCGCTCCGCCGTTTCCTGCGGGGCTGCATACAGGACATCGAACCGGTCTCCCAGCAGAGCGCGCTCCCGCTGTTCAAAATATTCCATAGGCATTCTGCATTCCTCCTGTGGGATGTATAAAGCCGCCGTCTGCGGCCAAACTAGGTCTTGTGAGGGGCACACCGCCCCGCACGGAAAACCGAAAGGAGATCATTCACTATGGCAACCGAAAACCGCAGCAATAACTGCAAGAATCAGACCTCGAACCGCACGTCCAACCAGACCACCAACAGCGCCACCAACGAGCACAAGCACCCCAACCAGTACACCAAGGGTGCCGACGATGAGAGCTCCAAGAACTCCACGAGCAGCCGTTCCAGCAACGCCAAAAACAGCCGCTGACGCTGCCCTTCGCGCCTGATGGACCACGGGCGCGAACCTCTGATCTTTCTCAAATCGCAAAGCCCGCTGCCCTCCGGCACTGTTTTCCAGTGCGGAAAGCAGCGGGCTTTCGCGTTTTTATTTTTCGTTGGGGTCGAACTGCTGCCACAGTGTTTCAAACAGCTCGTGCACACGGCCCAGCTGACCGTTCAGATACAGCCAGCCCAGCAGGCACTCGAAGCCGGTGGAAGCACGGTATTCCTCCGGGGAAGCGTGCTTTGCCACGCTGGCCTTGCTGGCGTTGCGGCCCCGCTTGAACACGGCCAGTTCGTCCTCAGTGAACAGCGGCTCCAGCAGCTGTTCCTCCCGGAACTGTGCCCGGGCCGAGACGTATTTGACCTTTCTGCGTTGAGCTTTCCGGCAGACAGGCGGTGGTGCTCCACCAGACGCTGTCGCACCAGCAGTTCCAGCACGCTGTCGCCCACAAAGGCCAGCGCCAAGGGGCTAAGCTCCCGCGGGTCGATCTTTTCAGGTTCGTTCATAAATATTCTCCAA
>ENA-OQDA01000245-OQDA01000245.1-human-gut-metagenome-genome-assembly--contig:-NODE-245-length-23778-cov-3.418249_pt1 | contig 23778 bp, 21 predicted proteins | sample MGYA00242771_ERZ504603 | MGnify/ENA primary metagenome ERZ504603 (study PRJEB26092, sample SAMD00036328) | human gut metagenome | host: Homo sapiens | study: EMG produced TPA metagenomics assembly of...
GAAGTGATGAGCTTCCTGCCTTTGCCGCAATCGGATCTGATGCGGAAGGCGGCGATCTTGCGGAAAACCTTCCGGCCATTGGGGAATTTTATACGCTGTACCGTGAAGCAAAGCGGCAACAACCAGACGCGATCATATTTACGAAGCTGCGAGATGGATACCTCTCATTTCAGGAGGACGCGCGGCTGTTGGAAACATTTTCAAATGTCAAGGTGACGCAGCGGGAGCGGATAGGAACGCCTAATCGGATCTCCGTCTGCTTTATCCCTCATGTTGAGATGGAAGATCAGCTTACACAGCTGGACGCCTTGCATAAGCCCGTTATTTTGGCGGACAAGCAGCCCGGAGAAGAAATTGAAATGCTCCGAATCGAGCCAAAGACCCAACGCACGCTCACAAGAGCGTATCAGGTCGCTGTCTACCACCATTTTGAAACGGCTTTGACGATAAGCTGGACTATCAAACACTGGAAGAAGCGGAGGCCGCGGCGCAGGGCTATGTTGCCGGTACGATGGAGGAAGATGGTTTTGCCTATGACGGCGCTGCCGTCTATGACGCCGAAACACGCCAGTGCCTCCGCGTCTACGGTGATTATCCGGACGAAAGGCGCAGGAACAGGCAGCAGCCTTTGCACTGGAGCATGACACCGCACAGCAAATACCGCAGAACTGCCCGCCTTTCTGGATATGCATCTCATTGAAGCGAATCTGCTGGACGACGGTGGACGCAAGCACAAGCGGCAGGAGATCTTTGAATACTTTCAAGCGCACAAGAATCTTGCAGAACGGACGGAATTTCTCAAAACAGCTACAACGATATATGGGTGGAAGTCCTGACCGACGGTGTTCGGACAGGCTACCATGCCGAGAAGACGGACTTTTGATGTGGGAGGGCAGCTACCTCTCCCGCACTTCGGAGTCTGTTTTTTCATGGTCGGTCATCACCGAGATGACCGAGGGTCTGATCGAGCGCGGCGAGTACAAGATCAAGCTGGGCCTGCAAAACGCCCCAATCGTCGCAGAGCAGCTTGCCCTATTCGACATGGGCGGCGACGCCCCGGTATACGAGGCTCCGGCAGGCGCGCCCTCCGGCATTCTGGCCCCGGCGCGCACGGTGCCGCAGGAGGTCATCGACCTGGCACTCTGCACAGGTGGAAACGAACCCAACAGCGCAGAGCGCATCGCCGCATTTTATATGCGGGAGCGGTCAGAATCGGAAAATATATCATTTCTGCGTCGGGAGTTTGACACGGAAAATGGGCGCGGCATCGAGTACGAGGGCCGCAAATACGCCGTGTGGTTTATGGAAGATGGTATCCACCTCGCCCAAGGGGACAGCGTCCGCACCGGGTACAGCAAAACCATGGTCACATGGGAACAGGCATCGGCGCGGATTCTGGAGCTGCTAGAGGCGGGGACTTATCGTCTCCGCGTCCGAGCTGGCGCAGGCACCGGATAAGGTGCTGCACGAAGCGATGGACGCGCTCTTAATGACCGCCCGTGACCTGAATGAAGAAGGCCGCGCGCAGGGCCTTTTCCCGCAGACATTGGCGATCCATGACCAGCACAAGGGCTACCCAGAGCTGGATAAGGATATGGTGGCCTTTGCAAAGACTGAGGGTGGACTGCAAACTCTGGCACAGGAATATCATGCCTTCCTTGATGCCTACGCCGCAGCCCCGGAGATCATGCGTTTCCGTGTCAGCGGCTATAATACGCACCGGATCGGTGTTGTGCTGGACGGCCTGCCCTACCCGGAACGGCATTTTACCACTCAGCCTAATTTCCTGCGGCAATGCAAAATGTTCATCACACAGGATGAGATCGACCAGTTCTTCCTAAGAGACAGTGTTGATAGACGACTGGCGGTGTGCTCGCATTTCTGCTATCCTCACACGCTGGAAGAACAGCAGAAATTCATCAAGAGCCAGTTTGGTGAGTACAGCGGTGGCGGATGTGCGGGTTACAATCACAGCAAGACCCATAAGGGATTGGAATATGTGCGGGACTACGGATTCAAAAAATATGATACCGTCCATCTGACGATCCCCAATGTGGTCAAGGAATATCAAAAACTCATCACACAGCAGCGATTTCCCGGCGAAGACGCTATCGCAAAGATCCCGGAATATGAGCGTGGGCAGTTGGCTCGAACCGTCTATAACGGTTTTTACAATGCGCCGGACGATGCTCCGCGTCCCTATCCCAAGGGGGCGGATTATTACGATGCGCTTCCCATGATCGAGGAGCAGCTGCAAGATAAGGGCAAGACTGCGGAAATATTGGCGGCGTTGACCTCCCGGCTGGATGGGACGGACGAGAGTGACCGTTTCTATGATTCCGTCCGCCGCGCAAAGGAGCAGCTTTCCGAATATGTGGACGGCACATTTAGCTTGTTCAATCACAAGTATAACGTGCCGCAGAAGATATACTCTGCTGAAAATTCTTCCAAAGATTGAACCTACGCTGCAAGAAGTCACACCGCCAGTGGAACCAGAAGCCCCCGAACCGCTTTCCATCGGCACACGCCTGACCATAGATGGACGGCAGTTTGAAGTGGACAGCGTAGACGATCATACACAAAATGTATCACTGCGGGATGTGACCTTGAGGCCGGAACGGCTTTCCCATCTTCCGAAAGGAATCCATCGAATATGTCCGATCCCACATGGCCTACCCAGATATGGCACAGGATGCCCAAACACCGCAGACGGACGAGCCGCCTGCGGCGCTCGCCCCGCCGAAAAAGAAAAAGCAAAACGCGCTTGCCTATCCGCTGAACCCAAACGGCAGCAACTACCGCATCACCGATGACCATATCGGAGAGGGCGCGCCGCTGGAGCGTTTTCAGCGCAATCTGGACGCGATCCGTACCCTGAAAACTGTGGAGGCGGAGAACCGTGCCGCCACAGCGGAGGAACAGGCGGTGCTGGCGCAGTATGTGGGCTGGGGCGGTCTGGCGGACTTCTTTGACGAGAAAAATCCTCGTTACGCTGAACTGAAAGAACTGCTTACCGATGCCGAGTATGCCGCCGCTCGCGAATCCACGCTGACGGCGTTCTTTACGCCGCCTGTGGTCATCCGCAGCATCTATGCCGCCCTGGGGCAGATAGGCTTTGCGCAGGGCAACATTCTGGAGCCAGCCTGCGGTATCGGCAATTTTCTCGGTATGCTGTCGGAAAGCATGAGCGGCAGTAAGCTCTATGGCGTGGAGCTGGACGACCTCTCCGGCCGCATCGCCCGCCAGCTTTATCAGAAAAACAGTATTGTGGTGCAGGGCTATGAGAAAACCGCCTTCCCGGATAACTTTTTTGATGTTGCCATCGGAAATGTTCCCTTCGGCCAGTTCCATGTGCCGGACAAACGCTATGACCGGCTGAATTTCCCCATCCATGAGTATTTCATCGCAAAGGCTCTCGATGAGGTCAGACCGGGCGGCGTCATCGCCGTTGTGACCTCCAGCTACACGATGGACAAGCGCACCGCCAGTGCCCGTAAATACATCGCACAGCGCTCGGAGCTGCTGGGGGCGATTCGCCTGCCCAACAATGCGTTCAAGGCCGCGGCGGGCACGGAGGTGGTTTCAGATATTCTGTTCTTGCAGAAGCGCGAAAGGATGGTAGACCTTGAACCCGAATGGGTACATCTTGCCACCAATGAAAATGGCATTCAGATGAACAGCTACTTCATCGACCACCCGGATATGATCTTGGGCGAGATGAAGCTGGTATCCGGGCCGTTCGGCCCCACGCCTACCTGTGAGCCGTACCCGGAGCAATCACTGGAAACGCTTCTGCGGGAAGCGGTCCAGAATATTCACGGCGAAATCACCGCCTATGACCGGGAGGAGGAATTGGAGGGCGAGGATCATTCCATCGAGGCCGATCCCGCTGTCCGCAACTTCTCCTATACACTGGTGGACGGTCAGATCTATTACCGGGAAAACAGCCGCATGAACCCGGTGGAGGTATCCAAGACCGCCGAAAGCCGCATCAAGGGAATGATTGAACTGCGGGACTGTGTGCGGACGCTGCTGGAGTATCAGACCGAGGACTATCCCGATGAAGAAATCAAGGAGCAGCAGGCCAAGCTGAATACCCTCTACGACGCCTTCACCCGGAAATACGGCCTCATCAATTCCCGCGGCAACGCCATCGCCTTCGATCAGGACAGTTCCTATTTCCTGCTGTGCTCACTGGAAATTCTGAACGAGGACCGGAATCTGAAACACAAGGCCGACCTGTTCACCAAGCGTACCATCCGCAACCACAAACCCGCTGAAAAGGTAGACACGGCGGTGGAGGCGTTGGCGCTGTCCATTGGGGAAAAAGCCCATGTGGATATGGACTACATGAGCCAGCTCACCGATAAGGACGAGGAAGCGCTGTTTGCCGAGCTGACCGGCGTGGTGTTTCTCAACCCCGACTACGCCGAGGGCGTAAATGAAAAGTACCTGCCCGCAGACGAATATTTCTCCGGCAATGTACGGCAGAAGCTGGCCATCGCGCAGGCAAAGGCGGCGCAGGACCCGCAGTACCAGGTCAACGCCGATGCTCTGGCACAAGTGCAGCCCACTGACCTCACCGCCAGCGAGATCTCCGTCCGACTGGGTGCTACATGGTTAGACACCGGATATGTGCGCCAGTTCATCTTCGAAACGCTGGGCACACCACGCAGCGTGCAATGGGGCATGAAGGTCCACTATTCCGGCATCACCGGTGAATGGCGCATCGAAGGCAAGAGCAAGGATCGCGGCAATGTGAAGGCCAACAGCACCTACGGCACCAAGCGCATCAACGCTTATGAGATCATTGAGGACACCCTGAACCTGAAAGATGTCCGCATTTTTGATTATGTGTACGATGCCGATGGCAGGAAAACCGCTGTCCTCAACAAGAAGGAAACGGCCATCGCCCAGAGCAAGCAGGAGCTCATTAAAGAAGCCTTTGCCGAGTGGATTTGGAAAGACCCTGACCGGCGCGAAGCCATCTGCAAGACCTACAATATCCTGTTCAACAGCAACCGTCCCCGTGAGTATGATGGCAGTCACATCAGCTTTTCAGGCATGAACCCGGAGATCACGCTCCGCAAGCACCAGGTCAACGCTATTGCCCACATCTTGTATGGTGGAAATACTCTGTTAGCACATACAGTGGGTGCGGGCAAGACTTTCGAGATGGTTGCTGCCGCCATGGAGAGCAAACGGCTGGGCCTGTGCCAGAAATCCCTCTTTGTGGTGCCCAACCACCTGACAGAGCAGTGGGCCACTGAGTTTTTGCAGCTCTATCCGGCGGCAAATATCCTCGTTGCCACCCGCAAGGATTTTGAAACCAAGAATCGCAAGAAATTCTGTGGGCGCATCGCCACCGGCGACTATGACGCCGTCATCATCGGCCACAGCCAGTTTGAGAAGATCCCCATGAGCGTAGAGCGCCAGCGGGCCATTTTAGAGCGGCAGATCGACGAGATCATGATGGGAATTTCCGAAGCCAAGCGAGAAAAAACGGAGAATTTCACGATCAAACAGATGATGAAAACCCCAAAGGGGCTGCAAGCCAAGATCGACAAGCTGAATGACCAGAGCCGCAAGGATGATGTGGTCACCTTTGAGGAACTGGGCGTTGACCGTATCTTCATTGACGAGTCGCACTATTTTAAGAACCTCTTTTGTATACAAAAATGCGGAATGTGGGTGGTATTTCCCAGACCGAGGCACAGAAAAGTTCAGACCTCTTTATGAAGTGCCGCTATTTGGACGAGATCACCGGAGGACGAGGCATTGTGTTTGCCACCGGCACCCCCATTTCCAACAGCATGGTGGAGCTTTACACCATCCAGCGGTATTTGCAGATGAACGCCTTGCAGAAGCAGGGCTTGCAGCACTTCGATAGCTGGGCGGCGAATTACGGTGAAACCGTCACCGCCATTGAACTGTCCCCAGAGGGCACCGGCTACCGGGCCAAGACCCGCTTTGCCAAGTTTTATAACCTGCCCGAATTGATGAGCGTATTCAAAAATGTGGCGGACATTCAGACGGCGGATATGCTCAAGCTGCCCGTGCCGGAGGCACATTACCACAACATTGCATTGAAACCGTCCGAGTATCAGAAAGAGATCGTGGCATCGCTGGCGGAGCGTGCTGAAAAAGTCCGCAACCGCGAGGTGGACAGCAGCGTGGACAATATGCTGCTCATCACCAATGACGGCCGCAAGCTGGCGCTGGATCAGCGGCTCGTCAACCCCATGCTCCCCAGTGACCCGGGCAGCAAAGCCGCCAAGTGCGCGGAAAATGTGTTTGAGATCTGGCAGCGCACCGCCGACCAATGCTCCACGCAAATGATTTTTGCGACCTCAGCACACCGAAGGATGACGGCACATTCAGTGTTTATGATGATATTCGCGCGAAACTGCTGGAATTGGGCGTTCCCGAAAACGAGATCGCCTTCATCCACAACGCCAAGAGCGAGGTACAGAAGAAAGATCTGTTTGGTAAAGTCCGAAGTGGTCAGGTGCGTATCCTGCTGGGCAGCACCCAGCGTATGGGAGCAGGCACCAACTGCCAGCAAAAGCTCATCGCCTTGCACCATCTCGACTGCCCGTGGCGTCCGTCCGATTTGCAGCAGCGGGAGGGGCGTATCATCCGCCAGGGCAACGAAAACCCGGAGGTAGATATTTATAGCTATGTCACCGAGGGCACCTTCGACGCCTACTTGTATCAGTTGGTAGAATCCAAACAGAAATTTATATCGCAAATTATGACCAGCAAATCGCCTGTCCGCTCCGCCGAAGATGTAGACGAACAGGCGCTTTCTTATGCCGAGATCAAAGCACTGGCCAGCGGCAACCCCATGATTAAAGAAAAGATGGATCTGGACATTGAGGTATCCAAGCTGAAACTGCTGAAAGCCAATCATCTTTCTCAGAAATACGCGCTGGAGGACAGCATCAGCAAGAGTTTCCCGAAGCAGATTGCGGAAGCGCAGGCTCGAATCGCCGGGTATGGCGCGGATATAGCTGCCGTCAAGGAGAATACCCACCCAAACGCGGACGGCTTCTCCCCACTTGCGCTGGCGGGTGTCACCTACTCCGAGAAGAAGGAAGCAGGCGCAGCGCTGCTGACCATGTGCCAGAATATGCTCTCGCCGGAGGCAACGCAGGTCGGTTTCTATCGTGGTTTGACACTGGAATTGTCCTTTGACAGCTTCGCACAGGAGTACCGGCTGACCATGATAGGGCAGCTTCGCCACACGGTCACGCTGGGAACTGATGTGTTCGGCAATTTGCAGCGTATGGACAATGCGTTGGAAGGCCTGCCCATCAAGGAGCATGCTTGCCGGGAGCAGCTTTCTAACCTGCAAACACAGTTGGAAACCGCAAAGGCAGAGGTACAAAAGCCGTTCCCCCATGAGGAGGAACTTACGACCAAAACGGAACGGCTGGAGGAACTGAACGCCCTGCTGAACATGGATAACAAAGCACCGGAACCGGTGCAGAAAGAAAACTACAAACGCAAGGAGGAACTGGAACGATGAGTACGACCGAAGAACGCGCCCAGATGCTTTATGACAAGGCACTGGCCGAACTGAACACTTATCTGGAGAACATGAAAACCAAACCGCCGCAGGAGATTATCAACAGTGCCTATCAAATCGTGAATAAGCAGGACTTGCTGATGATTTTGGAGAGCGCAGAGTTTACGCCGGCGGAACTCAATGTGCTGAACGGACTGGATCACCCTCTGCAAGTGCTGTATGAGGAATGGCTGCCTGTGGAGGACAGGCACATGGAGGAACTGCGCGATTCTGTGCAGAGCTATCTCGACACTCGCCTGCAATATCGAGCAGAGAAACTGTACGCTGACCCATCTGTGTTCCGTTACGAAGGCTCGTACTCGGAAGCACGCGAAAAGGGCGAGGTACATCTCTACCGCGCCAGCCGAAAACGCGACCGTGCGTGTATAAATGCTTTTACGGAGAATATCAGCGATGCCAACGAAAAGCGTAGGATGCGCGAGTTTGTGCAGGAATGGACACAGGAATTCGGACATGACCGCTGTAAATTTCTTCTCGGATACACGGTGCAGTGCGCCGACTGGGACGGCAGATACTCCGCCGCATCCAAGCGTGAAGCCGCCAAAACGGACTATCGCATTACGCCGGAGCATGACCCGCTTTCGGAGTTCCACACGAACGCGCATCCCTGCCTCGTGAACTATGCTTATGAATTGTTGATTGAGCAGGAGCGCGACAAGAAAAAATCCCCACCGAAGCGCGATGAGCCGGAGAGGTGACGGGATGGGGTATCAAGAAAGCTGGCTGCATGTACAGCCGCAGATGTGTTTTTCTAATCTGATCCGTGCCTACGAAAAGACAGCCAGAACGGATTATTACCGCACGATGGGCGCAGAACCGATGTCCGTTGTCATTCTAAAACGTCCGTTTGGTGAAGTGCCGAAAGGTGTGAAACTTCTCTGGGTATGCGGCGACCGCTGTTTCCATACGCCAGTCGGCGTATTTAACGGCAATCTGAAATCTCCGGCAAAGCTGTGTTTTATTCCGGTGGAACAAGTTCTTGACCCGGATGACTACAGGCTAAAGGGAATCGACCTGAACAGCCGTGCGCCCAGTGAAAATGCCTATATGAAGCGATACAGCGTGAAAGACTACGCAGAGAAAATAAGAAATGACCGAGAACGATAGGAGTTGATTCCATGCCCTATGCAACCAAAGCGCAGATCGAGCGTGCCCGTCAGCCTGACCTGCTGACCTTTCTCCGGCGATACAAGCCGGATGAACTCATTCCCACCGGCCCCGGAGCGTATAAGCTCCGCAGCCACGACAGTCTGAAAATCTCCAACGGAAAATGGTGCTGGTGGTCCCACGATAAAATGGGTGGTGTCAACGCGCTGGAGTATCTGATCAAAGTCGAAAATATGAAATTTCCCGATGCCGTACAGCTTGTCAATGAGCAGTGCGGCTTTTTTGATGCCCGCAAAGTGCAGTCCGCACCTGTCCAAAAGGAAGAAAAGCCAAAGGCGGATTTTCTCCTGCCGGTACGCTTCCAAAACAACAAGCGTGTGACCGCCTATCTGCTTTCACGCGGCATCGACATAGCGATACTCGACTACTGTTTTCAGCATGGCCTACTGTACGAAGCCGCAGACTACCACAATGCCGTGTTTGTCGGCTATGACGGCAAAACACCACGGTACGCTACACTGCGCGGAACGCTCTCCGGCAGCGGCTTCAAGCGGGATGTGACCGGCAGCAGCAAGCAATTCTGCTTTTCCATCACCGGAAAAGGCAATGGAAAACTGAATGTGTTCGAGTGTGCCATTGACGCGCTCTCATATCTCACACAGGTAAAAATGCAGGGTGCGGACTGGCAGCAGGAGTCCGTTCTTTCTCTCGGCGGCGTCTACCAGTCCAGACCGAATGAAACGCCCAAGGTGCCTACTGCTCTGCAAGGTTACCTGAAGCGCCACATCGATGTGCAGGAAATCGTGCTGCGGCTGGACAACGATGCGGTAGGACGCGGCGCGGCCGGTGCTATTTCGCAGGCAATCAGCGACCTGCCCGTATCGGTGGAACTGCCCGCTGAGGGTAAGGACTACAATGAATGGCTCATGCGACAGAAAGGCATTTCTCCTCGGCAGAGGGCGAGGAACGAGCCGGAACGGTGAGCCGCAGGCGGCTCAAAATTCGGTGTGGCTGCGGCCGCTCCGAATATTTTTGCAAGCATAGCAAAATGACAGCATTTTGCGAAAAGCGCCGTTCGTCACCGAACAGCGCCGCTTGTTAGGGAGTGCCCTAATACCCCAAATTGGAGGAATAACGAATGAAACTCAGAGAACGAAAAATCACCGTCCGTCTAACGGACGCGGAGCGCGATCACCTGTTGGCGCAGGCGGAACTGGCCGGACTGAAAATCGAGCCATTTGTCCGCAATGTAATCCTTGGCGTGCAGATGCAGCCCCGGCCTAAAGAGGAATGGGCCGAGCTGCTGCGGCAGACCTCCGGCATTGCAAACAACATCAATCAGATCACCAAGCGCGCTAACTCTGGTGAGCCGGTAACGGAGGAAACGCTCCGGCTCATCGCAGATATGCAGGTGCAGATTTGGGACAAACTCAAATCATTCTGATATGGCCATTACCAAAGTTTTTGCGATTCGGATAGACTTTAAGCAAACTGTCCGATATGCCGTCAATGAGCAGAAGACCTCACTGGACGGCATGATCGACTACGCTGTAAACCCAGATAAGACCGAGCAGCGATTGTTTGAAAGCTGTCTGAATTGCAGCAGCGTGGAAAACGCCAGCCGTGATATGGAGCGCACTAAACGGCGTTACAACAAGACGGGCGGCGTGCAGGGCTATCATATCATCCAGTCGTTCAAGCCGGGTGAGTTGACTCCAGAGCAGACCCATACCATCGGCGTGGAGTTTGCCAAACGGCTGTTCGGTGAGCGGTTTGAGGTGGTCATCGGCACCCATCTGGATAAACATCACCTGCATAACCACATCGCAGTCAATTCTGTGTCCTTTCTGGACGGCAAGAAGCTGCGTTGCAACATGAAAACCTACTTTCAGGAGATACAGAAAATTTCCGATGAACTGTGCCGGGAGTATGGATTATCCGTCATCGAGCCGAAAGGCAAAGGCAAAAGCCATCAGGAATGGCAGGCGGTCAAATCCAGACAGCCGACCATTCGCGAACAGGTACGACGGGATATTGACGGTATTATCGTCAAGTCGCTAAACTTCACGACCTTTCTGGACGAATTGAGAAAAGTCGGGTATCAAGTTTGCAGCGGCAACCGAAAGTATACCGCCGTCAAGCCGCCCTATGGCAAGAAATTCATCCGATTGGACAGTCTGGGTGAGAATTACACCGATAGCGCCATTGAGCAGCGGATTTTATCTCAGCGGTCATGGAACCGACCAAAGCAGTTACCTGTTCAAAGACATTACACCTGCAAGGGCAGTTTCAAGAAGCACCCCAAGGTACATGGGTTTTCGTGCGCTGTATTTTCACTATGTTTATCTGTTGCGTGGTGCAGCCAACGGGCGCGGTTCCCAAAAGGTCAGCCGGTATCTGCTGGAGGACACGATACAATTCCGAAAATATCTGGCACAGCACAGGTTTCTGGCAGAACACCGAATCGAAACCACCGAGGAACTGCAATTCACCAACAACCGGCTCACCGCGCAGCTTGATACTGCCGTGCGGGAGCGAAAGTCACTCTACGAAGAAAGGAGGCGCGCTGATGAAGAACAGAAAGAGGTGCTGTCGCTGGAGATCAGCACGCGCACCGCCCAGATCAAACAACTTCGCCGAGAACTGCGGCTCTGCCAGCAGATCGAAGCGGATGCGGAACGGGTGCAGACCCATGTTTACGATGTACAAAATATCAAGAAGGAGGAGCGATACCATGAGTATCGGCAGCGAAACCGCCGAGCAAATGACGCGCGAGGCTATCCAAATCTCCGAAGCAGCGGCGAAGCTGGCCGCACTGGGAGCCAAGAACCTTGCGGCCCTGTGTCTGGCGCTGGCGAACGAGAATCAGAAGCTGCGGGGCAAGACACACATGAACGCCCTGCTTCGCAGCGGTAAGGAACTGCGGGTGTTCGACCTGAAAGAACAGGACTTAGCCGCCTTTCGACGCGAAGCGAAAAAGTACGGTATTCTGTTTAGCGTTATCAAGGACACCGCCAGTGACAGCGGTCATGTGGATATTCTGGCGAAAGCCGAGGATGTTTCCAAGCTGAACCGTGTTTTCGAGCGTCTGCATTATGCCGCGCCGGAAAAAAACGCCGACAGAGGACGAGCCGTTAAAAAAGCCGAGTCCCGTGTTCCGCAAGAGAACAGATCCGCAGAGCGCGGGACTGGCTGGCCGCAAGAGATGATGGAGAATGAGCCAATCTCCGTCATTGACCGGATACGGCAACACAAATGGCAGACGCGGCAGACGCCGCCTCGGCTCGGAAAGGATAAAGAGAGATGAAGAAACCCATCACCATTCTGGCGGTGCTGCTGCTTCTCAGCACCACCGCATTTGCGGCGGAATATCCGTCGCAGGTCAGTTACAGTATGAACAACGGTATTTTCGAGGTGCGGAAAACCTACGAACTGCCGGTCGATCAAGAGCCGTCCATGCAGGCAAAGCAGAGCTTTGAGCAGGACGGTTATTCTTTTACGCTGACCGACCTGCTGCGGCAGGAACTGCCCGAACAGCAGGCCAAGGAATACACCGAAACCGTGACGGTCAGCAGCGAAAGCAAGGAACTGACCGCTATTCTGCCGTTTCTGGCGGATACCAAGGCAGTCACCACCGAGGACGGCTTCACTGGCACGCTGAAGCTGGATACCGGTTCCATCACCGTAGAGCCTGCCGGATACAAAAACAATTCGTGGACAGTATCCGCGACCCGCACCTATCCCAATCTCAACAGCATGGATTTGGAGTACATCCCCAAGACCACGACCGAGAACGGGCGGACGCTGAATTTCTCCACGGTAGACTGGCAGACCGACAACACAGAAAATGTGGACGATGATGCCATCGGAGATCGTTTCTCTGCTATCGTAACCTACACGGGAACCGCGTCCAGTCGCAATGTGACTGGGTATACCGTCACCGCACAATACAGCGGCGAGGTGGAAAAGGTATCGCTGGATAAGGTGCAGTATGTGGCGGTGTTTCACGGCACACCGCTTGTCGTGCCGGAGGTGGAAGCCCCCGAAGTTCAGACGATGGACTGGCGCTATCTTGCCATTCCGGGCGGACTGATTTTGCTCTGCCTTGCCGGTTTTACTGCCGCAAAAATCAAGAACAGGAAGAAAGGAAAGCACGATGATGAAACAATTCTTGACGCAGATTACACCTCTGTCGAGAACGGCAAAACTGCTGGGACTGACGCTTCTGACAGCGACCGTTCTGACCACTACCCCGGCGTGCTCTTGAGTACACCGAAGCGGACGCAGCCGCAGGCAGCTTCGGCAAGCCGACCAGCGTGGAGCCGGTGACGGTAGTCGGCGGCTCGAACATCTACGAAACTGATGTGAGCAAGAACGCCGCCTATATTCCGCCTGCATTTGGCAGTCCGATGGCAGATATGCCCGGTTCTGGTGAGCGGTTGACCCCCAATCTGCTGACCGGTGGGTATCTGGAAAGCGGCACGGCAAGTAGCGGCACTACTGGCCCTGCTACGGTCATGCCGCCTGCCGCAGAAACGCCCTCGAACAGCGGCACTACTTGGAGTAGCGGCTATACCGCTGTGACCAACAGCTGTATACAAGGATGGTTCTCTCGGCACCCTCTCAGCCCCGTCCATTGGACTGAGCGCCAAAATGCTATCAGGGGACGGACAGCGCCGCAATGAGGAAAGGCGCAGGACATTTCACCGAAACCTCTATCTGGGACGGCAATGTGGCTTTCGCCGGACATAATCGCGGCGTAAACAACCATTTCGGCAAGATACACACGCTGAAAAACGGTGACACCATCACGCTGGCCACCACACTCGGAACACGCAGATATTCCGTCTATTCGGTGCGGAAGGTATCCGTGAATGATGTGAGTGTACTGAATCCGTCCAATGAGAACATGGTAACGCTGGTGACCTGCGTAATGAACCAGCCGGACTACCGCTGGTGTGTACAGACTCGGCAAAAATAATATTGATGTGAATCACTTTACAGCGGCACAAACCTGAACACGGTTTGCGCTGCTGCTGTTTTTCAGGAGGTTTTTATGCGAAAAAGACTGATAGCGATACTTTTGTGTATTTCTACGATGCTGAGCCTTTGCACGGGCTTTGCTTCTGCCGCCAGCGGCACCATCGGCGGTGCGCTAGGCGAGGTGAATATCACCAACGGCGGCTATAAAATGTCCTACCTCAGCATGAACGGCGTTGTCCGTTCCCAGTCCTACACTTACTTCAACTTTAAGTCGGCTAGCGGCGCGATCAAGGAAATCCCGGCCTACTGCATCAATCCTACGACAAAGGGCGTACCGCAATCGGTAAATCCCGGCGAGAGTATCAAGTACATCGCCAACGAAGCCAGCAGCGATCCGAAAATCATGGGTATCATTGCTAACGGCTATCCGCACAAAGGTTTATCTGAACTCAAGCTGGATAATAAGCAGCAAGCCTATTACGCTACAAAAAATGGCGCTTTGGTGCTACCTGATAGACGATTGGAGTATTGACCGGCTAACACTTAATCCTTCACTGTCCGGTGCAGAAAAGGAGCGCGGTGAGAAAATCCTCGCGGCTGCAAAGAACATCTATAAAAACGGTATCTGGTGGAACCGCGTTCCCCAGCCTACCATCACCGTAACGGCGGACAAGGACTCCGCCTATCCCGTCACCGTGGATGGCAAAGAATACTTGCAGCAGGTGTTCACGGCGGATTCGGAAACATGGGTATGCGATTACGACATCGACATTGGTTTCACAATGCCCGATGAAGTGCCGGATGGCACCCGTATCGTAGACATGAATAACAACGACATCACTAAGATCAGGACCTCGTCCAACGGGGCCAGCTATGCCGGTCAGTTCAAGGTGCTGTACCCCAAGGACAGCGTAGCCAACCAGACTGGCTCTGTGCAGATGTCGCTGCACGCCAATGTCTACAAATATGCCATTTACTATGCGTTGTGCGCGGAAACCAGCAAATACGGCACCTTGCAGCGGTATATGTGCGACACCGACCCGACTACTGAGATTAGGCAGTCCACTTTCAGCCGGTATTCCGCTACGCCGTCCGATACCCCGGACGAGCCGGAAACTCCTACGGAAACCACGCTTATCATCAACAAGGTGGAGACCGGCACCAATACACCGCTTTCCGGTGCGACTTTTGAGGTAAAGGCCCCGGACGGGACTGTCCTCGGCAGTTTTGTTACGGATACCAGCGGCAAGATCATCATTCCGCTGACTCTTTCCGGCCAGTATGTCATCACGGAAAAAGCGGCGCCCAAGTGGCACATGCTGGGCATGGAAACAACCAAGACCGTTTCCGTAGACTATGGAAATACTGCGACTGTCACCTTTGAAAATGCACCCTACGGCAATCTGCGCGTGGACAAGATCGACGCAGACAGCGGCGCTTCTCTCACGGGGGCAATGGTGGAGATCAAGCATATTGAAAGCGGCGTTACGCAGACCGGCACGACTGACCTCGGCGGCAGCGTGTACTTCGACAAGCTGAAGCCCGGCGCATATCAGGTGCGCGAGGTGTCTGCCCCCGGCGGCTACGTCAAGGACGACCAGACCTACACCGTGAATGTGACTTCCGGCACGGAAACCAGCTTTGTGCTGAAAAATCAGGCAAAGCCGGGTCTCACCATCACCAAGTACGATGAGCAGACCCATGAAGTTCTGCCCGATGTGACCTTTGAAGTTTACCGTGATACTGTCCTCATCGGCTCGTTCTCCACGGATGAGATGGGCCAGATCCGCCTGACCGACCTCCAGCCGGGAACCTATCTGGTAAAAGAGGTTTCCACCAGTGCAGGCTATGTGTTGGACAGCACACCGCAGCAGATCGAGCTGACCGCAGGCGGCGGTATCAAAACACTGACCTTCTTCAATACCGTCAAGCCCGGTATCCACATCATCAAGGCGGACAGCCGCACGATGGAGCCGCTGACCAATGTCAAGTTCCGCATTTCTCTGGTAGGCGGCACCTTCTCCAAGGAATATGTGACCGACAAGAACGGCGAGATCGACCTGACCGCACTGGAGCCGGGCGCGTATACCGTGGAGGAGATCACCGCGCCGAATGGTTATCTGATGGATGATGACAAGCGCGTTATCCAAATCAATGCCGGAGAAAACGCCCGTTTCGTGTTCACCAACACGGAAAAGCCGGTCCTGTCCGTGGTGAAATACGATGCGGAGAACGACAGCTATCTTGCCGGTGCAACTTTCCGTATCGCAAAGATCGAGGACGGCAGCCACTACCTCGACCGTGTGACCGACACCAACGGGCGCATTTCCATCTCCGATTTGGAACCCGGCGTGTACTCAGTCAAGGAGATCGCAGCGCCCAGCGGCTATGTGCTGAACGATACGGAATACCATGTGGAGCTGTTCCCCGGCAAGGACAGCACGCTGGTGGTGAACAACGAGAAGAAGCCCAACCTCAAAATTGTAAAAACCGATGCTGTGACCGGCGCACCGCTCTCTGGTGTAACTTTTACCGTCAACAAGGCGGACAGCATCACGAAAGACCCTATCAAGGGCGCAAAGTTCCACATCACCTATGCCAGCAACAACAGCTTCACCGGAGAACTGAACGACCTCGGCACCTATTTCACCGATGAAAACGGTCAGGTCAAACTCACAAAGCTACGCGACGGCTGGTATCGTGTGACCGAAGTGGAACCGGCAGCGGGCTACGCCATCAAAGACCCGGCTGCACAGGACTGCTTCATTCAGGCAGGCACCGGCAAGACGCTGACCTTTGAGAACACACCGCTCTCGGCACTCATCATCAAAAAGGTAGACGCAGACAGCGGTGCTATGCTGCAAGGTGCAAAGTTCCGTGTGCGCTATCTGGGTGGAACCTCCGGCACCGGCGGCACGGTCATCGGAGAGTACACCACCTCGGCCAACGGCACCATCGTCATTACCGGGCTGAAGGCCGGAACCTATGTCGTTGAGGAAACGAAAGCCCCCACAGGCTATGAGATCGACGACACGCCGCAGACCGTCTATCTCTCCGGTAAGGAGCAGGATGTTGTGACGGTGGAGTTTTCCAACGGCAAACACGGCAATCTTATCATCGACAAGATCGACAGCGTGACCAAGTAGCCGCTTCCCGGCGCACAGTTCAAGATCACGACCTCAGATGGTTCGCTTGTCGGAAACTACGGCGGCACGGTCACTTCTAATGGCATTTACACCACGGATAGCAACGGCCAGATCAAACTGGTGAACCTCAAACCGGATACCTATGTGGTAACAGAGGTCAAAGCGCCGGACGGTTATGTGCTGGACAGCACCTCGCAGACCGTCAAGGTCGACCGCAACGACGCGCAGACGCTGACCTTTACCAACACGCCCATCGGCGGCGGTCAGATCATCAAGGTGGACGCGGACAGCGGCAAGCGTATCAAGGGTGTGCAGTTTGAGATCGCTAAGATGAACGGCGAGCGCATCGGCACCTACACCACCGACAGCAACGGCGTTATCACGCTCCCGCAGCTTGCGGACGGCTGGTACACCGCCACCGAGATCAAAGCTGCAAAGGGCTATCTGCTGGACAGTACGCCCCACAATTTCGAGGTAAAGGCTGGTAGGACGACCTCGCTGACCATCGAGAACACACAGGCCAGCTCCATGCTCATCCACAAGATCGACAGTGTGACCGGCAAGGGCATTTACGGCGTGACTTTCCTCGTTTCGGACAGCAAGGGCAATCCCATCGGCCAGTACACCTCCGACCAGAACGGCTATGTCTATATCGACAAGACGCTGACGGACGGAAAGTACCTGGTGCGGGAAATCCAGGCGGCGGACGGTTATGTGCTGGATACCACAGTTCGCACCTTTTATGTGGAATATGGCGCGACTTCTACGATTACATGGAAGAACACGCCCACGATGGGACAAATCCAAATCACCAAGAAATCCGCAGACGATAACCCATTCAATGCGCTTGCGGCCGGAACTCTTTTGCCCGGTGCGACCTTTGAAATTTATAATCGTGCCGGTGATTTGGTAAATACCGTTGTTACTGATAAGAACGGTGTTGCAAAATCGGATACCCTGCCTTTGGGCCGCTACACCATCCGCGAAACCAAAGCACCCATGTTTTACAGTGCGGCGGCTCAGCCTATCGAAGCAGAAATTGAATTTTCCGGACAGATCGTCCGCATTGAGGTGCTAAATCAGAGCGTATACACCAATGTTTCGGTCAGCAAACGTGGCTACAAACAGGTCACGCCGTCCCAGACCATCCGCTACGACTTCAAGAACATCGCCAACAACTCTACGGTGCCGCTGAACAGCTTCTACTGGCGCGACACACTGCCCACCTCGGCGGTGCGGCTGACGAAAATCGTTACCGGCACTTGGAATCAGCGCTTGAGTTATAAGGTCGTCTACAAGACCAATCTGCACGACTACCGCACACTGGCGGATAACCTCTCCACCATGAAAAACTATTCGCTGGACGCATCTTCCGCCGCGCTCGGACTTGCATCTAACGAGTATGTGACCGATTTCATGTTTGTTTTCGGCACAGTCAAGGCGGGATTTGCTCAGGTCGATGCGCCCTACATCTTCTGTTGGACGAACAGTTGGCTGAACAATGGCTACCAATTCACCAATCGCACCGATGTAGGCGGCCTGCACGGCGGACAGTGGATCATGGCGACAGACCGCTGGGTAACAACGGTCTACAAGCCGGGTGTTACTACTCTGCCTAAGACCGGCTACTAAGCCGTGAAGCGCGATTCCAACGGAAGCGCCGTCCTGCTTTGGGCGGCGCTTGCCGTTTTCGTGGTCTGGCTGGCACTGCTGGGCGGTGGGTGCTGTGGTGAAGGTCTTGGGCTGTTTGAATGGCTGAACGCCTTTTCCGCTGCATGGAAACCCCGTTTTCCATCCATATTACGCCATACACAAAGAAATTTGTGCTGATTGCGCTGGCGTTCTATGGCTTTGCCGTGGCGTGGTACTACTCCGAAAAGGGCAACCGCCGACCGGGTGAGGAACACGGCTCTGCCTACTGGGAGCGTCCGAAAGAGGTGTGCGCCCACTTCCGAACCAAGAAGAACGACCGCTATCTGCTCATTTCCAAGCATATCCGTATCAGCATGAATGTCCGGGCACTGCCGCCACAGCATCAAGTGAACGCAAACATTCTGGTGATTGGCGGCTCCGGCGCAGGCAAGACACGCTTTTTCATCAAGCCTAATCTCATGCAGGCGGAATGTTCCTACATCGTATGTGACCCAAAGGGCGAAACCTACCGCGCTGTGGGCGGTCTGCTTGAGAAGATGGGCTACGAGGTGACGATCTTCAACCTCATCGACATGAAGCAGTCCGACTGCTACAACCCGTTTGCCTACCTGCACACGGATATTGACGCCTTTCGGCTTATCAACACACTGATCCAGAACACCACACCGCAGAAGTCGCAAACCTCTGACCCGTTCTGGGACAAGGCGGAAACAGCGTTCCTTTCGGCGCTGATTTTGTACCTGTTCCACGAAGCACCGGAAAGCGAGCGCAACTTCGGCACACTGATGTACATGGTCATCAACGCCGAGGCTCGTGAGGAGGACGAAAGCTACCGCAGTCCGGTGGATCTGCTGTTCGACGATTTAGAGCGTGTGGACGAGGATCACATCGCAGTGAAGAACTGGAAGGTGTTCAAGCAGGCCGGACCGAAAACCGCAAAATCCATTCTGGTATCTGCATCCACCCGACTGGCGGCGTTCAACACGGAAGAAATGGCGCACCTGACCAGCCGCGATGACCTGTCGCTCGGCACACTGGGCGACCGCAAGCGCGTCATTTTCGCCGTTATTCCCGATGAGGATACCACTTTCAACTATCTTGTGGGTCTGATGTACTCGCAGGCGTTCCGCTAACTGTACCATGCCGCAGACAATAAATACGGCGGCAGACTGCCGGTTCCGGTGCGCGTGCTGATGGACGAGTTCGCCAATGTCGCACTGCCGGAGGACTTTGAGCGCGTGCTGGCAACCTGCCGCAGCCGTGAAATCTCCATCAATATCGTCATTCAGAACATGGCGCAGCTCAAGAAGCTGTTCAAGGACAGCTGGGAGAATGTGACCGGCAACTGCGACACACTGCTCTATCTGGGCGGCAACGAGGCCAGCACCCACGAATACATTTCTAAGCTGCTGGGCAAGGCCACCATCGACACCCGCACGCGCGGCGTGACGAAAGGACGCAGCGGCTCCAGCAGCACCAACTACCAGAACGCAGGTCGCGAACTGCTCATGCCGGACGAGGTGCGGATGTTGGATAACCGCAAGGCGCTTATCTTTATTCGCGGTGAACGCCCGGTGATGGACGATAAGTATCCTATCCAGAAGCATCCGAACTACCGATTAACCGCTGACGGCGGAAAGCCGCCCTATCAAAAGAAGTTTGACATCCCCAGCTATGAGCAGAACGATCTGCCGCATGAAATCAACATCGAAAATCTTGAAATCTTGGAGGAAACCGAACATGAAGAAGAAACCCACTCTGAACCCCACCGACCGGACGCGCAAGGCAAAACAGCGTTACTTCGCTGCTGTGCTGACCTGTGTGCTGGCCTGCGCCGTCTGTACGCCCGCTTTCGCCGCAGGTGAAGATCCTCTGACCGCTATCAACAACCTGTCCACCTTTGTCTTTTCCGCCATCAAAGCCATCGGCGTGATCCTGCTGGGCTGGGGCGTGGTGCAGATCGGTCTGAGCTTGCAGTCCCACGACCCTTCGCAGCGCAGCACTGGCTTTCTGACCTTTTTCGGCGGTCTGGTCATCGCGTTCGCAAAGGAAATCCTCGACCTGATTTTGAAGTAAACTGCATGAACTACAACAGCCGCCTGTTCCCAGTGAAGCAGGCGGCTGTCCTTTTCGGAGGTGATATATTTGGACGATAACTGGATCGTAGAGAACCTAGAGGGTGCCTTTGCCACATGGAACTCGAAGCTGACCGAGATATGGTCGCTAGTGAGCGAAACACCGCAGCACTTTAAGAACGGCGCAATTTGGGCGGTGTGCCAGAACATCAACACCGCATTGCAGGCTATCGGCTATGGACTGCTGAACATGGATAACAAAGCACCGGAACCAGTGCAGGAAGAAAAATGCAAACACAAGGAGGAACTGGAACGATGAGTACGACCGAAGAACGCGCCCAGATGCTTTATGACAAGGCGCTGACCAAACTGAACACCTATCTGAAGAATATGAAAACCAAACCGCCGCAGGAGATTATCAACAGTGCCTATCAAATCGTGAATAAGCAGGACTTACTGATGATCCGAACTTGCTTACAGCTATATAAATGTGTTATAATAAAATTTAATTGGACAAACACAAGGGAGGAACCACTGTTATGATGATCGAATGTCCGCACTGTCATATGGAAACCGAACACAAGGTGATCGACCATATCAATATCGACCGAAATCCCGAGCTGCGGGCAAAGGTACAGGACCTGTCTGTCTTTCGTGTAAAATGTCCAAACTGCGGCGAGACCGTGCTCGCCGTACACCCGTGTCTGTACCATGACATGGCAAACCAGTTTATGGTATGGCTGTGGACCGAGGACGGTCAGGTTCCCAAGGCGGAGTTCGATCCGCTGGCAGGCTACACCCTGCGCGTGACCGACAGCCTCAACACCTTCCGTGAGAAGATCAACATCCTCGAGCGTGGTCTGGACGACCGTACCATCGAGATCATGAAGCTGCTGCTGTTCGCACAGCTGAACCGCGACCTCGATGTTGTCGAGCTGCTCTTCCACGAGCTGGATGAGCGCACGGGTGATTTCCGCTTCGTGGCCGTGCTTTCCGACGGCGCGGAGCAGTATGCCGCCATGCCGGGCGCGGCGTATCAGCGCCTGCACGCGGATGTGGAAACCTATCTGTACACGCCGGGCGGCGAGTTCTCGCGCATTGATATGACGTGGGCGCATCAGGCGCTCGAGCTGCTGCATGAAATGGGCTGACGGTTTACCTTCTCCGCAGGGCATAAAAAAGGATGTGCCGTTTTGACACATCCTTAGGGCAACACCGCACAATTTGTTCACAAATTGATCTTGTTCAATTATGCGGCATTGCCTTAGATTTTTTCATTCTCAGCCGATAAGCAGCTGCACCAGCGTACCGCCGATCACGGCGGTGGCAAACGTTGCCGCGATGACCGGCAGGGCGCGATGACGGCCTTCCTTCTCCTCGAGAAGAACGATGTAGCCGAAGCCTGCGCCGGTGGAAAGACCGGCAACCAGAGCGCCGAAGCTGATCGTGCCGCCGACAAACAGCTCGCTGAGCAGCACGCTCATCGCACAGCTCGGAATCAGACCGAGCACCGCGCACAGCAGAGGCTGGAAGATGCTGTTGGTCAGCATGAGGGAAGCGACACGCTCCTCACCGATGCCGTGCACGACCATGTTGAGCGCGAACAGCACGACAAACAGGAAGATGGTGGTCTTGATGGTGTGGGACAGGATGTTCGCCACCGGCGAGGTCTCACAGCCGCAGTCGCCCATCTCGATCTCGAGCGGGCCGTCGGTTCCGGCCTTGTGCTTACGGAACACGGTGCAGCGCAGAATATAGCCGCCGAGCACCGCAATCGCAAACTTGACCACGAGCAGCAGCACGACCTGCTGTACGCTTGCGCCGCCTGCCAGCATGATGGGCACCGCCTCATCCGAGGTGGCAAGGAACACGGCAACCAGCGTTGCCGGTGCAAGAAAGCCTGCCGAGAACAGCGCGGACGCTGCCGCGGAAAATCCGCACTGGGGAATGGAGCCGGCGAGCGCGCCGACCACCGGACCGAACTGCGCCGCACGTGAGAGCAGCTCCGGCGTATTAGTCAGCCGGTTTTCAATGTAGTACAGCAGTGCGTACACGACCAGCAGCAGCGGTACGGTCTTGAGCACATCGAAAAATGCTTCCGGCAGAACGTGATGAATAATTTCTAACAAATAGGTCACCTCATAGTTGATCTGTGGGTTGATAACATTCGTATTGTCTCAGGGACAATTATAATAAGTATAGCACAGAACCCAGTCCGCAGGCAAGCGGGATTTGCCGGACTGCATACCAAAGATAGCAAAAGGAATCGAATATTTACCATGAAATTTAACGAACTCAAGTTGGAGAAAAACATCCTCAAGGCACTGAAGGAGGCGGGCTATTCCGAGCCGACGCCCATTCAGCAGCAGGCGATCCCGCCGGTGCTCGAGGGCCGCGACCTGATGGGCTGCGCCCAGACCGGCACGGGCAAGACCTGTGCGTTCTCGGTGCCGATCATCCAGCGTCTGGCAAAGAGCGAGGGCGGAAAGGGCACCATCCGTGCGCTCATCCTCACGCCGACGCGCGAGCTTGCCCTGCAGATTTACGAAAACGTGTGCCAGTACGCGCGCTATATGCCGTGCAGTGCGGCGGTCATCTTCGGCGGCGTATCGCAGGTGCCGCAGGTCGAGGCAATCGAACGCGGTGTGGACATTCTCATTGCCACGCCGGGCCGTCTGTGGGATTTGATGGGCCAGAAGATCGTAAAACTGGACAAGGTAGAGTTTTTCGTGCTCGACGAGGCCGACCGCATGCTCGATATGGGCTTCTTCCCGGATGTCAAGCGCATCGTGAAATTCCTGCCGAAAAAGCGCCAGACCCTGCTGTTCTCGGCTACCATTCCGGCGGAGATTGCCGATCTGGCAGAGAAAATGCTGCATGAGCCGGAGCATATCTCGGTAACGCCGAGTGCAAAACCGGCGGACAAGATCGAGCAGCAGCTTTATTTTGTAGAAAAGCAGGAAAAGCGGGAACTTCTGCCGGATATCATCCGTCAAAGCAATGTACACCAGGTTCTGGTGTTCACCCGCACCAAGCACGGCGCAGACAGGGTCGCGCGCGACCTCAACCGTGCGGGCATCAAGACCAAGTCCATCCACGGTGATAAGTCGCAGAATCAGCGCCAGCGTGCGCTCGCGGACTTTAAAGAGTGCAAGATCGCGGTTCTGGTTGCGACCGACATTGCCGCGCGCGGCATCGACATCAACGACCTGCCGCTCGTTAT